>Ga0190313_1001427_pt1 | contig 12883 bp, 10 predicted proteins | sample 4870071011_MG_FD_169989 | JGI IMG/M metagenome (GOLD analysis project Ga0190313, IMG submission 169989) | Hydrothermal vent sediment bacterial communities from Southern Trench, Guaymas Basin, Mexico - 4870-07-10-11_MG | ecosystem: Environmental > Aquatic > Marine > Hydrothermal vents > Sediment ...
ATTTGAGCTTCAGGATTAATTGCGCGATTCTGAAAAAAATCGAGGCGCTTCCCTTTATAATATTCTATATTTAATTTATTCAGTTTTATTTTATATTCCGTACCTGGAATAAGTATGCTTTTTTCAGGCAGCAGAATATTGGCAGGCAGATTAACAGCAAAGATATAGCTCACAAGATAACCTGCCATGATAACAACAAATGCATAGTGAATAATGTGGGGCGCAAAATTCAATATAAACTTGATTTGGCTTCGATAATAGGATCTGCTTCCCAAAAGAATTACAACTTTATCGGTAGTACATACAAAAGTATTTACCGCCAGTAAAAACAGCAAAAGTAAAAGTAAAAAAAACCAGGCGGTATATTGCAAATAATTTATTCCGTAAGTATCAAGCCATGCTATCAGTCCTACATCGTTGAGGGGAATAAATATGCTGATATTAGATTCCAGGCAGATAAAACCGGCTGACAAATCAACAACGAGAAGTAAAAGCAGAACAATTGTCAGATTAATGCTGCCCGCCGACTTCCATACTGTTTTTAAAAAATTAACCATTTTAAGTCAGGTATCCTGAATAACCCCATTTCAGGGTAACAATTAAGAATAAAAACTAAAATTCCACCAACAGCAGCAAAGATAAGCCTCTTGTTCAGGTTCCAGACCCGTCGCAGATAGAGATGCAGAAAGCAGGTATAATAAAACCAAGTGGCCATAGTAGTAGTAATTGCCGGATCTTCCCAAACCACTGGGCTGCCCCACCCAAGATACGACCAGATTCCGCCGGCAAACATGGAAATTGTCCAGAATACAAAGCCCCAGATTACCCACTCTACGGTTCCGGCATAACCTCCATGCTTGCTGCCAGAGATCAGTATCTGCAGCGCTTTAATGGCAGCAATAAAAAAGAAACTCCGGCCGATAACTCCGCTAACAAAAAAAACATAGGAAAAAATGGTTTTAGACATTATGAAAGGGAGGTAATAGTCCTTGGGAAAAAAGAGCGCCACAAGAGATAACAGGCAGATAAGCACAGGCAGCATGGATGACCACTGCTCGTTTTTCAACTTTGTCAAAAATAATATTATGCCAATGCAAAGCGGAAGTAGATACATCCCTGTATACAGGGGCAGCATGGGCCAGGCATGATAATACTTTCCGATACAGACTAATAAATTTGCTACAAGTCCAATGCCTAAAAAAAATAGAACTGCCTTTTTTTTTCGGATTATTGCCAACACAGAACTTACAGCATAAAAAAATACTGCGACTTGAAAAATATTTTGAGAAATAAAAACCATCAATAGTGCAAAAAAAAACCCCAAAACGATATATTATATATCGATCCGGGGATTCCCTTTTGTATCCTTATAGATCCTGCCATGAACTTCTGTCCACGAAGTTTGGCATATATTACCAGGCAGGTCTTCTGACTTACGGATCATCCTAATAACCGCGCCTTCCCATCAAATTCAAATTCAAATTCAAATTCAAATTCAAATTCAAATTCAAATTCAAATTCAAATTCAAATCAAGACAGTGGCATTAATGCGGTGTTCGTCCCCGATTACAGCGACGGGTTCGTCTCCGACTTTAACGGAGTTCCCTTTTAACTTTAAAAAGCACCTAAGTATTTAAATAAATACACCCAAACGGGCTAAAATGTCAAGAAAAGAATTTGCTTTCAACCCTCGTTTACGCTTACTGTTTTAACTGCTGTACCATCCTTTCAATATGACCAAGCGCCTGTTCAGCCTTCTTTTTTTGTTTCTTATACTTTGCCGCTCTTTTAAAGGCATATTCAGCTTTTTTCAGATCCTCAAAATTCCAGGCAGCATAACCTGCCATTAACCATGCCCTGCCTGGCTCCTTCATGTTTTTAGCGGCATTTTCGTAAACATCCATGGCTTCTTTATACTTTTCTTTTTGAATTAAAATCTGCCCCTTTATCATCAGCAGCTTGGTGTCATAATGAAACCTTATTGCTCTTTCAATGGTCCCAAGGGCTTTGTCATAATTATGAGAAGCAAGATACGCATTTACAAGCTTTTCATATATCCTGGAATCTTCTTTTTTTGCTATAATATCTTCATAATAGCCTGCAGCCTGAACCGGAATCCCTATACTAAAATTAAGATCTGCAAGCAGTTGTTCTTCCGATTCTGATAATTTGTTAATATAGCTGAAAATTGTGTAGGGGACTATCCCCTCCTTATACCTATCCTTAAGAAGATAAATATAAGACAGGGCTTTCCACCAGTCAGCCTCAACCGGATCTTCTCTTGTTAATTTTTTGGCATAGGCAAGGGCTTTTGATTCCATTTTAAGAGATATATACTGGTGCAAAAGTGTTTTTTGCCACTGCTTTTTTTTTTCTCCGGTTATCTCTTTAACAATCTCTTCGAGATACGGCAAAGCCTTTAAAGGCATATTACGAATAAGGTAAAGCTGGGCAATGGACTGTTTCCATTCCAGCTTAATACTCTCTTTATAATCGGAAAAAAGCTTTTCAAAGATTTTAAGAGATTTTTGAAATTTTTCAGCCGCCATAAAGGATACAGCGCTGTAGTAAAGAACTTCAGGCTGTTTTTCTTGAGCTGTTTCAAAACCTTTAAAAAAACATACACCTGCATCAGAGTATTTTTCAAGATCATACCAGCACTTGGCAAGATTCATCCATGCCGGAGAAAAATCAGGTTTTCTATTTACGGAAGCCCTGTAATAAACAGATGCTTTTGCAGGATTGTCCTGCATGAGCCGGCAGTTGCCAAGATTAAAGTTTATATAATAGTGCTGGTAGCCTTTAGGATCATCATCACCTGGCGTTATATCTTCGGGTTTTATATCTTTGGGCTGCTTTGCCTGAAAGGTTTCAAGAACTTTTATAGCGCCTGGAACATCATTCTTGTTTAATAGATTATTCACCTTAAAAAGAATGTTTTTTACTGTAAAAGGGATACTCTCTCTTTTTTGTCTGCTTTTTTCTCCTGCATTTAGATGTATAGAAGACAATAAGAGAAAAATTAGCGCTGCAAAACAGATTATATATTTTTTATTAAACATTGATTTCAAAATAAAATTTTTTACTCTAATTCAAACTTAATAGTTGTTCCAACAAGTGTATTAACAGGCTCACCTTCATAGACACCTGGCGAAAAACGCCAGGCAGACAAGCACCTTATTACGCTCTGCTCAAAAACATTTTCCGGCTTGGCCTCAACTATCTCCACCTTTTCCACAAGCCCTTTTGTATTTACAACAAATCTGACCTTGACCCAGCCTTCAATCCCGGCTCTCTTTGCCCTTATGGGATATAATGGCTGCATCTGAGCCACAGGCATGGGAGCGCTGTCAACCTCTGCCAGATTAAAGATATCCTTTAGTCCAAGACCTGAAAAATTAAATTTCGTCATTTCCGGTGACACCAAAGCTCCAGGTCCTGTGAGCTTCGGATTTATATCGAAATTCAATCTGTTTATTTTAATTTTATGATAATAAAGGGGCTTCTTTACCCTCATTATCTTCTTTTTCGGTTTAATTTCTTCCTCTTTTTTTTCCGGTTCAGGCTTAATACGTTTTATTCTTACCATATTAAATTGATGGTAGTTATCTATTTCTGTTTTTTTAAAAGGAGTATCTGAAACCAGCGCAGGCATCAGACCAAAGAGAATAATATTAAACAAAACAGAGAGCAGACCTGCCGATGTCCAGATTATAATCGATTTATTATTATGAAATATTCTCATTGTTTTTTAATAAAATCCTACAGTTCAGGCAAGCCGGCAGCGAGACTGACATTTACTGCTCCGGCAAGCTTGCATCCGTCCATAACCTTTATTACAGTTCCAGTCTTACTTTCCCTGTCAGCAACAACAATAACCTGGCTTTCAGGACTCTCTGCAAGCGCTCGTTCAATATTAGCCCTGACAGCGCGGATGTCTATCTCCCGTTTTGCCATATATATACGACCCTCTGCGGTAATTCCCACCATTATACTGGCCTTTTCCTTGCTGACTGCGGTACTGGCAACGGGTCTGTTAATATCCACGCCGGTCTCTTTGACAAAACTTGTTGTAACAAGAAAAAATATCAGCAGAATAAATACCATATCTATCATGGGAGCAATATTAAGCTCCACTGCCTTGACCCTTCCTTTTCTTGCGGCTGTTATGTTCAGCATATTATTCCTTATACAAATCTTCTTAAATAATAACCCGTGGAAGCAATTTTATGTTTTAAATTATCTGCCCGGCGCAAAAGCAGATTATACATATAAAGCCCTGGTATCGCTACAAGCAGACCGGTTTGAGTAGATATTAAAGCCTCGGAAATTCCTCCGGCCATGGCTTTGGCATTTCCTGTTCCGAACATGGAGATAATATCAAAAGTCGCCATCATTCCAGTAACCGTGCCGAGAAGTCCGAACAGGGGGGAGACTGCGGCAAGCACACCTATATAAACCAGATACCTGTCCATGGATGAGGTCATATGCATGACTGTTTCATCCAGAATATATTTATCCACATCAGATTTGCCACTGCGGCGTTCAAGAAATCTGATTACAAACATCGTCCTGGAACCGTTGTATTTATTCCTGTCAGGAAGTCGGTTGTTTAAAATGCACTCTTTTGCATCCTCCCTTATAATATCTTTATCACTCAAGGTTTTAAGAACAAATAACCTGTTTATAATCATCGTCCACATTATAATGGAGGATATAAGCAAAGGGAACATTACTATCCCGCCCCCGTGGAGATAATTAATAGTGTCGTATATATGATTTTTTAAAAAAAGAATCACTTTGCTTTCCCTTTAAAAACTATATTTGCAAGGGCAACCCCCTTTTCTTCCATCTGGGAAATAATGGTTTCCACATTTCTGCTTAAAAATGTGTGAAAGAGCATTATAGGTATGGCAACGCCGAGACCGAGCATTGTTGTGGTTAATGCTTCGGATATACCTCCTGACATCATTTTTGGATCGCCTGTTCCGTAGAAAGTTATCACATGGAAAGTATTAATCATCCCTGTGACAGTTCCCAAAAGACCAAGAAGAGGAGCTATGGCCGCAAGGATTCCAAGGGTTGATAAAAACTTTTCAAGCCTTGGAATTTCACGCAAAATTGTTTCCTGCAGGATGTTTTCCATTTCTTCACGGGTCTGGTTTCTGGAGTTTATTCCTGCCAAAAGTACTCTGGGGACAGGTCTGCCTTTCTGTTTTTCACATATTTTTACACATTCATCCCATTGTTCTGTTTCAGCCAGGACGTTTACTTTGTCCATCATTTTGTCTGCGTTAATATTTGCCTTGCGCAAAAAGAAGAGTCTTTCCATAATAATAATTAATGCAAAAAAACCTATGCATAATATTGGCCAGACTATGGGACCCCCTTTTTGAATCTGAAGTTTAAGATTTGTCCTGTGGGTAATCTGTCTTAGGGCAGCTCCATGGGAGATATCTATTGGCACATCTTCTGATTCTCCCGCCATATATTTTTTGATTTTTTTACTTAAAAAAGAGGGGGGAAGTTTTGAAAGTGCGAACAGACTGCGGCTTTTCCCTGAAAAAAGAAGAAAACCGGCTTCTGTTTTACCATTTTCATCAGCCTGATATGCAGCGGTAAAATTACCCAGGGTTAAAATTTTTGCAACAGTCTCTTTGCCTGCCCTGTTTACCATGGGACCGTCAATTATTCTCACCTGGCCTGTTACTGCTATTTCATCAAAAAGAATATCAACCATTGACTTTATATCGTCCATACCTGGAAATTTCGCTTTGCTTAAAATCGGTCTTATCTTTTTTTCCCTGCCGGGCTCAAGCGCTGAATTAATACTCTGGCTGAGCAATGCGTCTATATCTTTTGCTGCAATGCGGATAAACCCTGTAAGCTCTTTCATCATCGCATCTTTGCCATTATATTCCGTGGCAAGCTGTGCTTCTTTTGCTGCAAGTTTGACATTCTCTTTTTCCAGCTTTTTATTCTTTAATTTTAGATCATTAATTTCTGATTTTAAATCAGCGATGGAAGCTGTCAAAGCGGTTTTGTCAGATAATATTTTTTTTCTACTGGCCTTGGCCTCCTTTGTTGCTTCCTGTTTTTCAAGCTGCGCTTTTTTTAAAACAGCGGCTCTTATCTTTCCGGCTTCAACGGAAATCTGGCGGGCATCTTCTGCAAATACACATACAGAACAAAATATTATCAGAATTATAGAGATTAAAATTGATTTCATTTTACCACCACCTTTCCCAGGGGCAGGACAAGCAGATCTATTGATCGTCTTTTATTGGCAATATCAATGGCTTTGCCTATTCCTCTGTTATGCTTTTCCGGCAGAATAAGCCAGACAGATTGCGCCGGGTTATAATATCCTGAAGTTTTTGCATCAAGTGTTTGAAAAAACAAAGAAAGTCTTCCAAGGCGGAATATATTTGCCACTATTATGTTTCCATCAACTTTAATACTCTTCTGATATACCTCTACATTATTGCCGTATTCAGCCTCAACCTGAAGAGCTTCCATAATTTTTCTAAACTTTTCAGCAGTTGTGACCTTTGGATCTTCAAGGAGTTTGTGAATATTTTCAAGTCTGCTGCTTCTTTCAGCAGAAAGAAAAGGGAGGCTCCCTTTAACGGAACTGTCAAGCTGCTTTAAAAGATCTGAAAGAAAGGGAAGCAGCTCGGCAGATATTCGATTAATATCATCTATCTTTTTTTCATAGGAAGCTATCTCGGTTTTATGGGCTGCGTTCTCTTTATTTAAGCTTTGATTTACAGATAGAAGGTTCTCTTTTTCCATCTCCAGATTTTTATATTCCAGTACAAGTTTTGTCTTTTCATCGTTCCACCTGTCTGCATGTTTCTGGGTAGCCTGCCTGATATCAACCGATTTTTTCACAGGCTTTATAATTTTTCCTGCAAGCTCCTCTTTTGCAAATGAAGGAGTAAGGGAAAAAAGAAGAATTAATACCAGGTAAATTTTTATTGCGTTTTTCATTTTACCGTTTCCTGTTTTATGGGGATAACTTCAAGAGCCTCCCTGATATGACTGCAAAAAATTTCAACTATTTTTTCATTCAAACCTAAGCCCCCAGGTTCCATAATAACCTCTATCCCTTGTTCTTCAAATGCCGATTTCCAGGAATCCTCGTCCCCTGCAAGATCTTCTTTGAAATGAACTCCGGCAACCAGCATAAAGGGTATAAGGCGCACCTTTTTGCACCCGCTTTTTTTTATATCCTCGATTATATTTTCCATTGGAATGGACTCGTGTTCAACTTCGCCCATATAAATTTTGCGATTGAATCTTTCATTAACTATACTGCTTAAGGCAGCATACGATGACCAGCTGTGATGATCCGTGCCGTGCCCCACAAAAACTGCGGCCTCTTTGCTGTTATCATCAAACCTGGCGTTGAGGACTCCTGCTGTTTTAATATAATCGGCAGGAGAATATAAAAGCGGCAGGCCGATGGATGTTCTTATTTCTGCATTTTGCGCTTCATCAATTAAACGGTAAAACTCATGGCCGCATATTAAATGAAGGGACTGCACCACTGCCCATGAATGCCCCTTATCCTTTAATTCATTCAATGCCTGGGCAGGGTCTTTCAAATTCATGTTTTTCTTTTTTTTTAATCTTTCCTTTACCATCCTTGAAGAATACGCCCAGATTAGTTCCCTGTCCGGGAAATGCCTGACAAATATCTCATTCATAAAAGAGTATGTTTCAAGCGCTTTCGTTGTTGTGCCAAATGCAGATAAAACTACTGGTGTATTTTTCATATTTTTTATAAATCCGCTTAGAAATTAAGATTAACTCCGCTGATAAATCTGAAACCATCATCAGGATATCCATGATGAAATTCAAAATCAGCATCAAATATATTCTGAAAATAAACAAAAAAATCAGCATTAACCGATTTTATTTTAAAGGGCTGAATGATTTTCATGTCTGTGCAGGTATAGGAATCTATTATTTCTGAATTTTTATTTTCAGGCTCGCTGTACTGGTGGCTTAATGCCCTGAAAATCATCTCAACTCTTGTGTCTGTTTTTAATGAAAATTTTAACGTGGCCTTAAGTTTGTTTTTTGGAACATAGGTAAGCTTGCCTCCTGTTGCCCTGTTTTTACTTGTTTGCATGATGTAATTCAAATCAAGATCAGCCAGAGTGTTTTTTATTTTAAAGGATACCTCTACGCCTTGTCTGTAAGCCTTGTTAATATTTACAGGTCTGTAAATAAGATCAGTTTCATTTCTTTCATATATAATAAGATCACGGGTGTCGGTTCTGAACATACCCATCTCAAAATTTATCCAATTGTTGATCTTATTTTCTAACACCAGGTCGTAAGAGTATATTTTTTCTTTATCAAGGTCTTTGTTCCCTCTGACCTGGTCAATGGAGCCGTGGCTTGGCTGATAAAGCTGGTTAAAAGAGGGAACTTTTTCCGAATAACCGAAATTTGATTTTAATATAAGATTTTTTCCAAATTCATAGCTGACGCCGGTTGTATATGCAGGTGAAAAATAAAAATCGTTTGTATAATCTCCCCTTGCTCCAAGGCTGAATGTAACTTTGTCAAAGGCGCGGTCAAACTGGGTATGGAGTGAATACTTTTCTCTGTGATGATCCCCTGAAATATTATGATCTACATCATCTTTTTCAATAAGCCCTCCAAATCGCATTGCCCATTTGCCATCTTCTTTTGCCCAGTTTGTATCCCCCTTTATTCCAATTTTAAAGATCTTAAGTTTTGATGTATAGCCTTCCTGGGAGTGGTCTTCAAGATCGGTTATATCTCCATATGATTTAATTGAAAAATCGCCATTGCTGCCGGCAAGCCCTTTACACATCAAGTCAAAAGATCCTTTTTCATAGCGCTGGCGTGCATCCGGGGTCGGGTTGTCTTTGGGACCTGGAGAACCGTGAAATGAATGATAATAGCGAGCATTAAAATCGTACGGTGAGATGCCGCCTGCTTCTCCGGATGCTTTTTTATCGAGATGAAAACTGAAATTTCCTGTATCCTTATCGCTGTTTTTCCTTTTGCCGTCCCTGCGGCTTCCACCTGCTGTAATCATCATACTTTTGTCATTGCCCACAGGCATTGCCATGGAATAGGAAAGTTTTGCCTTGCCATAGGAGCCGCCGCTTAATTTCAAACGTTTATTTTTTTGTTTTTTTGTAGAACTTTTTTTCATGGAACTGTCTGTGATGATATTTACAGCGCCTGCGGTTGCTCCAGAGCCAAGCCACACAGGCACAGGGGGTTTAAATACCGTTATTTTGCTGACAATCTCTATGGGGAGAGTGTCAAGATTGACGCTTCCATACTGGCTTGAGTTAACAGGTCTGCCGTTTATAAGCACAAGCACCTTTCCCGAGCCTCCGGAGCCTCGTATGGAGATTCGGTGTCCTGTGCCGCTTCCCGATTCTCTGACATCTACGCCGGGCATGGAGTCCATGGCCTCGCCCACTTCCAGAAAATTTCTTTGAAGAATCTCCTCCCTGCCCATGGAAACAACGCTGGCAGGATGGTTCTTTACATATTCAGTCATCCTTTGGGATGTTACGGTTATTGTTTCAAGGCTGAATTTTTTTTCATTTGACTGTTCGGATTTATTTTCTGCATATGATGCAGATGCAAAAAAGGTTATTATTAATACTGATAAAAAAAAGCGGTTCATAACTATTTTTCCTTTGAGTCCTTACTTTCGGGTCCTGTAATAAGCGCCGTTTAAAATTCCATTCAATGCTTTTTTCAGCACCACAGGAATATCGTCTTCTCCCACAAAATCTTTCATATCTTCAAATTCTTCTCCTGCAATCTGCCATGCAACATCTCTGCACCACAGGTCATAGGAGGCAAGATTTTTTATCAAACCTTTTTCATAATCATCGCTTAATGCAAATGCAGATTCAAGAAAGGCGGCATAAACAGGATCAAGCAAAATCTGTTCAACCATTATGCCCAACTCCCCTTTATCTATTTTACAGTCACATCCTATTTCAGAAATCAGACTGTACGGGGAAAGTTTTCTTTCATCAAGACGCTGGAATATACTCCTTGATCCAACAATCCCGTTTTGCATGGAGACAGCCTCTTGAACTCCTGCATATACTGCCTTTGCCATGAGTTCTCCCATCTTTGAATGACCGCCTGTATTTTCTATTTTTACACCGGTTCCCTTAACAATAATAATATTATCAGTGCCCGTGCCTGTTGCCCTGTATTTTACAGGTGCAGCTTTGCTTCTTATATCCATATCAAGCAAAGCTGCGGTTTTAGCTTCTGTTGCTGAAATAATTGCCCTGGTCATCGCTCTTTTCGTAAGGGCCATATTGGTCAGTATTATAATATTAATGGTGCCAGGCTCATAATAATTGCCCGAATCCTTAGACATCCTGACAGCGTTGGAGGTAACACCCGCTGTAACAAGGGCATAAACCGTCATATCCTTAAACTCGGTTTTTTGGATTGACAGTTTGTCCATATCTGCTCCTGTAAAAAGAAAGGATGCGTCAGACTGATTCATGCCTGTAACCCTATAGATTCTTGATCTGATTTTTTCCAGGCCGTGCTTATGCCCAATCCCCCAGCATGGAGCAGGGGAGTAATGGTTTCCCACATATTTGATTTTTTCTCTATAACCTTCAAGGGTCGAAAGAATCTGCATGGGGACTTTAAATTTGACAATCAGGGTTTTATTTACAAAGTCATATACATGGCTGTATGCCACGCTGGAATCTTTAATATATTCAAGGTTGATATCAAGACTTTTTGTTTTAAATATTTTTTCTTTTAAAACCAGGTTTTCTTCAGATGCAAATTCGTCTGTATATACTCTTGCAGCAAGCCATGAAACAAAATAGCCTGTGTGGGATGCTGCCCTGCATGTTAGTTCGCATGGGAAGTAAAAAATTTTTCCATTTTTAACTGCATCCACATCCTTTAAGCCCGGGTTGTCAAAAAACTTTCTTGCCGTTTCCCTGTCTCCTCCGCACCCGTATATAACCTGGGGATTAAACCTTATCCATTCTTTTTTTGTTACAGAAATAACGTTTCCATTTTTGCCAAATTCTGGCGGAATCCCGCCTGCGGCCTTTATCATCTCATTTTGAAAACTGTCATCCCCCGGGGTCATAAGAGCGCTCCTGCCCATGAGTCTGACAACTCTTTTTCTTTTTTCTTCAGGAATTTTTAATATTTTCCTGTTAATTATATCAAGATCATTTTTTATCTTTTTAACAAGTTGTTCAGCTTCTTTATTTTTGTCAAAAATCCTGCCCAGCAAGGTTATGTTTTCATAACTTTGCGCAAGAGATTTTGTTTCAAGATTTATCATGATATATTTTTTTGCAAAAAATTCTTTTATTACATTTTTTTGCAGCTTTGAATAAAAGATAACATCAGGGTTTATCTCTTTTATTTTTTGTATGGAAGGGGAGAGAAATCCACCGACAATCTCTTTTTTTGAGGCTTCCCAGGGATGAACAGTGTGATATGTGACCCCTTTTATGGCACTTCCGGCTCCCATGGAAAATATTATTTCAGTTATGCCTGGCATTAGAGAAACAACTCGCACAGGTTTTTTTTTGATTATAACCTTTGTGCCGTTTGAGTCTGTAAACTCTGCCGGATAAGATAATGAGGTTGAAGCTGCTCCTGTTGCGGAGATTAAAAAAAGAGATAACAGACTTATTAAAAGCGCTTTTATGATTAAATATTTATTATGTTTCATCTTTGATGGTCTCGTAAAAAGCTGTGTTATGGGGCTATATATTTGATATAAGCTCATGCATAGTTTGCTTGTTCCCACGCCAAGGGCGTGGGAACAGGATTAAATTAGAAATCATACTTTAAACTGACAAAAAAAACTCTCCCCGGCATGGGATAACCCTGTACATACTCATAATCATGATCAAAAAGATTTTGGATTTCTCCTTTCATGGTCACGCTGCCATAATTATTATAATCGAGTATTTTTTTACTCATGGTTAAATTTGCCACAGTAAATTCATCCTTTTCTATCTTGGCCCAGGTTCCGTATTCATAATCTGTAATATCCTGTTCACTTGTATATGTGATATTTAAATTAGCAGAAAAACCTTTTAAATCCGAAGCAGTTATTCCATAAGTTATATGAAGATCAGGTGTGTACATGAGATCATCATGGGTTTCCTTATCTTCGTATTTGTTGAGATAAACAAAATTAGCATAAGGTTTTATGCTGCAGCTTAAATCAAAAAATGCGCCTATATCAAAAGACAGCTCGCCTTCTATACCGGATATTGTGGCTTCCCCAATATTTTTCCAGGATGTGACACCTGGCTCCACTGTATAGTCATCAATTTTATCGTCAAAATCTGTAAAAAAACAGGTAAGAGAAGAGTTGAAAAAACCATAGAAAAAATCAATGCCGCCTTCATAAGTCCTGCTTGTTTCAGGATCAAGGTCCGGATTACCCACATAATGAGTATAATATGATGTATAATCAGCGGCGAGCTGGTTAGCCGAAGGCATTCTGAATGCCTCTCCATAGTTAACCCTGATTTTAAGATAATCGGTTAAAAGATAGGCTGCGCCTATGCGGGGGCAGATATTATCATCAGTCTCTTTTCCACCCTCATCTTTCATATCAACTTCATAGTCGTCATATCTCAGGCCGCCTGTGATTATAAGCCGTTGATCAAGAAGGATTGTTTTGGCCAGAATATATCCTGCAGGATTATCATATTCAGTATTTTTAGGACTGTAGGTGTTGCTTTTAGTCTCGTAGTACATCCAGTCAAAACCGGCTGTAACGACAATATGTTCCTGATTATAAGAAACCTGGGCCTGGGCACCCTTATGGTCTATGGTTTTTTTATAAGGTATGCCG
>Ga0190313_1001430_pt1 | contig 12862 bp, 10 predicted proteins | sample 4870071011_MG_FD_169989 | JGI IMG/M metagenome (GOLD analysis project Ga0190313, IMG submission 169989) | Hydrothermal vent sediment bacterial communities from Southern Trench, Guaymas Basin, Mexico - 4870-07-10-11_MG | ecosystem: Environmental > Aquatic > Marine > Hydrothermal vents > Sediment ...
GGTGCTGCGGGCTGATGGGAAGTTTTTCTGTGTGAAATTGCGAGACATCAGAACCGGAGATCTTGTTGTCTGCAGCAGTAAGTCGATACGAATCTATCCGCCTTCCATAGAGAGGCGTTCGAATTTTACTTTTATGGCTAATGCGGTCTCATCAGAACGAAGCGGTCAAGTCGCCGTAGATAGAGTTGCAGCTGAAATGAAAAACATGCGGGACAGTAAAGGAAAGGTCGTAGTTGTCTGTGGTCCGGTAGTCGTACATACCGGTGGTGCTGATGCATTGGCTTCGCTGATCAGAGACGGTTATATTCAGGGCTTTCTGGGAGGAAATGCTGTAGCAGTGCATGATCTGGAGTATCGCTTTTACGGGACCTCTCTCGGAGTTGACTTGAAAACAGGTATCATCATTGAGCATGGTCATAATCACCATATGCGGGCGATCAATACGATATATGGATGCGGCTCGATACGGCAGGCGATTGATGAGGGAATACTCACTGAAGGACTTATGTATGAGGTCGTGAAGTCGGGGATTCCCTACTGTCTTGCAGGCTCTATACGTGATGACGGACCGCTTCCTGAGACGGTGAATGATATGATAGAAGCCCAACGCCGTTATGCCGAGATCATAAAAGATGCCGATATGGTCATCATGCTTGCCACGATGCTGCATTCCATTGGAACAGGGAATATGACTCCGTCTTATGTGAAGACGATCTGTGTTGATATCAATCCTGCTGTAGTGACCAAACTCTCAGACAGAGGTTCAGGACAGGTTATCGGTATTGTCAGTGATGTCGGACTCTTCCTGCGTGCATTAGCTGAGCGGGTAAGAAGCTTATGATCATGAGAACACTAGAATATCTTGCACAAAAGAGAAACTTTCGTGACCTAGGTTATCTCTCTTCCTGTTTCGGTATACCGATACAGAACGGCAGGCTGTTTCGTATGGGCAAACTCTATAAGCTCTCAGATGGAGAACTATCTGCACTCGGACAGCTTGAACTGACCGACATCATAGATTTGAGATCTAAGAACGAGCGAATCGCACAACCCGATTCTCCCATAGGGGATGTGCCTAATCACCATATCGATTTCAGTGCCGGCAGGTTGGGGCTTGAACATGTCCGTCTGATATATCGAAAAGCTGCCGTGAATCCTGAGTCTATAGATGCAAAGAAATATATAATAGATAGTTATCGTGAACTGCCGGAACTCTGTGCTGATCAGGTCAAGTCGGTGATCTCACTGATTGTTGAGCGAGACTCCCCGTCTCTTCTTATCCACTGTGCCGGAGGAAAGGATAGGACTGGTTTTCTCACAGCACTCTTGCTGGGGACTATCGGTGTCAGTAAAGATGCAATCATTCATGACTATATGCAGAGTGCACGGTCGGATGAACAGAACAGAAGAACGCTTGTTCGGTATCTGAAACGATTTAAGGATGAGTTTGGTATTGCAATACCTCCTCAGGTTGCCCGGCCGTTTCTTACCGTCGATAGGGATTCTATAATAGCCGTATATGATATTATTGAGAAAACTTACGGGGGGTTCTCTACCTACCTGACTGAACGACTGGACTGCAGTCCTGATATGATTGATGCAATACAAAGATGGCTGCTCTCGGAATAGTGTTATGTGTGTATAGACAGTATCATATGGAGCGTATCTTTTGAATTATTTTCATTATAAGAAATATCCTCTTGTGTCGGGTAAACCTATTGAATTTATGGCGAATAAACAGGTAGAATCAAAATGGATAACTTTTATTACAGGAGTAATGTATGAAATCAAAGTATACGGATCTGCTGAAAAGCAAAATGACTGAAGCAAGTTTTCAGAAACTTGTAGTACTGGAAAACGAAAAGGTAATGGATTTTGTCGGATTATTTGCCGAACACTGTAATCCTGATTCAATCTATGTGTGTGATGATAGTAAAGAAGATGAGTTATATATCAGAGCAGGAGCTCTTGAAAGAGGTGAAGAATTCAAGCTTGCTAAAAAAGGTCAGACCATTCACTGGGATGGGTATGGTGATCAGGCTCGTGATAAAGTGAATACTCGCTATATGGTATACAAAGAAAATCTTGAAAAGATGAAATCTCTTAACTCAAAAGAATATGAAGCAGCATATAAAGAGATTATGGAAGTCTCAAAGGACACCATGAAAGGAAAAGATGCAGTAGTCAAGTTCTATTGTGAAGGTCCTGCGTTCTCAGAATTCACAATGCCGTGTGTTCAGTTCACAGACTCATGGTATGTTGCACACTCAGAGGCAATCCTCTATAGACCTGCATACAAGCACTTCAAAAATATGAAGGAAGATAAAAAGGATGAGTTCTTTCGATTCATTCACTCTGCCGGTCAACTTGATGAACGACAGTGTTCAAAGAATGTCGGGCAGCGAAGGATCTACATGGACACCCAGAACAATATCGTCTACTCAATGAACAATCAGTATGCCGGGAACTCTATTGGTCTGAAGAAGCATTCAATGCGGCTTGCAATCAACAAGGCCGGTAAGGAAGGCTGGTTGTGTGAACACATGTTCGTCATGGCTTGTCTTAACAAAGATGCTGACCGAAAGACATATTTTGCCGGTGCCTATCCATCGGCATGTGGTAAGACCTCTACAGCTATGATCCCTGGTGAGGAGATTGTCGGTGATGATATTGCTTACTTTAGAAATATTGACGGTGAGTTCCGAGCAGTAAACGTAGAGCAGGGTATCTTTGGTATCATCAAAGACGTTAATGCGAAAGATGACCCGGTCATCTTTAAGAACTTGATAAATGAACAGGAATTGATCTTCTCTAACGTTCTACGAGGGCCTGATAACAATCCCTACTGGCTTGGATCGGGTCTTGATACTCCTGAGACGGGTGATAATCACTCCGGTGCAGGCTGGTATGTCGGTAAAAAAGATGCAGATGGAAATGAGATAGGTATTGCTCATGGGAATGCACGTTACACTATGAGACTTGATTATCTTAAGAACTTCGACAAAGAAGGTTTTGAAGCTAAAAAGGGTGTGAAGGTTGATGGTATTCTATACGGGGGGCGAGACAGTGATACTACCGTTCCTGTTGAAGAGTCAGCTTCTTGGGAAGAAGGTATTCTGCTCAAAGCATGTACCCTTGAATCAGAAACTACTTCAGCTACATTAGGTGCAGAGGGTGTAAGGAAAGCAAGTCCAATGGCAAACATGGACTTTATCTCCTATCCTCTTGGTGAATACACCATGAATAATATTAACTTTGTTAAAGATATGAGGGAAGTCCCTAGAATATACTCAACGAACTATTTCCTCAGGACTCCTGATGGTGATTTCTGTAATGATAAGCTTGCTAAGAAAGTATGGCTGCATTGGGCCGAAGGTCGAGTCCACGGTGAATATGATGCTGTTCCTACTCCGACAGGGAAGATCCCGGTTTTTGAAGATCTTAAAGTTCTGTTTAAGAAATTCCTTGATCTTGAGTATACACGTGAAGAGTACGATTATCAATTCACATTCAGATGTGACAAGTGGCTTGCTAAACTTGATAGATCAAAGAAGTTCTACACAAAGATGGCTCCAAATTGTCCAAAATTCATTTTCGACAAGTGGGATGATGCTAGTGCTATGATCAAGAAAGCCCAAGCAGATTTTGGTAATGAGATCAAACCAGGTGAATACAAATAATGTCACGATTGCTGCTGATCCTATAGCCTGTACATAAAAGGCCCATAGAACAGAACTCGCCTATGAGTTTGCGGCGGACCCCTTTTGTTGGACACAAACCAACAGGAGGGGTTTTCATGTTATTTATATGTATGAAGAAAAAGAAAGAGCTGATGGCGATATACCGTCAGCTTTATAGGAAATCAATAGTGCCTAATCTGTTCAGACTTTTAGACATCCGGCTTCCGGGGAGATTTCCTGCTCTTCTATATAAGTCGCAGCAAGTTGTACTGCATCAACAATCTGCTGGTATCCAGTACATCTGCAGAGATTCCCCTTGAGGGCCTTTCGTATCTCTTCACGTGTGGGTTTCGGATTCTTCAGCAATAGGATATATGCTGACATGATCATACCCGGGGTGCAGAATCCACACTGTACTGCTCCTGCATCGATAAATGCCTGCTGTAGTGGATGCAGTTTCCCGTCTGGGTATTCCATTCCTTCGATGGTGATGATCGACTTTCCTATCGCTTTTTTCACCTTCACCCTGCATGATCGTACTGATCGGTCGTCAAGTGCAATGGTACAACTCCCGCACAAACCATTTTCACAACCATTCTTTACGCCGTGCAGATAACATCGTTCTCGTAGGAAATTAAGTAGAGACATCTCCTTATCTTGTTCACACACAGTAACTGGGCGATTGTTTATTGTTATCGTATCACTCATCTCAACTCCTCTGGATCAATCGTGATTGGCATCGATCGGCATCGAATGCCGGTAGCATTGTAGACAGCATTGGCAATTGCCGGTGCAATGATTTCCAGTGCCGGTTCTCCTATTCCCTTTGCTCCTGTAAGTGATTGAGGGTCATGATTCTCAATGATCACGCCGGTCATCTCCGGCAGATCCGTCATTCTTGGTATTTTATAGGTATCAAAGTTCAACGTCGTTATCTTTCCATCTTCACATTTTACCTCTTCCATGAGAGCCATACCTATCCCCTGGGTCACTCCGCCGTATATCTGTCCAAGGAGCATAGCCTTGTTGATAGCTTTCCCAATATCATGGGAGGCTACAATATTGAGGATCTTTATCTTGCCGGTCTTCTTGTTCACAGAAACTTCTACAGCTTGACAACTGTAGACGTAGGTGAAGTAGGCATTTCCTTGACCAGTGGTATCATCCCAACTGACTTCCGGTGCTTTGAAAGTCCCGAATGCATATGGTGTCACACGTTGAAGAAAGAGCTCTTTCATTGCTTCTTCCCATGTGAGGGATTGGTCATAGGTCAGACCCCAGATTTTGTCATTATGGAATGTCACTTTTTCAGGTGTACATTTCAGGCGATCGGCCAAATGTGTCGATAATAGTTTTTTGAAGTTCTCGGCGGCAACTACCACAGAACTACTCCCCATGATTGTTCCTCGTGTAGCTACAGTCGTTCCGCTGTCGGGGATATTGCTCGTTGAAGAACGTCGGTATCGAATTCTCTTCAGGTTAATACCAAGTTGTTCAGAAAGGACAATCATCATGACAGATTCAGACCCCTGCCCATTCTCATGGATTCCCGTCTCAAGCAGGATCGACCCATCAAATTGACCGCTTATGATGCAGGAACAGAAATCCATCCCTTCAGCGCCCAGACTTGCTCCGCGATAGCTGATTGCCAATCCGATTCCATAGAGTTCATCGGAATCGCTGCTTCCATGTGAACATTTCTCATACTTCTTTCTGTAGCCGATCTGATGAACTGTACTGTTCATCACCTCTTCCATACTCACGGTATGTTTGTCAAGAATCTGGCCTGTAACGGTACTGCTTCCCTGTTTGACCATATTGATTCTTCTGATACCAAGCGGATGGACATGAAGTCGTTCTGCTATAATGTCGATGATCTGCTCAGTAGCAAAGTTAACTTGTGGGGACCCGAATCCTCTCATGGCTCCGGTAAAGATATTGTTAGTTGCTACTCCATAGACGTCTGCATAGACATTGTCTATAGAATAGGGGCCAAAACACTGGGCTGTGGATCTCCATGTCACCCATGGGGTCACTGAAAGATATGCACCGGAATCTGCATACAGAGAAGCCTGCACTGCAATAATCTTTCCTTCACTCGTTACCCCGACTTTATAATGAAGCTTGTATGGATGTCGTTTATAGGACTCCCTGACGGACCATTCACGTGAGTAGGTCATTTTCACCGGACGACTGAGTAATCGTGCTCCCAGTGCTGCACGTGCACAGACGATGGCTGCAGTATCATCCTTTCCTCCAAAGCCTCCTCCAACAGCGATAGTATAGACTTCAATATTCGATAATGGTTCACCTAGAAAAGCTCCTGTGAATCTTCTCGTACTGAATGGGTGCTGCATACTTCCATATATCTCAATCACGCCGTCTTGGCGTGGAACACATATAGCTGATTCAGGTTCCAGGTATGCATGTTCGACCATTTGTGTCTCAAAATCCTCTTCAACAATGAGTTCGCACTGTTTGAATTGTGATGAGGGATCTCCATGCCGCATCTTATGATGCACTACGATGTTTGAATCCCCATAAGAGGGGACTACCCGTGCATAGGGTTTTAAAGCATCTTCCATTGTCAATATAGGCTTGATCTGATCTCCGTGTATTTCCACAAGTTTTGCTGCTTCTATTGCTGTCTCGCGAGTTTCAGCAACCACAAGCGCCGCTACGTCGCCCCAGGAGCGTATGGTATCTTGAATGAGCATAGGATAGTCTTGTTCAATCTGTCCGAAATGTGTTGTCCCGGGAACATCTTCAGCGGTAAAGACTCGAACACAGCCAGGGACTTTCAGTGCTTTGCTGTAATCGATCGTTACATTATTTGCAGCAACAAGATCTGAGTAGACCGGTACCATGTGCAGCGTCCCTGTAAATGAGATGTCATCCGCATAGGCCGCTCTCCCCGTCACTTTTGCATACCCGTCATTTCTAAATGTTTTCTCTGTTTTCATATGCTTTTCGTTCCTTTGCAACATATTACAACAGATTCAGTATAAATTCAATTAATAAGCTATGGAGAAAAACAGCATAACGATAAAGTTGTATTGATTGCAACATAGTGAAATATTTCTCTTAGGTATAATAAGCTCAGGATATGAGACAAGATAGAACAGGGGAATAAGGTGGACTAGGTTGTCCTGGTAAGATTCTATCAAGAATTGTCTTGACTTAGAGATTCACTATAAACTAAATATCTGTATATGATTTTAAAATTATTATTACGTTTTTTAGAGGATTATATGGGTGGACCGAAAGCAGAGCTCATTTGTGAGCTTTAAGACCAATCCCCTCCCGGTGAGACTCTTGTCGTCGCACTGCAACATATGGCTGCAATCTTTGTTGGGATCGTTACGCCGGCTATTGTGTTCTCCGGGGTACTTGAAGTTGATCAGACCGTGATGAGGTATCTGGTATCGCTACGTTCATTCAGTGCAGGAAGATTGGTCCTGTCGGTTCAGGGCTTCTCTCTATTCAGGGAACAAGTTTTACTTTTCTTGCAACGATCATTGGTATTGGATTCTATGTGAAGAGTGATGGTGGTACACAGAAACAGATGATAGCTTCCATCTTTGGTACGGTCATAATCTGCTCTAGCGTTGAGATCGTCTTTAGTAGATTCGTCCCATTCTTGAAAAGGATTATAACTCCACTGGTAAGTGGTGTTGTAGTTCTCTTGATCGGCTTTAATCTCATAAAAGTAGGGATCACCGATGTCGGCTGCGGTGCATGACTACTTGCAAATAAGCCTGAATTCTTTGGTTCTTGGGATGATGGTTGGCTACATCATTGCAGCCCTGCAGGGTAAAATTGACTTTAGCACTATGAGAAACTTGGGAATTATAACTGTGCCAATTCCCTTTAAATATGGATTCGCTATTGCCTGGTCGTATGTTGTCCCTATGGCTCTTCTCTATCTGATCACGACAGTAGAGACTATTGGCGACTTGACAGCGACGAGTATGATTTCTGCACAGCCTGTTGAGGGAGAACTGTATGTGAAACGAATTTCCGGCAGTATCCTTGGTGATGGTATTAACTCTACGATTGCCGGACTGTTTGTGATCTTTGGGTTATTCCCCATTGTCGGAGGTATCTTCAGTATCATACCACATCCGGTGATAGGCGGGGCTATGATCGTCATGGCAGGTACCATAGCTGCCAGCGGTATAAGGATTATCGCGACAAGTACTATAAACAGACGTGATGTTCTGATCATTGCTATAAGTCTTGGCCTCGGAATGGAGTTGTGCTTGTACCTCAGGTGCTGAATTCTTTTAGCAGCATGTTCAGCAGTCCCATCACTACTGGTGGTCTTTCCGCGATCCTGCTGAATATTGTGTTACCAAGAAATCTTTCATCTCGAAAGATCACAAAGGATCCTGCAAAGGATATAAGGGGACAGGAAGAAGCGTAATATATCTTTCCTTGAATCGAGTAGGAGGATGAGCCTTACTGGCTCATCCTCCTACTCGATTATCTCCTTGTGTCAGCGGATTGTTCCCGGACGAATCTGCAAAGCATTCAAGGCACCGCACTCCTGACCTTTATAGACAGCTTCTTTGACCGTCCCCCCCTTTTGTATGACCGATACGAAACCTGCGGTGAAGGCATCTCCCGAACCTATGGTGTTCAGCGGGACAATATGTTTTACCGGTGATTGATGGACTACTCCGTCTTCGACATAGAGTGTCGGTCTGCTCCCATGAGTGAGTACACATGCTGAACCATGGGTCTTGAATATCTCAAGCATCTTATGTCGAACACGATCAGTGATCTCTTCGTTGTCTTCATGTTCTTTTATCGGTAGTTCCGGCATGAATGTGCCGGTGAATTCATAAAAATTCGGGTTGATGTAATCCGGATGATATTGCATAGAGTCTAAAAGGGCCTTTCCGCGAATGTCGAGTACGACTTGCTTGTTCAATGCTTTTGCCTCTTTCACCATATCAGGATAGAGTTTATCAGAGTAACCGGGTGCCATCGATCCTGAGATGATTAGTGTATCAATGGAAGGAATAAGTTCTTTGAATCGCCGCATGAGTTGTTCTTCCGCATCACACGAGACGGCAAAGGGTTCTTCTACGATCTCGGTTGTCGTGTGAGCAGCTTTGTTGACGATGGTATAACAGGTCCTGATAGAACTTTTAGTCTCGATCCATGCAATAGTAAGATGAGCCTTACGATTTTCTTCGAGGTAGAGATCTCTATATGGACCTCCAACGTGTGTAAGATGAACTGCCTGACATCCCAACTGGGTAAGGACCCTCGCAGTGTTCAGTCCTTTACCTGCAACATCATAGTAATATTCATCACTACGCATGACTTCGTTTTCCCAAAGATGGGGTACCACGAAAGTCCGTTGAAAGGTTGGATTAAGGCAGACAGCCAGACTCTTTTGCATCGTTCACTCCTTGTGTGCAGACCGTATAGTATACTGCATACTATCATAGTAAAGTTGTCTTGGTATGAAAAATACCGTAAGGAGTTCTTAGTCTGTGATACTGAAATCAATAGTGATTTGTTTATCCGCTAAGACAAGTTGTCGATAGATGACCCCTGTCTGGTTGAACAGCAGTTTTGATGCTTTGACGACGTCGGTATCGGCATATTTGTCTGAAAGATATATGACTTCTCTGATTCCTGACTGTATGATCGCTTTTGCACACTCGTTGCAGGGAAAGAGCGCCACATAGATAGAGCAGTCAGTCAGATCTCTAGAGATGCTGTTTAAGATGGCATTGAGTTCTGCATGGCAGACATACGGATATTTTGTCTCTAAGAAAGTTCCCTCTCGATCCCATGGCAGGATGTCATCATCGCAGCCGCTCGGGAAACCATTGTATCCGACTCCGACGATCTTCTTTTTCTTATTTACTATGCAGGCACCTACTTGGGTAGAAGGATCCTTACTGCGTTTTGATGAGAGGATAGCTACTCCCATAAAATATTCATCCCATCCAATATAATCTGTTCGTTTAGGGATCCCCATATCAGTCTCCTGTTCTTTTCAAGAGCATATCATGGCCGGCAGTGAAATACAACGTCCTTATTGCTGAAATGAAGAAGCCGTCACAGTATCTATGCTGTGACGGCTTCTGTTCTATGTAAATCTGCCAGATCAAAGACCTGAGCAGAGTGGTGCTGAATTACCCTGCAAGTGTAGGCACGATTGATAGTAATACACCAGCTGCTACCGCAGAACCAAGGACACCAGCCACATTTGGTCCCATAGCATGCATTAGCAGGAAATTATGCGGGTTCGCTTCCTGGCCGACCTTATTGACAACTCGTGCAGCCATAGGTACGGCAGATACACCGGCAGCACCGATCAACGGATTGATCGGGTGTTTCTTTGAAAACTTGTTCATCAGCTTTGCAAGGACAATTCCTGTTGCGGTTCCAATAGTGAAGGCAATCAGTCCCAAAATGAGAATCCCAAGAGTTTCTGGTTTCAGGAACTTATCAGCCTGCATCTTTGAACCAACTGCAAGACCCAGGAAGATCGTCACAATGTTCATCAAAGAGTTCTGCATTGTATCTGAGAGCCTGTTTACGACGCCACACTCTTTTGCGAGGTTACCGAACATCAGAGACCCAATAAGCGGTGTAGCTGAAGGCAGTAATAGAATACAAATAGCAAGTACCGCAATAGGAAATAATATCTTCTCAAGCTGGCTGACCGGTTTGAGCTGTTCCATCTTGATCATTCGCTCTTCTTTTGTAGTCAAAGCTCTCATAATCGGTGGCTGAATGATTGGTACCAATGCCATATAGGAGTATGCAGCGACGGCGATAGGTCCTAAGAGCTCTGGTGATAATCGACTGGTCACATATATCGCCGTAGGACCATCAGCTCCTCCGATGATACCTATTGAAGCTGCATCAAAGAGGTCAAAGTTGATAAAAGAAAAATAATTCAGTGCAAGTGCCCCAAGAAGGGCACAGAAAATACCAAACTGTGCTGCTGCACCTAACAGGAGGGTCTTCGGGTTCGCGATAAGAGGGCCGAAGTCTGTCATCGCCCCGATTCCCATAAAGATCAATAGCGGGAACAACCCAGTCTCAATTCCCACATGATACATAATACCGATAAATCCATTTGCTTCAAAGTTTGCAATCTCAGCCAATGGTATATTAGACAGGATGGCACCAAAACCGATAGGAACGAGTAGAAGCGGTTCAAAACCCTTTTTGATTGCAAGGTAGAGGAGTACACCCCCTACAATGATCATAATGATCTGACCCCAAGTGATGTTCATTAGGCCGGTGGACATCCAGAATTCTTTTAATGCATATCCAAGGTTCATATAATCTCCTTTACCCGATAACCACCAGGACATCTCCGGCTTTCATTTGGTCACCTTGAGATATTCTGATCTCGCTAATGGTTCCGGCACATGGAGCAAAGATCTCAGTCTCCATTTTCATAGCCTCCATCACTAATAGAAGTTCGCCATCCGCAATTTCTTCTCCGACTTGTCGTTCGATTCTCAGAATGAGACCCGGCATTGGGGCTTTGATCTCCGTTTTCTGTCCTGCAGGTATAGCCGGGGCTGCTGACACAGCTGCATCGATACCATCTTTCAGCATGATATCATAGGATATACCATTAACAATAGCCTTATCTCCCTCAAGCTTGACCGTATAGGGCTTGTTGTTGACGGTGACAGTGTATCCTGCTGGAGCTGAACCGGAAGTTGTCTCTTTAGATGCCTGTGCGTTCTTATCGATTTTACGCACACCGATCCTTGCTTCGCCATTGAGGTACAAAATACCTTTTTCTTTACAAGTTGCTGCAATGAAGATGTTCTCATCAGTTACGGGAAGATGTGCTTTCTCTAGCAGAGCCGTAGCGACTTTGATACCTTTCGTAGGATCTTTATCATTGATATCAACGACAAGTTTGTCAGTAGCATCAAGTTTAAGCTGTTCTGAAGCGATCTTTACGATTTCAGGATCAGGAGCAATTGGAGTTTTCCCAAAGTACCCAAGGACCATTTTTCCGTATCCTGCAGCGATCTTCTTCCAAGGTCCAAACATAACATTGTTAAAGGCCTGCTGGAAGTAAAATTGTGATACCGGTGTTACGGATGTTCCAAAACCGCCATGTTCAATAACGTTACCCATAGCCATAGTGATCTCATGGTATTTATCCATCATACCGTTGTCTCTAAGCATCTGGGTGTTTGCTGTAAGTGCCCCGCCGGGGAGGGGTGAGAAGGGAATGAGCGGGTTGACCATAGTTGCCTCCGGCGGGAGGAAGTAGTCAGACATACATTCTTTGAAGACTTCTTCAGCTTCCATGATCTTATCGATGTCGACTCCCAGATCGTAATCAGTATTACGCAGTGCATGCCACATGGTGATCAAGTCAGGTTGACAAGTACCACCTGATACAGGAGAGAGGGAAAGATCTATCTGATTTGCCCCGGCTTCGAGAGCAGACATGTATTGCTGGATTGAAATGCCGGCTGTCTCATGTGTGTGAAATACAAGATCCACATCCTTACCCAACAGTTTTCGGGCACGTTTGATCGTCTCATAGACGACTCTCGGGGTTGAGGTACCGGAAGCATCCTTGAAACATACTGAATCATACGGAATTCCCGCATCAAGGATCTTTTCCAATACTCCCACGTAGAAATCGGGATTATGTGCACCTGATGCTCCCGGCGGCAGTGCCATCATGGTTACAACGACCTCGTGTCGAAGACCTGCATCATGAATGCACTGACCTGAATAGATCAGGTTATTGACGTCGTTAAGAGCGTCAAAATTTCTAATTGTCGAAACACCATGTTTCTTGAACATCTTTGCATGTAGATTGATAATATCTCTTGGCTGTGAATCAAGACCTACGACATTCACTCCTCGTGAAAGAGTCTGTAGATTTGCATCAGGGCCTGTGGCCTTCCTGAATTGATCCATCATCTCAAAAGCGTCTTCATTCGAATAGAAGTAGAGAGACTGAAACCGGGCGCCTCCTCCAACTTCAAAATGTTTGATACCGGCAGCTGAAGCTGCTTCTACAGCAGGCATAAAGTCTTTTGTGAAGACTCTGGCCCCATAGACGGACTGGAACCCGTCTCGGAATGCTGTTACCATAAAATTTACACGTTTTTTCATGAAAGCTCCTTGATCTTATTAACGTTTGCGTTGGCAGCAGCAGC
>Ga0190313_1001437_pt1 | contig 12841 bp, 9 predicted proteins | sample 4870071011_MG_FD_169989 | JGI IMG/M metagenome (GOLD analysis project Ga0190313, IMG submission 169989) | Hydrothermal vent sediment bacterial communities from Southern Trench, Guaymas Basin, Mexico - 4870-07-10-11_MG | ecosystem: Environmental > Aquatic > Marine > Hydrothermal vents > Sediment ...
GTCTCTTATAAGAATTAACCCATTGATTAAGAACCAAGGTAATCTCCTTAATATGAGTTAAAAGACCAGCTATATACTTCTTAGCTATATCTGAAAGGTGATATTTATCGTTAGGATCAAAAAAGGCGTTTTTATCTCCTTTAAAAAGGGATTGATGAGTATGCATACCACTTCCGTTTTCACCAAAAATAGGTTTTGGCATAAAAGTAGCATAAAGTCCATATTTTTTGGCAACTTCCTTAACAACAATTCTGTAAGTCATTACAATATCAGCCATTTCTAAGGCATCAGCATATCTTAAATCTATTTCGTGTTGAGAAGGGGCAACCTCATGGTGAGAATATTCAACTCTTATTCCCATTTGTTCTAAACAAAAAATAGTTTCTCTTCTTAAGTCTTCTGCAGCATCCATAGGGTAGTCAAAATAACTACCTCTATCCAAAATTTCTGTTCCCTGATCATTTTTAAAGTAAAAATATTCAAGTTCAGGACCTAAATAAAAATTGGTAAATCCCATTTCTTTCATTTTTTCAAGATTTCTTTTTAATGCATATCTTGGATCTCCTTCATAAGGTTTACCATCTGGTTTATATATGTCACAAAACATCCTTGCAACTGCTTTTTCCTTTGGTCTCCAAGGTAAAATGGCAAATGTTGTTGGATCAGGAATAGCAATCATATCTGATTCTTCAATACGAGCAAAACCTTTTATGGAAGATCCATCAAAACCTATTCCTTCTTCAAAAGCTACTTCTAATTCTTCCACTGGAACAGCAAAACTTTTTAATTGCCCAAGAACATCAGTAAACCAAAATCTTACAAATTTAACATCATACTGTTTGATAAGGTCCATCACATCTTTCTTGTCTCTGGGTTTCTCCTTAATCATAAAATGCCTCCTCTTTTAATATTTTTCACTATTTAAAATGTAATAAAATAATATTCAATTTAAATTTTAACAATCCTTTAATTTTAAATCTTAATATTTTTAATACAATTACAACTTAGCTTTATTTTATTAAATTTAAGCCTACTTATAATTTTACATTCTTCTTTTTTTAAAAACTCGTGCTTTAATAAAAAGTGTCAGAATTTGTATAAAATATTTTGTTAAAAGAAATTTTTATGCGGCAAATTAATTATGATACAGTAATAAAAAAAATAGTTAATTTTATAAGAAGAAAAATTAAAGAAAGCAAAGTTAAGGGAGTTATTTTAGGAATAAGTGGTGGAGTAGATAGTGCTACAACAGCTTGTCTTGCTGTAAAAGCTTTAGGAAAAGAAAAAGTTTTTGGTTTAATAATGCCATATTATAAAAATCAAGAGATTAAAGATGCTATTTTAGTATGCAATAATTTAGGAATAAAATATAAAATAATAAATATAAAAAATATAGTTAATGAATTTGAAAAAACTTTAGATTTTAAGATAGATAAAATAACTAAAGGAAATTTAATGGTTCGTAGCAGAATGGTTATTCTTTATGGAATTGCTAATGCTAAAAACTACTTAGTTCTTGGGACATCAAATAAAACCGAGTTTTTAGTAGGATATTTTACCAAGTGGGGAGATGGAGCAAGTGATATAGCTCCGCTTTTGAGTTTATATAAAACAGAAGTAAGAAAAATAGCTAAAATATTAGAAGTGCCTGAAAAAATTATTTCAAAAAAGCCCAGCGCAGGTTTGTGGAAGGGGCAAACAGATGAAGATGAACTGGGAATAGAATATGATTTACTTGACAAAATACTTTATAGACTAATAGATTTAAAAATGAAAAGGGAAGATGTAGCTAAGGACTTAGGTATTACTTTAGATCGCATTTTATATGTAGAAAATTTGGTAAAAAGAAGTAAACATAAGCGTAAATTGCCAGCTTTTCCCAAGATTTGAATTTTGTGAAAAATCTTGTTTTATTTAAAATTTAATTTTATAATTTCAAATATTTTCTATAATTAAAGTTGCAGGAGGTTCAAAGAAAAAGATGAATTTAGATCTTTCTTCCTGTGGAGTTGGTTTTGTATGTGATATAAAAAATAGAAAAACTCATCAAATTGTAAAATGGGGAATAGAAGCAGTTAAAAATCTAACTCATAGAGGAGCAATTGGAGGAGATGGAAAAACAGGTGACGGAGCAGGTATCCTTATACATATTCCAAAAAAGTTTTTTAAAGACTACTTAGAAAAAAATTCTTTAGAAATATCAGATATAAATAATTTAGTTGTGGGAGTAATTTTTCTTTACAAAGATCTTAGATCTTTCATAGAAGAATATATTAAAAAGTCTCCTTTTAAATTAATAGGATGGAGAGAAGTCCCAATAGATCCATCTGCTGTTGGAGAATCTGCTTTAGAAGTTATGCCAAAGATTTTTCATCTTCTTTTAGATGCAGAAAAAGTAGAGAAAAATAGAAGAGAATTAGAATTATATATTCTAAGAAGATATATAGAAAAAGATCCAATCTTAGAAGAGGATGTTTATATAGTTTCTCTTTCTTCTAAAACTTTAGTTTACAAAGGTATGCTTGTTGCACCACAACTTGATAAATTTTATCCAGAATTAACAGATGAAAGGATAGAGTCTTCTATTTGTCTTTTTCATCAAAGATATTCTACTAATACTTTTCCAAACTGGAAACTTGCACAACCATTTAGATATTTAGCTCATAATGGTGAAATTAACACTTTACAGGGGAATAGAAATTGGATTTTAGCTTTAGAAAATGAACTTCAACATGAACTTTTTGATAAAAAAATAGATTTGATAAAACCTCTTATTTCTTTTGAAGAAAGTGATTCAGCTTCTATAGATAAAATTTTTGAGTTATTATGCTTAACAGGATACTCTACTGCACATGCTATCAACATGCTTATTCCACCAGCTTGGGAGAGTGTTCCTGACATTCCTGAGGAAGCACGTCTATTTTTTGAATTTCAAACTTTTATGATGCAACCTTGGGATGGTCCAGCTGCTATAGCTTTTACAGATGGAGAAACTATAGGAGCTCATCTTGACAGGAATGGTTTAAGACCTTGTAGATATATTATTACAGAGGATGGAATAATTGTTTTGGGCTCAGAAGTAGGAATGATAGATCTTACAGGAAAAAAAATAAAAGAAAAAGGAAGGCTTGGTCCAGGAGATAGCATTCTGGTTGATTTAAATAAAAAGGTTGTTAAAAAAACAGAAGAAATTCTAAATGAACTTTCTCATTCCAAACCTTATAAAGATTGGATCGAAAAAAATTTAGTAAGATTATCTCATTTAATTAAAAAAAATAAAATTTTAGCTCCCCCTGCAGATAAAGAAAGGATTAAAAAGCAAATAGTTTTTGGATATAGTAAAGAAGAATTAAAAAACATACTTGCCTATATGGCTAATGAAGGAAAAGAAGTAACTTTTGCTACAGGGAATGATACTCCTATTCCTCCTCTTGCTGAAAAACCGGTTTTACTTTTTAAGTATTTTAAACAAAGATTTGCTCAAGTTACTAATCCACCTATAGATCCTATTAGGGAAAAGTCTATTATGTCTCTTTATATGACTCTTGGAGCTAAGGGTAACTTTTTAAAAGAAACTGAGGAACATGCTAAAAAATTACAAATAAACAGCCCTATTTTACTTCCCCATGAAATTTCTGCTATAGAATCTCAAAATTATTTAAAAGTAGCTAAAATACCTATTGTTTATTCTAAAAATATATCTTTAGAAAAGGGACTAAATTTAGTGTGTCAAAAAGCAGAAGAAATGGTTAAGGCTGGAATAAAAATTATAATTCTTACAGATAAAAATGTTTCTAAAGATAGATTACCAATCCCAAGTTTATTAGCTGTATCTGGTGTATTTCATTATTTATTAAAAAGAGGACTTGCTACTAAAGTATCTATAATTGTTGAAACAGGAGAAGCAAGAGATACTCATCAAATGTGTTGTCTTATAGGTTATGGAGCCTCAGCAATTTATCCTTATTTAGCATATGAGACCATTTATGAACTTTGTCAGCAGAAAGAAATAAAAGTTTCATATGAAGAAGCAGTTTTAAATTACAAAAAGGCTTTAGAAGCTGGTATTTTAAAAATTTTATCTAAAATGGGAATTTCCACTTTGATCTCTTATCATGGAGGGAAAATTTTTGAAACAGTATGTTTAAATAAAGATTTTGTAGAAAAATACTTTCCAGGAACACCTGTTACTTTGGAAGCTGACGGAATAAAAGAAGTAGAAGAAAGTGTAAGAAAGAGGCATGAATTGGCTTATGAAAATGAGAATCCTCAAATTTCTGCTGGTGGAGAAATGAGATTTAGAACAGGTGAAGAATGGCATGCTTGGTCTCCATATGCTATAAAGGCTTTACATAAATTTATAAAAACCAAAGATTATAAAGATTATAAAGAATTTTCTAAAATTTCTAATGAAGTCCGTCCAGCTTTTATAAGAGATCTTTTAACTTATAAAAAGGCTAAAAAACCAATTCCTATAGATGAGGTAGAACCAATTGAAGAAATTCTTAAAAGATTTGTAATAAGTGCTATGTCTTTAGGTGCACTTTCACCTGAAGCTCATGAAACTTTAGCTGAAACTGCTAATAAATTAGGCATGAAAAGTAATTCTGGGGAAGGTGGGGAAGATCCTAAAAGATATTGGACAATCAAAAATTCAGCTATAAAACAAGTTGCTTCAGGAAGATTTGGTGTAACTCCTACTTATTTAGCTTCAGCTAAGGAAATAGAGATTAAAATAGCTCAAGGAGCAAAACCAGGAGAAGGAGGACAACTCCCTGGACATAAAGTAAATGAATATGTAGCTAAATTGAGACATTCTCAACCTGGAGTAACTTTAATATCTCCTCCGCCTCATCACGATATATATTCTATAGAAGATCTTGCTCAACTTATAAATGATCTTAAAGAAGCTAATCCTCAAAGTAAAGTTTGTGTTAAACTTGTTGCAGAAACAGGAGTAGGAACTATTGCAGCTGGAGTAGCTAAAGGATATGCAGATTTGATTCAGATAAGTGGTGGAGAGGGAGGAACAGGAGCAAGTCCTTATTCTTCTATTAAGAATGCAGGAAACTATTTAGAAATTGGACTTGCAGAAACTCAAAAAATTTTAATGGAAAATAATTTAAGAGACAAAGTGATAATAAAAACAGATGGAGCAATAAGAACCGGAAAAGATATAGTGATAGCTGCTCTTCTTGGAGCTGAACAATTTGGATTTGGGACTGCTCCTATGGTAGCTTTAGGATGTATAATGTGCAGAAGTTGTTATACCAATAAATGCCCTACAGGTATTGCTACTCAAGATCCAAAACATAGAAAGAAATTTAAAGGGAAAGTTGAAGATACAATAGCATACTTTAAAGCTGTTGCTCAAGAAGTAAGAGAAATTTTAGCTGATATGGGATTTAAAAGACTTGATGAAATAATTGGAAGAAGAGATTTATTAGAAATAAGAACTTTTGATGAGTTTCCTGGTTCAAAAAGAGTAAAATTGAAAAAATTTTTAATAGAAGATTATCCTCCGGATAAACCTTTAAGATGTTTGATCAAAAAAAACGATAATCCAAGAAGATCAGACTTGGCTAAAAGACTTGAAGAAGAAATAGTTCCTTATATAGAAAGGGGAGAAAAGGTTTATAAAGAATATATTATTAGAAATATAGATCGAAGTATCCCAACCCGTCTTAATTATTACATAGCTATTAAATATAAAGATAATGGATTACCAGAAGATACTATTAATCTAACCTTTATTGGAACAGCTGGACAGAGTTTTGGAGCATTTAATCATAAAGGGATGTCCATTACTTTAATAGGGGATGCTAATGATTATGTAGGAAAAGGAATGAATGGTGGAAAAATAATTATTAAACCTGATGATTTGAAAGATACCCAGAATCACGTAATAATGGGAAACACCTGTCTTTATGGAGCAACTGGTGGAGAACTTTATGCAGCAGGAAAAGTAGGTGAAAGATTTGCAATAAGAAATAGCGGTGCTATTGCAGTAATAGAAGGTGCAGGACTTCATTGCTGTGAGTATATGACAGGGGGTATTGTAGTTGTTCTTGGAAAAGTGGGATTTAATCTTGGAGCAGGTATGACAGGAGGATATGCTTATGTTTTAAATTTAGATGGTGATTTAGAAAATAAGGTTAATTATTCCTATGTAACTATAAGAAAATTACTCACAGATAAAGAATTTAAAGAACTCAAAAATTTAATAGAAAAACATTATAAGTATACTGAAAGCCTATGGGCAAAAAATATTCTTGATAATTTCGATAAATTTGCTGATAAATTTTTTAAAATAATACCTTTAGAGCAATATCATAAACATGTTCCAGAAATAAAAGAATCCGGAGAAGAAGGGTAGGGTGGATAAAATTTTGGAAGAAGATCTTAAAAATTTAAAAGAACTACTTGAAAAATATAAAAAAGAAAAAAAAGTGCTATTAGCTTATCTTTTTGGCTCCTGTGCTGAAGGAAAAACTCATAAAAGATCAGATATAGATATTGCTATTTATTTAACAGGTTCTGAAAAAGAAAAATTGCAAATTTTAGAAAATTTACTCATGTGTAGTAAAAAAAAGTTAGATATTTTACGACTTGATGATGAAGATGAATCCCCTTTCATTATTCAAAAGGCTTTAAAAGGTGTTCCTTTGATTGAACCTGATGAAGAAATTTTGTATAAATTATGGGATAGAGTTCTTCATGAAACAGAACATATAAGATTAAAAAGAAACATTCATTTAGATTTAAATGGATAAAAAATTAAAAAAATTAATAGATTATCTTTCTGAAACTATAGAATATTTTTTACAAAAAATCCAAAATGTAGATAAAGATCTTTATTTTGCTAATAGAGATATTAGATATATTCTTGATAAAAGCATAAATGATATAATCCTTTGTATTGTAGATATTTGTGAAGAAATTTTGAAAATCAATAAAAGGTCTATTCCTGATACTTACAAAGATACTATTTTAGCTTGTTACGAATTTATAGGAGATTTAGCCCTCAAATTAGCTCCACTTGCTAAATGTAGAAATGAAATTGTTCATCAATATCTTAAAGTAAATTGGCAAAATATTCAAATAGTTTATAATAAAATTACAGAAATTCAGGGATTTATAAAAAAAATTAAAGACATTTTCTTAAATTAATTTTTTAATTTACTTTTTCCTGTTTCAAAAAACTATTTTAAAGTTTTTCAAAGCAAAACCTGTATATATAAAGATTTTTTCAAATAAAATAAAAAGGCGTTTTTTTCAAAGTTCTAAATAAAAAAAATAAAACAAAAGTTTATTTTACATAATATACATTATCGGAAGTTAATTAAAAACTCCAATATTTGCTGTAGCTTTAAAGAATGCAGGACATCAAGTATATGCCTTTGTTAAGGATAAGCACCTCTCCTCACTGCCTTAAATCCCTTAGGAGCTCTTTAATGCTTTAAATGGAGCTATTGTTGATCTTGCTGAACAGAAAGGATTAAAAACTCCGGTTAATAAGTTTGTCACCCTCATGATAAAACAAATGGAAAAGTCTTTTAAATAAATAAAATTTATTGCGTAAAATTAAAAACTTAAATTTCAATTTTAAGAATAAATCTAATTAATTAAAGAACTATATTAATTATAAACTTGAAATCAATAAGTTATTTCTTAAATTTTGCAAAGATTCCCATAACACTCGTTGACTTATAAAAATTTGGAAAGGTATTTCCATACGTTTCTATATAAAAAACTATTTTCTACATTTTCTTCCATTTCTAAAAACATCATATTTTTCCTTGCTAAAAGATCTGTTAGTCCTATTACTGCCTTTTGAGGTTTTGAGTAACACTCCTTATAAGCACATATACCGATTGTTTGACATCCTGCAGCCCAAGGAATAACTACATTATTAAAATTATTTCTTCCATAATTTGCAAGTACAACTTTTACCCAACTCTTTTAATTTTCTTCCTTATCAGTAACTTCAGAATAAGCTTTATATGGCTTTATATCAAAAATGGGAGTCCCATCAAACATATCTATTCTTTTAACTTTTATAATATTGTCTCTTACTTCAAGAACATCTAATACAGAAAGTCCTATAGGATTAGGTCTTATAGGTGAGCATGTATTGAAAACTCCTGTAGGTTTTTCTTTATGAGGTGGTTTCTGAATAAGTTTATTCTTACTAAATGGAGGGGATTTATGAAAACAAAAAAGAACAACTATTTTATCTCCAGGTTTTATATCTTTTAGTCCTTCCTTATATTCAGGATTTATAATTATTTCTCCCTCTACATCAGAACAACTCCAATGTCTTGGAATAAAAATTGCAGAAGTCTTTACATAACCAATAGGTTTAAAAATATATTCTTTTCTTTTCATTTTTTATTATTTTATTATAAATTTTATTATTTATTATGAATTATAAAAGCAGCTTGTAAAGTAAAAGAAAAAGATTATAGAAATTATATAGAAATTGAGCTTCTTTTTCAACGATTTTTATAACAATTAAATTTGCTCAATCACTAGACTGAACTTATTAAAGTTAATTTGTAGTCCTCATTGGTATACTTTTTTCAATTTTTATTTTTGAGTAACTATTTTTTAAATATTTTAATAATATATGCTATAATTTAATTTAAAGATAAAAAAAATTTTTTGAAAAAATGGAAAGAAAGATTATAAAAAAAGTTATAGAAAAGATTTTTAAAGAAGTTGGTGTTGAAATTGATAAACTTATTCTTTTTGGTTCAAGAGCGAGAGGAGATTATAAAAAATATAGTGATTGGGATTTATTAATTGTTACCAAAAAAGGACTTTCAAGAAAGGAAAAACAAAAATTAGCTCATTTAGTTCGAAAAGAACTTGCAGAATATTTTATTGATGGAGATATTATAATTAAATCTAAGAAAGAAATTCAAAAAAGAAAAGATGTTATTGGAAGTATAGTAAAAATTGCAGTAAAAGAAGGAATAGTATTATGATTGATGAAGAGGTTAAAAGATGGTTAATTAAAGCTATAAATGACTATAAAAGTGCACAAAAACTTTTATCTCAACCTGAAGAAGAAATAATTACTGATACTGCATGTTTTCATTGTCAACAAGCAGTAGAAAAAATGTTAAAAGCTTTTTTACTCAATTATAATATTGAATTTGGTAAAACCCATTCTATTGAATATTTGATTAAACTTTGTAGTAAAATTGATAAAGAATTTGAAAAATTATATGAAATTATTGAAGGTTTAACAGAGTATGCTATAGATGTAAGATATCCTGATGAATTTTATATTCCTTCTATAGAGGAAGCTAAAGAAGCTTTTGATACAGCAACTAAGGTAAAAGAATTTGTTTTAAGAAAGTTAAAAATAAACGAAAAAGATCTATAATATCTCTTTTTCTACTTTGAAATTTTGTTAAGGTTAATAAATTACAACTGGTGTGGTATAGCCAATCACATACAAATATAAATTTAATTCTTCATAAATCAAGCTTTAGATTTTGAGAAAATTAAAAGTTTTGATTAGTATATAAAAACTTAACTTTAGGAGGTCTTATTGATAATAAATTTTTTTCGTTTTTATTATGATAATAAGGCAAGTAAGACCTAATGATATAAATGACTTTATAGAAATCTATATTAAAGCATACGAAGAGCTGAAAAATTATAAATATATAACAAGAAAAGAGATTAAGAATTATTTTAAATGGCTTTATAAGAGGGATAGAGAAGGTTTTATGGTAGCTGAAGAAAATAACAAATCTGTAGGTTTCGCAGCAGGTGATGCAAATTGGATAAATTTTGAAGGAGAAAAAGTTATAGAAATTCATGAAATTTTTGTTCTTCCAGAATTTAGAAAAAGAGGTATAGGTTCTAAATTATTAAATAAGATTTTATCCTATGGAATTAAAAAGAAAAGAAAACTTGCTGAACTTTGGGTTGGAAAAACCAATTATAAAGCAATAAATTTTTATAAACGATTTGGATTTAAAATAACTGGAGATTGGGGAAAATGGTTGAGAATGATAAAATCATTGAACTTCTGAAAACTTTAGTAAATATTAAATCTCCAAGCAAAAAGGAAGAAGAAATTAAAAAGTTTGTTAAAGATTATCTAATAAATTTAGGATATAAAGTCCATGAGAAAAAGTATTATATCGCTACTAAGTCTAATTCAGATCTTATAGTAGCTACTCATTTAGATACAGTTCCTCTAAATTACAGTTTTTCTCATAATGGAATTTATGCTTATGGAACAGGGGTATGTGATGCAAAGGCAAGTGTTACAGCTATGCTTCTTGCAGCTGAAAAAAAACTAAACTACACTCTTGCTTTTTTTTGTGACGAAGAAGAAGATGGTCTTGGTTCCAAAGAATTTGTAAAATCATGGGAAAAAGGGAAGTTTGTTATTGTCATGGAGCCTACTGAGTTGAAAATAGCTTCTAAACATTGGGGAAGTTTTGAACTTATTGTAGAAGTAAAAGGAAAAGAAGCACATGGAGCTTTTCCTGAAAAAGGAATTAATGCTATAGAAAAAGCTTTTGAATTATTCAACAAACTTAAAGAACAAAATTTAAATATAAATCTGTTAAAAATTGAAGGAGGTAAAGAAGAATACATAATTCCAAATATTTGTAAAATAAAATTTGAAATTTTTCTTAAATCTGAAGAAAAACTAAATGATTATTTGAAAAAAATTGAATTTGTTAAAGATTATGGAAACTATGAAATAGATCATGCTTATGAAGGCTATGTAAGTAGAGATATAGTCTTTTATCTTGAAAAAGCTCTTAAAGAAATCGGGTTCCCAATTGTATATACTGAAATGAAATCCTGGACTGATGCCTTAAATTTAAAAGAAAAATTTGATGTAGTAGTCTGGGGACCTGGAGAGTTACCTTTATGTCATACTAAAGAAGAAAAAATAAAAATAGAAGATATTAAAAAAGCTATAGAAGTTTTAATAAGATTAAACTCGTTTTTTTCTACCCAAAAATAGTCAAAATAAAATAGGCTTCCAGTATAATTATTAAATAACATTTAAATTCAGTAGCGACATGTGTGGTTACTCCCTCTTATCTCTATTACAGATAAGGCCCTTTTTTCTACTTCTTCCTTAAATATATTTCCGAAAATATCCTTTCAAGCATAATCTTTAATGTGTTTGTGCCTATGTATATAGAAATCTCGTTGAAGCTATCTTTTATCAAGGTAATAAATCTTTTTTCTCCATTATATTAGATCCTCTCCTTTATAAATTCTATCAATGAATTTAGCTCTATAGGTGGGCTAAAATAATAACCTTGAGCTTCTTTACAACCAAGGTCTTTAAGCTTAATTAAGTGCTTTTGTGTTTCAACACCTTCTGCTACAGAGAGAATATTTAAAGCTCTGCACAATCCTATAGTCATTTTTACTACAGTCATTGCTTTTTTGTTATTCAACATAGATAAAACAAACTTCTTGTCTATTTTGATCTTATCAACTTCAAATTCTATTAGATACTCCAAAGAAGAATAAGCAGTTCCAAAATCGTCTATAGCTATCTTGATGCCTCTTTTCCTTATTTTGTTTAAGATCTGCTTTGTCTTCTCCGGATCTTGCATCGCTGTCCTTTCAGTTATTTCTAAAATAAGATCTGAAGGATTAAAATTATGCACATTGAGATAATTGTTTATAACATCTAAAAGACTTTCATCTAAAAATTGTCTTAAAGAAAAATTTATAGCAATATAAAATCTTCTTTGAAATTCCTTTTGAAGCCTCTTTACAGACGCAATGGCAGAGTCTAAAACAAACTCTTCAAGATTAAATATAAAACCAGAACTTTCTGCCACAGAGATAAATTTCTCAGGACACAAGAGTCCGAAATCTGGATGCATCCATCTCAACAGTGCTTCAAACCCAACCACTCTTTCGGTTTCAATTTCTATTATTGGCTGATAATACACTTTAAACTGCTTTTTTTCAAATGCATTAAATAAAGAACTTTTTAGTATCTTTTTCTCCAAAACTTCTTTTTCCACTCTTGATGAATAAAAGAGAACACTACCTTCACCCAACTCTTTTGCTTTAAACAAAGCAATATCAGCCTTTCTCAAAAGCTCTTCAGCGCTATCCCCATCCACAGGATAAATGGATGCTCCTGCATAAAAATTCAGTTCAACCTCATCTCCTTTTAATCTGAATGGTTTTAAAAATATCTTCCTCAGATAAAGGATTATCTCATCTGCCTGACCTAAATCTTTGATTGAAGCAAATAGGGCAAAATTATCTCCAAATAGCCTGCTTACAGTAACATTTAAGTTTTTTAATCTGTTTGCTATATCCTTTAACAAAGAATTTCCTATTGAGGTTCCATACACAAGATTTATATGCCCAAAGTCTACTATATTCAAAACCAATACAAGTATATAACCCTGCCCTTTTCTTTGAAAAATATAATGCTTCAACTGCTTTAAAAACCAGCTCTGCCTGGGAAGTCCTGTCAATTGATCAAATTTTGTTAACTCCATAATAGATCTTTCTATCTGTCTTCTCTTAGTGTTGTCTCTTTCATCAAAGATAGCTCCTTCTATTTCAAGCTCCATCCACCCATCTGGCAAGTATATGAGAGTCTCCATAAACCTCCAGTTTCCAGCTTTATCCTTTTCTCTGTATTCTAAAGTAAAGGTAGTACCAGGATTTTTAAATATTTTTTTAATCGCTTTTTTAACATGCTCCATATCATTTGGATGAATATATTCAAATATACTTTTGCCAATCCGTTCTTTTTGTTTGTAACCGAGTACCCTCTCAACAGAAGAACTTTCATATTTTATAAAACCATTTTTAT
>Ga0190313_1001439_pt1 | contig 12829 bp, 9 predicted proteins | sample 4870071011_MG_FD_169989 | JGI IMG/M metagenome (GOLD analysis project Ga0190313, IMG submission 169989) | Hydrothermal vent sediment bacterial communities from Southern Trench, Guaymas Basin, Mexico - 4870-07-10-11_MG | ecosystem: Environmental > Aquatic > Marine > Hydrothermal vents > Sediment ...
AACTTTATGGTCTGTTGATGGAACATATTTTTCACCGTCCCATACTATAGGAATTCTATTATCTTCTTCAAGCATTATATCCATTCCTGAAACTATTTTAGTAAAGAATTGAACAAAACCTCTAGGAACAATAACGTAAAAATATGGATTAATAATTGGTTTTTCTTCAATTAAACCATTAACTTCAATTAATTTTAACCTTTTATTCTTCCAATCTATTTTAGCATCTATAAACATTCTAAAATAATTATTTTATTAATAGAAAAATAAATACTTTTAAAGAATATTTTAATTAAAAACAAGTTTTAAATTGATTTAATTGATAAGTCAAATTCTCTACTTTGACATTTAGGACATAAAATTTTTGATGCTATGAACTTAACATTTTCAAAGTCTATTGTAGGCGGTAAATAACATATCGTGTAATTACAATTTCTACATACTATAGCTTTATAAAGTTTAAAAGTTCTTTCATTCTTATGGGCGTTACTATTTATATTATTAATTATTGAAGATTTTAATGCATCAATAAAATTAGTTAAAAAATCTATATTACCAACTTGTTTATATAATATTCTTAAAATTTCTAGTAAAAATCTAATAACTTCACTTTTCGATTGAAAAATACCTTTTTCAACAAGTTCATCAAGAAATTTGTTTTGACCTTTAGTTATTTTAATACTTACTGCAATAAGTGTAGATTTTTCATGTTTTTGATACATTAAAATAATATAATACTATTATTAATAAATATTTTATATTGTGTATTTAATTTTTCTATTTATCCTTAATTAAATTTTCTAATGTATGAGTAATATAGTTTATTATAAATTTTTTTCTATTTTTCAAATCTTGTTTAAGGCATGTTTCTTTTAATATACATGAATTACAATATCCTAAGGATTGAAAGGTAGACCAAGTTTCTTCAGGTATTTTTAAGAAAGAAGCAACTCTAATGATTTCACTTTCAATATTTAATTTTCCAGTATAGTATAACCATAAGTATTTTGCTTTTGTAAGGTCTGATTTAGTTTTACAACATCTTGAATACCAATCATTTAATATTTCTTTCAAACCCTCCTCATTTATATAAACAAAATGAGGAAGTAAAGCTCTTAAGAATTGACCATGAAAAAATCGTAAGCCTTTAGGAATATTATCAAATAAGCTTTTAACAAGACATGTAGGAAATAAGTGTTTATACTTTTCAACAATCTTCTTAAATTCACTATAGTTTAAACTTGAAACTTTACTATAATAATAAATATTATAAGATGATGTTTTCTTTGGAATTCCAGCACCATTAGTTATTTTATTATCTATTACAGGTTGTTTTTCTAGTGGTATAATCTTTAAAGAATTTGCTTCTTTTTCAAGACCAAAAACTTTCAATAAATGTTTAATAATATCTTCAACATCTGATGGTTTTGCTATTAAAGGAGTAATATCTGCAGTTTTAAAACTATTATAAGCAATTTCTGATATTATTTTATAACTTCTAACATTAATAGTTCCATTAATATATTCTAAATATCTTGATTGTAAAGGATGACTTTCTAGATAGTTTTTACCACTATAAATATCAATATGAATATCATCTTTTACAATAGAAACTTTAAAACCAACAACTTCACCACTTGTTGTATTATATCTAATTTCTACACATTCATAATTTGGTAAAAATCTTATAATATGAAAACCTCTTCTAGTTTCAATATCAGCTAAGTTTCTAACTTCTCTACTTTTACAATCAATATCAATTACAATAAAGTTTCTAGTTATAAAACTAGCATTAATAAGATTTCCAAGTCTACTACATACATATTTAAGTTTATTTACTTCATAATCTTCAAAACTTACAGTTTGAAATTTTCCCCATGCAATCATTGGAATTTTTGTAAATGGATAGCGAGGAATAACAATCATTTCAATAGGGTATAAAACTTCGTAATGCTTTTCCATTAATATGTAGGTTATTTTTTCTAGAATAGAAGAAAGTTTTTCCTTATCATTACCATACCATTGAAGCCAATCGGAAACATCAGGAATTTTATCTTCTTGGAATGGTAAAGAACGAATAAAAGAAATGTAATTTTTAGGATTTAAAAGTTGGTAAAGATTTTCAATATTCATTCTACTTGACCTATTTCACTTTCAGTTTTTACTTGAGGTTTAACTTCTTGTTCTTTAACTTCTTTAACACCAACAATACTTTCAACAGCTTCACTTAAAGCACTTTCCATTACCATTGACCTCCATTCATCATTTAAACTTTCCTTAACCTTAACATTGTTTTTCAAAACTCTTATATCAGGTCTATTTACTTTATCTAAATGTATAGTTCCATCAACTACAAGAAGTAAACTTCTTTGAGTATATGGATAAACTTCAATATTACCATCAATACCATTAACCCAACAAAGTCTAGTTAATAATTTTTCCTTAGGATTATAAACTAACCATTGTAAAGGTACTGCAATTGTAGACCTAACATCTTCAGCTAGGTTATTGAAAATTTGTTGAATTAACTTAACACCTGATGTATCTAAAAGATTGAATTTACCATTAAGTTTTAAGAACATTTCACTTTTTATTATATTTGATATGAAAAGTTCTAAAGGTTTTGGTGTAGGATTTTTATCAAGAACATGAACTTTATATTGGATTGGTTCATTAAAAGCATCAATTCTCATTGCCATTTTTCTACATGTAGAATAATAATCTATTGTATCTTTTATTACAAGTCTTGTTATACCATTATCATTAATATACTCATTATTATCTTCTTCAAGAAAACACATTGCAAGTATCCAAGTTGTTATTTTAGTATATGGTTTAATATAGGCAGGGGTAATGTAACTACCCATACTCTACTTGTAGTAATTTTATTTTTCTACTAAATAAATATTTTATTAAATTAAATTTTAAGTAATTTCAATTTACTATGTTCAACAAGTTCTTTAAACCAACTTGGCATTAATGAAAAATAGAATGCTGATAGTAAAGTACTATCAAATATTAAAAGTTTAGGTTTAGATGGGTTAGGTGACCTTACAATTCTCATAACCGCTTGTAATGTATCAGTTATTGCTTTACTAAAATCTACAATATCCCAATACCTATTATTTCTTGGTGGTCTTAATAGTGGTGCAACAGCAATTGAAATATTATACTGATTTAAATCTACACTTCTTGAAAATGGTGAACCAACATAACTTGCAAGAATAATAATATCTTCTTCATCAATATTTGCATGAAAATAAGCATAAGAATGTTTTTTATAAACTTTAACTTTTAATTTTTTTAACGTGTTTATAAAAAATTCAAATTGAAACTTATTACCAAACCATAAACATACACCTTTAACATTTTCACCAAAATACTCATGATAACTTTTAACTGCAATTTTTATACAATCTATTAAATTTTTTAAAGCAAATTTAATTTCCTTATTTCTATTTAATGTTCCATGTTCTTTTCTAAATATTTCATACTTTGCAATATATACATTAACGTAACTACGTGAAATTTTCTTAGCTTTAGTAATAGTCTTTTTTGTAGTATGTGATATAAATTTAGATTTAACAATTTCAATAGTTGGAAAAGTAGCTGAAATTATAATTTTCCAAAACCATTTAAATGGATACTCATTACTAAATAATATTCTAATAGTAAAGTTATAATCGTAAAGAATATAACCATCATTAGTACTTTCAAGACTACGTAAAGTAAAGTATGGGTCTGAAATTTTAATAAAAGTTTGTAAGGTATTAACCATAGTGAAAACATTAGTTTCAATATTATTTTTAATAACATAATCTAAAATTTCTTTCCTCTTTCTATTAAAGCTTTTTAATAAATTTTCAATATCTTTCTTAAAACTATTAAATTTATCAATATGATATTGAGTAATTACATTTCTATTCTTAATAATATCATCACAAAACTTTACAACATCATTATAAATTTTAATTAGTTTATCCAATTTTTTTGACTTAGGAGAAAAAGTTTGTAAAATTTTATAATCATCTTTAGTAAAGTCAATAATTGGAATATTTACAATTAGTGAATTGTAAAAAATAGTATCTGCTTCATCAATAACCATTAAAATTTTTCTTTCCTTTCTTTGCCTTTGTGAATACTTTTCAAATTGAGTAATAATACTATGAGTTAAAAGTAATTGAGATGGTGAAACTATGATTGGAGTATAATCTATTAAAATATTATTTCTTTCCTCAAAGTTTATAGAAACAAAATAAGCACGAAATATTGGTTGTGTACATAATCTAAAAGGTATATAATAAACTTCAGGTTTTACTAATTTAACATCATTATCTTGAAGTTTAGATATGAATTTACTATAGGCATGCTTATACTTTTGTCTCCAAAAAGGACATACATAACATGCAAATGATGGTAAACCAATAGTTTTACGAATTTTTGATAAGATTTTACTATTTTCACAATGTTTTTCAATACCAATATACCAAATAACTTTACAATCAAAATTTAATAATTTATTAACAATATTTTGACATGCTGATTGGCTAAAATTAGTAATATAAATTCTTTCAAAAATATTTAAATTTTGAATAATTGAAACATATTCACAAACAGAATGAGTTTTACCAAGACCATTACCTGCTTCAATAATTATAGTTGATGGGTTTTTATGAAAATCTATAGTTAAAATATCATCAGGTGAAAGATATCTTGCTTTTTTTAATCTTTTCAATTCTTCTTTTCTAACAAGAGATAGTAAAAGTTTTGGATTTTCTTCCAATAGTTTAAACATCTTAAAACTTTTATCTAATTAAATTAAATAAATACTTTAAATAATAGTTCATTAATTTAACACAAGCAAAAAATTTAAAAACCCTCTACTAGAAAGAAGAATAATTTAGATAAGTATGCACAATCATACAATCGTTAAAAATATATTACATAACAATTTCAATAAAGAACAATTTTTAAATAATATTGAAAATGATTTAATAATTCAAACAATTAAATCAATATTAAACGATATTAGGAAAAGAAAAGAAGAAATTAGTAAAAAAATTGAAGAATATGTAAATCAAGAAGTATTATACCCACGTTATCACGTAATTCCAATTAATGATAAGAATAATTCTAATAGAAAATTATTGAAAATAGTTAAACCATCACATATTAAGGGTTTGATTATATTTCCATCTATTGAATATGAAGATTATGTAAATAATATGAATAATAATGTTTATGAAATTTCAGCAATAATTGACTTTAAACCAACAAGGAAAGGAACTTTAGTTGGTTATTTAAAATATTCACCAACAATAGAGAAATGGAAATTGGAAAAAGAATTAGAAAAACTTGCAAAAGAAGAATTAAACTATTCTAAAAAACTTACTAATCAATATGTTAAGAAAGTACTTGAATATTTTAATCTTTTACCAATTGTAAAATATATTATTTCAAATTCTAATATAGATAATATTGAAACACAATTATACGATATTAAAGAGATAAAAGATGTTTTAAGAAAAATTGATTTACTAGGAGTTTTAACTTATCCAACAATAATAGATAATAAAAAAATGTGGTTAACCTTTTACATAATTATTGGTGTAAACACTATTCTTATTGAATTAAGTGTAGATAAGAACAATATAATTACAGATTCAAGTATTACAATTTTAGAAAATGAAATAGAATTACGATATAGTGCTGTTTGGTATAGTAGTAAATTTATTATAGAACCAGCACCATCTAGAAAAGATGATTATGATATGATTTCAATATTTGTAGATAGTTTAGGTGCTGAAAGTTTAGTATGGGGATTTAAGAAAAGTAATTTAAGTGAGGAAGAAACTATTCAATTAAATAAAAAATTACTTCAAGAAAGATATGAAAAAGCATTAGAAAGGTATTACTAACATGTCTCGCTATACAACTATTATCATTCCTATTGAAGTTAAGAATAAAATTGAAAAACTTTCTGAAAAGAAGGGAGGAATTGCATTATGGAAGGTAATAAATGATGCTTTAACTTTTTATGAACATTTAGAAAAATCTAAAACTGCTAAAAGAAAAATTTCAAATATTGATAAGATTGCATGGTATATTTATAAATTTACAAAATCTATAAGTATTTTCTTAGAATTACCTTCAGAAGAAAATTATGGTAAAGTAATTGAAAGAATTGAAGTTGATTTAAAGGAAAGAGTATTTAAGCAAAATCTTGATGATTTAGAAATTTTAAAAAAACTTGTATCTCAATATTTAATTGAAAAAAGTACAAGACTTAAAATTCAAATAAATGACCTTGCAAGAACAATAATATCTAAAATGATTTTAACATTAATTGAAGAAACTTCAACAAGTTCTAATTCTTCTCAATCTTAAATTAAATTTCAATAAGTTTTGCAAAATTTTCTCTTAACTTTTTAACTTTTTCCTTTTGCCTTACACGTGCTAAAAGCATATATCTTGCAAGTATGTTTTTAAAAACAATTTTGAATGGTATTAAAGAACCAACAAGTTCACTTACTAAATCTTTTCTAATCCATATTTCATCTAAATTTTTAAGCATTAAAAAACCTTCATAAGTAAAGTTCCCTACTTTCCATTTAGACTTATTAATATCAACTATTGGAAGTTTATTAATAGATACTATAGGTTTATCAAAAGTACTTTCAACAAGTCTATAATAATCATCTAATTTACATATGTTAAAAGCATGACCACTTAGAAAAGTATTATCTTCAAAAACTTGACCAATAATCCAATAACTATTAACACCACATAATAACATTCCAGTATGTAAAAGAATTGAACTATCTTCACAATGGGGGGCAAGGGAACTTTCAAAAACCCCTTGCCTATCCCCGTAACCTAACCATGCAGTTTCCCATGCGAATTGCCAATAATCTGTTTCTTTTCTATAACTTAAAATACATTTTGTTGGATATTTTCTAAATGCTTGATAGTAATGAAAATCTGTTGGTCTTTGTAAAATATCTAATGGATATTTTATCTTTAAAAGCACTTTATTAATATATTCTAATGGGGTTTTACAATTTTTAAAGAATAACTTTACTTGTAAACTATCTTTAGAAAATAATTCAGTTATTTTAATATGTTGATTTTTAAATCTTGCAAATTCAATATCTAAGTCTTCTTCTGGAATTTCACTTATTTTAAATATTTTCCAATCCATACACTACCGAAAGTAATTTAAGGTTTAAAATCTTTAAATTTTTTATTAATGGAAAATATTATAGCGGTTATAATGTTAATTATTATTGTAGTTATTTTATGTATCTTTCTCTATAACTATCTTATTAATTGGTTTGAAAAAATGTTTAATTATATTGATTATTTAACTGAAAAATTTATTAATATTACAAATTCTTCAATTTCAAATTGTAATTCATGAAACGTTTTAAAGGAATTATTGGAAATATAAGTCATGGAGTTTTAGGTTTTATTGCAATGATGCTTCTTATTAAAGGATATTTCAAATATTCTATACTTCTTATCATAATATTCTCATTATATCAATTACTAGACTATTTTAAAGGAGAAGATTATAAAAATACTTTAACTGATGTACAAGAATTTTTAATTGGAATGGCAGTAGCAATTGTATATTATTCAATAAATATTTTAGGAATACCAATTCCTATACTTTAATTTAGTATCCTCTTGCAATTCTTATAGCTCTTCTAATTTTAGCTCTTCTCTTAATAAGTTCAATATTTTCATCTTTTAATCCAAATCTTTTTAACCATCGTAATTCTCTATCTAATGTTGCATCATCAACTACACCATATTCATAACCTCTAACAAGTTCATAAATGTATCCTCTTAAGTCAGGATAAACTGCACGATTTCTTGCCATTTCATTGTAGAAGTTGAATAGAAGGTTAATAAATTGTCTAAGTTCCATTCCTAATGGTAAACCATTTAATACTTCTCTTTCAATTAATTTATTAAGTTTAAGATTTAGTAAATCTCGTGCTAAATCTGTATATCTATAATATCCTGTAAGAGCTATTGGTGAAGGTATTAAGTGAAGCCAAATTCTTTGAGCTCTATAAAGTTTTATTGTTTCTTGCCAAAAGTGAATTTCACCATTTGTAAATCCATATTGTTTTAATGTATTTTCAAGTTCTTTAGCATGAGGTAAATTAAATAAACCATAACTAAACAAATATTGAAATCTTGAAAGATATGTTCTAAAATCATTCCATAATGGTCGTCTTTCAGCATATAATTTCCAAATATTAATCCAATCTTCTGGAACACCACGTTTCTTCATAACGTCCATAAACTTTTCCCATGCTTCAGGAACATATTCTAGCATAGTTATAAGCATTGTTGGTGTTGGAATATATTCTCTTACAACTTGTCTTCTCTCATAGTATTTAGCTCGAACTTTAGCAATTTCTTCAATTACTTTCAACTCCTCATCAGTCCATCCATACCTTTTTAAAAAGTTTAAACCTTCTCTAAACTCATTCTCTGTAATATCACCTCTAGCAAAAGCTGTAATTAATGCTGTTCTTAACATTCTCAATTCATCTGTTAAAGGTCTTATCCTTATATAATCTTTCCATATATCTTGCCATTCTTCAGGAACACCTCTAGCAGTAAATACACTTTCCATTTTTTGTATTGCTTTTGGAACAACTTCAACAATTGTTGCTAATTGACTTGGTGTAGGAATATATTCACGTTTTGCATAAGTTACCATGTATTCTCCTATTGTTAATATTGCTTCAGCTTCAGTATCCGTTAATTTTGCTTTTTCTTTTATTACACTAATAATTTTTGAAAGGTCTTCCTTCTTAATGTAACCATAAGCTAATCTATATAATGTCCAAGCTATTAATCTTGCAAACCAATATCTTATTCTTCTTGTAGTATAAACTTCTTTCCATTTCTTAGCAACTTCAACATAAGTTTCCCAATACTCTTTAACTCTCCTTATCTTCAATTCTTCTGGAAGTTTATAGCCTGTTATTTCTTCAAAATCTTTAGCAAACCATTTATTAACTGCATTTACAATATCATCAATAGCTTTATAATATTCATCTTCACTTATTACAATGTTATCTGCAAAAGCTATAGTTATTTCTTTTCCAAAATCTCTTAAAATATCTAATGCTCTATCCATTAAAGCTCTTAACTCGAGTAATTTACGTTCGGCTGGTAAGAACATTACAGGTAAGTTAATCCATTTAACTTCCCATCTCTTATTCTCAATATCAAACCTACCAACTTCAAATGATGCTAATACAAATCCTTGTAATAACTTTTCAAGAGCTTTAACATCCCAATAACCTTCCTTGAATAAGTTCATAAAACCAGTTCTTAATAATGTTCTTTCTTCTGTAAGCATATTCATTGCTTCTGCAACAGCAGTTATAGGAACCCAATCTGGATGAAGTCCTGTTGCTTGTAATGTTTTACAAAATAGAAATAGGTGAAGTTGAACTTTAGATTTAGGAGCATCTTCAAGAACATCTGGTAAAAGTTCTAGAAATGGTGTTTCAGTAAGTTCTTTAGCTGATTTTCTTCCCATCAACTTTTCATATAAACCCCATTTAACCATCCATCTTTGGTCAATTTTACCTGGAATATCAGCTAAAGTATCAATTACAATCCAATTATCAGGAGCAAATTCGTTTACCCAGGGGAATAAGGCATAATCGTGCCATTTCATATATCTTGAAAATGCTTCTAATAGTAAACCATATTGATGGTTTAATTTATATGGGGGATTGTAAGTCCAATTTTCAAGTTTCATTTGCTTTATTTCTTGTTCTACAATACGTTTAATTTCTTCTGGAGGTCTATACCATAATAATCCTGCAATTCCTCTTGATACGAAATCCCATAATTTTTCTGGACTTGGATATCTAAAGTGTAGGAGATAGTAGAAGAATGCTACGTTTTCATGTACTCCAATTCTTTTACACCATTCTTTAAAAACATCAAATGGTGTTTCATATCTTAATGGTGTAACTTTAGTTCCATACCTTTCAATTGTGATTTTACCTTCAGGAGTAGTTACTTCTTGTGTAATTTTAGTTACTTTAGTTTCTCTACCTTCTAAAGTTCCAAACATATCTCTAACCATAAATCTTGCAAGGTCACTAATAGATGGATAAACATATAATGGAGATAATGGTATTTTTCTTGGATTACCAAAACGGTCAACAACATGGAAATAAGCTTCATCTTCACTTTTTATAAATAAGTCCATAAACCAATTTGGATAACCACGCATCCAAAATAAATGCCATATATATTGTAAATTATCTTCAATTCTATACCTTCTTAAAGTTTCAATAACATATTCCATCCAGGGCATTTCAATAGGTAAATCTCCAAGTCCAATAGCAGAGAATAACCATTTGAAAGTTCCTCTATAAACGTATCTTAAAGTTTCAAAAGCATTTAAACTATAACCCCATATAAAACCTTCAAGTACTTTTTGAGGTAAATCCGCAATAGAACTTGCTAAAGTTCTAAGAAATCCTCCTATATTAAACACTATACGCCAAAATGTATTAGGAATACCTAGATTTAATGTAAATTCTGTTAAGAAAGTGCCAATAGCTTGTAAACCTTTTCTTACTACTATTGGAACGGTAAGTGTAGGTATTGCTAAAATAAATGGAAGGAAAAATGCTTGAAATTCACCTCCCCTACCTGCAAGAATGTAATCTTTCAAGTTTGTAAATGCTTTTCTTAAATCACATGCAATATTCATAAAAATTTCCTTGAAAATACTAGATATAGCTTCTCCAAATTCTTTCGATACATTTACAACAATACTTAATGCATCGAGTGTTATAGATTTTCCAACATCTAAAAGAGTTGATATACCTGCTTTAATAATGTTTAAAGTATTATTAATAAAGTTTTTAACACCATTAAGTATAGTATTAATTAAATTAGTTGGGAATGTTAAAAGTTGTTGAATAAACCATTGAAGAACATTCCATACAGGTTGAAGAATTTTTTCTCTAATGAATGTTATAGGGTCTTTTGAAAATTCTGTAAATAAATTAACTATATTATTAATAAAATCACTTGCTAAACCATAAAATTCTATAATTTTTCTCCATACAAATTCAAATCCTGATTTTAACCAATCAACAAACTGTCTAAAAGCATTTGGTATTGTTTCAGTAAAGAACTTTGGTATATCTTGTGTAAAGAATTTGGGCAATGCTTCTGTAAAGAACCATACAAGAGATTTCCATACTTGATTAAAGAAGTTTTGAATAGCAATTATAAAGTTCTTTAACCAATCAGGTAAATTTTCCCATATCCAACTTGCAAATTCTTTAAGTCTTTGAGGTATAGACATTATAAATTCAGGTAAAGTCTTAGTAAAGAATTCTGGAATAGCCTTAGTGAAAAACCATACTAAACTATCCCAAGCTTGTTTAAAGAAGTTACTTATAGCTTCAAATCCTATTCTTAACCAATCTGGAAGATTTTCCCATATCCATTTAGCAAAATCTTGCAAGTATTTAGGTATTGACATTATGAATTGCGGAAGGTCTTGAGTGAAAAATTTTGGTAATGCTTCAGTAAAGAACCATACTAATGAATTCCATGCTTGTGTAAAGAATTTTGAAATATTTTCAATTGCAGTTTTTAACCAATCTGGCATATTCTCCCAAATCCATGAAGCTAATCCTTGTAATGCATCATAGATTGGTTTTGCTATATTTTCATAAAACCATTTTGGAAACCACTCTGGATATTTTAATATTGCATTTACAAAACCCATAATTGCAACTCCTACTTGATTTAACATTTTACTTATAGTTTCAAATCCTCTTTGCATTGGAATAATAATATATGTTTGAAGAATATTTGAAAGATATTGAAACATTTCAGTAATACTTTCTGGAATTTTCATTAAGTATCTTGAAATAGTTTGAAAACCTACACTTATATAGTTTGGAATTTGACTAACATAAGTAATAATTGTTTGAATAAATGATGTAGTACTTGATATAAAACTTGAAATAAGACTTGATAGCATTTGAAAGTTTTTCGTAATAGTATTAATAATTGTTGTTGTAAATTGAGAAATATATTGTTGTAATACACTTATGTATGATATAATATTTTGAGCTATTGCATTAAAATTATTTACTATACGTGTGAATAATGATTGAATTGAAGTATAGAATGAACTTAAACTATTTTGAATTGTTGATACTAAATTACTAATCATTGATGATAATAATGATGGTAAAGTATTTAAAAAATTAGTAATTGTTGATGAAAGTGTTGATATTACATTCGTAAGTGTAGAAATACCTGTTTGAATAATTGAACCAATTTGTGAAATTAATGATGATATAGTATTCATAAAATTGGATATAGTAGATGTAATAGTTGAAACAAACGAACTTATAGCATTACTTATTCCTTCAATTGCAGAAGAAATATAGTTTGTAATAGTTGTAGTCATTGATGTTATAAAATTATAAATAGAAGTTGTAAAAGATGATATAATATTAGTAAATATAGTTTCAATTTGTGATACTAACCAATTGAATTGGTCTGCTAACCACTTCATTAATTGACCAATAGGGTCTGTAAGTCCATGTATTGGTGTTACAATTTCTTCTAGATTTAGAAAATCTTTAATATCTTCAATATTTTCAATAACGTAAACTTTAATAGTTTGTTCATTTCCAATTTTTTTATAGTATGTTATAATATTGGTATTGTTTGTTGAAAAATATTGAATAAAGATTTTAGCTAAATTTTCTACATCTTCTCTTGTAAATTCTATAGTAAGATTTTC
>Ga0190313_1001440_pt1 | contig 12820 bp, 12 predicted proteins | sample 4870071011_MG_FD_169989 | JGI IMG/M metagenome (GOLD analysis project Ga0190313, IMG submission 169989) | Hydrothermal vent sediment bacterial communities from Southern Trench, Guaymas Basin, Mexico - 4870-07-10-11_MG | ecosystem: Environmental > Aquatic > Marine > Hydrothermal vents > Sediment ...
TTATACTAGCTAAAATATTCGCATACCCGAGTCCTCCTCGAATTCTTCCCATAGCTTTAACAATAAAATCAAACATAATTTCAGTAATTTTACATTCATTCATTACATTAGCAGTAAAAATAAATAACGGAACAGCAATTAAAACTGTCTGAGATGAAAAATGAATAACAAGCATATCAATAAGCCCAGATAAACTTAATCCAGAAAAAAGCATATATAAAATTCCACTAGCAATCATTGCTAAAGCAAGAGGATATCCAAAAAGAAACATCAATCCGAAAGTTAGAAAGAATATTGTTAAAGACATTATTTCTCCTCCAGATTCTTCAGTTTTTTCAATTCATTAATATTTTTTACAATTCCTTCAATATTATGGATAATTATCAAAATCATAAACAAAGGAAGACAAATAATTAAGTAAGTCCAAGGAATTTGTAAAACTTGAGATTTTATAATTTTATACCAAAAAGCTTGACTAATAACAGGATATAAAGAAATTACAAACGTGAAAATAATGATAAAATCAAATATCATTTCTATAATTATCTGCATTTTTCTAGAAAATTTTTCAATTACAATATTAAATCTTATATGTTTATTTAATCTTTTTGCATAAGCAGCACTCAAAAGAGTAACCCAAACAAAACTATATGAAGAGATTTCGTAAAGAGCTGGTGATGGATTATTCAAAACATATCTCATAAATACTTGTCCTATCATACTTAAAAATAATAGTAAGAAAAAAATAACTGATAGATGAACTTCTATGAAATCAATTAAAGCTTTATAAACTTTCTTCACAAAATCACTCCTTTAAAGAAAATGTGGAAGCCATGTAGCTTCCACACATTTTAAGTTTTACATATTTTGGATTTTTTCGTACATTCCTTTTCCCCAAATTTTGTCAAATTCAGGTTGACTGTAATATTCTAATGCATGTTTCATGAATGCTTCTTTATCAGGAATTATAATTTCAATTCCATAATCTTTTACAAATTTATCCAATAGTTCTGCTTCTTGTTCTGTGACTAAATAATTCATATAATATCTTGCAACTTCCATAGCTTTCTTTATATATACCTTATATTCCTCAGGCATTGATTGCCACAATTTCTCATTAATCACAGGATTTAAAATACCAATCAAATGATCTGTCAAAACAATATAATGTGTAACCTCAACAAACTTTGCTGATAAATCGGTTGGAAGTGGATTATCTTGACCATCAATTGCTCCAGTTTTTAAACCTAAATAAACATCGGTAAAATCCATAGGAGTTGGTTGTGCACCAAGTGCTCTTCCCATATCCAAATATACCTTACTATTTGGCATTCTTAGTTTAACTCCTTTTAAGTCCTCTGGAGTTTTTACGGGGCCAACTTTAGCAGTTAAATTCAGTTCTCTTGTACCCAAATACCACGTATCTAGAACTCTTAAATTACTTTTCTGAGCAAGTTTATCAAACATATCTTGAACCATTTTACTTGTCATTACTCTGTACATATGATCTAAATCTTTAAAAACATAGGCTGCATTAAATACTCCAAATTCAGGCATTCCACCTATATCAGCAAACCAAGCTGGTCCTGTATCACAGAGCATATCCAAATCCCCGCGCATAACCGCCAAAATCATTGACCTTTGATCACCCAATTGGCCGGAATGAAAAATCTGAACTTCAATATTTCCTCCACTAAGTCCTTTAACTACTTCTGCGAATTTTTCCATGGCTTTCACTTGTGGTTGTGTGGGAGCTGCAACAGTTCCAAATTTCAAAACATACTTCGGAGCACTTATTACTAATACCGAAAAAACAATCAACAAAGTAACCATAAGAAGCTTTTTCATAATACCACCCTCCTTAAAATTCATTCTAATAACGCAAACGTTTGCTTGCACGTTGTTATTATACAATAATTCATTTTATTATCCAAGATTATTTATAGGTTTTTTATAGCAATTATTAGGGATTATTTCTAAATATTATTCAAATTCTTGATTAGATGTTTTGTTTATATTGTGTTACAATATATTATAAATAGTACTCAAACATTTGCGTGGTGATTCGATGAATATTACTAAGATTGCAAAGGAACTGAAAGTTCATCCTTCTACAGTTTCAAGAGCACTTTCTGGAAAACCCGGTGTTAGTGATGAGCTTAGAAACAAAATAATACAATACGCGGAAAAAATTGGATATTATCCAGATGCAAGAGCTAGTTCTTTAAGAAAAAAAGGAAAAACAGGAACCTTGGGAATAATCATACCGGATATTGGGCATCCATTTTTTGCCACTGCGATAAAAGCTTTGGAAGATGTTTTGTATTCCCATAATTACAATTTTTTCCTATGTGTTTCAGATGAAAATCCGGAAAAAGAAATTTTTCGCCTAAAAAGTCTTATTTCCCATCGTGTGGATGGCATTATCGCAGCTCCAACTTTGGACGATAAAACAAAAAACTTTTACTCTAAACTTTTTTCTTCTAAGAAAACTATTGTATTTTTTGATAGATTTTTTCCAGCTTTAGATATTCCTTCTATTGCCACAAATAATGAACAGGGGATCAAAAAATTGATAAATCATATTCACAAAATGGGACATAAAACTTTAGGAATTATAACTTTATCTCCTGAATCAATAACTGGCAAAATCCGTCTGAAAACTGCTTTAGATTACGCAAAAAAACTTAAAATTACTGTTCAACCTGAATGGATACAGGGATTTGATTCAACAGAAGAATCTGGTTATTTATCAATGAAAAAAATTCTAAGACAGAAAAAAAGACCATCGGTTGTGCTGATCTTAAATGATTTGACATCTCTTGGAGCTTTAAGAGCTATTTCCGAGTTAAAAATAAACGTACCAGAAGAAATTTCAATTGTTACCTTTGATGATACGTATTGGAATCAAATTTTTAATCCACCAATTACCTGTGTAAAACAAGATCCTAAAGAAATGGGAATACTAGCCGCAAAGTATTTGATAAATATCCTGAATAAGAAAAACATTCCAAAAAAACTAATTTTACTTGATACAAAGCTTAAAATTCGACAATCTGTTAAAAAATTAAATTAACCAATCTTTCTTATTTCGAGCGAATTTCTTATAATTCTTTTTAATTCAGTTAAATCTTTCATTTTTTCATTAATGAATATTTGTGAAAAAATATTACCATATGCTGAGCTCTCGGAAAATCCTAAATACACTGGTAGATTTAACTTTTTTGATAACAATTCACAGAACAATTCGTTTTTAACACCTCCACCAATTAAATACAATCTTTTAAATTTAATATTTAAGACATCAGTTAAATATAGGTAAACTTGATATATTTCATTCACAATGCTATATATTGCTACTTTTATAACATCTTCAATTAAATTAGCTTCTTTTATTTGAGATTTTATTTTACCTATAATGTTTCTCGGAGATTGTAATTCGGGATCTTTAAGATTTAAGTATCTATCATCTATATGAGAATTTCTTGCCATCTGAATCATTTTTTCATAATTTATATCCTTTCCTTGTTCTCTTAATTCAAATAAAATTTGTTCTAAAATCCAAAATCCAGGAACATTGGCCACTAATCTATATTTTCCTTCAAAAGTCCCTTCGTTTGAAAATTCTTTTTCATATGCTTCTTTATTTACAACTGGTTCTTGGACTTTTACACCTACTACATTCCAACTACCTGAACTGATTATTAATGTATCTTTATCATCAAATGGTAATGTACAAAATGCAGAGGCTGTATCATGAGAAGGAACATTTACTATATCTACATTTTTATAACTTCCAATGATTTTATTTGGATATTCTATCTCTCCTAAATTACATTCCTTCAGCTTTAAATAATCTAAAATTTCATCACACCATTTTCTCTTTGATATTGAATAAAGCTGGGTTGTAGTAGCCATAGTATATTCAGAAAATTCTTCTCCATTTAACATATAAATTAAAAACTGTGGAATATTTAATATTTTAAAGTTTTGCTTAAAAAAATCAGGATTTGAGACTTTCAAAAGTGCAATCTGAAATATAGTATTGTAAGGGTGTGGAAATACTCCTGTTTTATTAAAGAGCAAATAACCATCTCCGAAATCTTTAATAACATTTTCTACTATATTCAGATGTTCAAACATATTTCTGTAATGCAAAGGAAACATCAAAAACGGTGTATTCTCAAAAACTATACCAAAATCCACTCCCCATGAATCTAAGCCAAAAGATAATATATTATATTCTTCTTTTGCCCACTCAATTATTTTGGAAACAACATTCAAAAAATATCCGACATTCCATAAATAATAACCTTTACTTTGAAAATACTCATTACGAAACCTTTTCGTATCTAATATACTTATTTTCTCACCTAATAACTCTGCCACTACTGCCTTTATACTTGAAGCTCCAAAATCTATTGCCAAAAATCTTTTTTTCATTATTAAATTCCCTCCAAATTCTTATCAATTACGTAATAATTTGTCGGGTTATTTAACATACTTCCAATCATACAAACAAATTCAAGCATTTCTAATTTTGCATATGCCATTTCTATTGTCCTATCAATTACAGTTACTCCATGATTTTTCAAAATAAAAATTTCAGAACCTCTTTCTAATCCAGGTAATATTTTTCTTGCAAATTCTTCTGTACCAGGTGTAGCATAATCTGCATAAAAAATATTCTTTAGATAAATTTGTGATTCTGGTGTTAAAAAAACAGGAATTTCTTCTCCTTTAATAGCATACAATGTTGCATACGGAGGATGAGCATGAATTATAGAACCTACATCTGATCTAACTTTATAAATTAATGTATGCATCCTCCACTCTGATGAAGGTTTTCTTTCACCCTCTAGAATTTCCCCATCCAAATTTATAGTAACAATATCATTCTTTTCAATAAATTTTTTTAAAAAAGTGGTAGGTGTAATTAATACTTTGCTTTTATCTCTTATACTAAAATTTCCTCCTATACTTTCAGTTAGTTTTCTATCCCAAATCAGTTTTGAAAAATAAACCAATTTATCTTTTAAATCCACATAAATCACCTCAAACTTTCAAATCTTTTTTTCTTGGCATTGAAGATGCACCACCATACTTTGTTGCGACAATTCCGGCTGTAGTTGAAGCAAAATTCATAATATCATATAGATAATCTTCTTTTAAATTTGAATAACCTATTTGTGATAATTTAAATAGTATTGCAGCCATATAAGCATCTCCACAACCAGTAGTATCAGCTATTGTTCCTAATTTCTTTGCTTCACTTTTAAATATCTTCCCTCTAAAAAAAGCTAAAGAACCTTTTTCACCTAGAGTTAATAATGTTAACTTATCTTTTCTTTCCAAAAATTCAACAAAAAATTCAAAGGAATTATTAGGTAAGAAAAATTTTAAATCTTCTTCACTCAATTTCAAAATATCAACTAATTTCATGAGTTCTAACATTTTGTCTTTATATTCCTTAATATTTGAAATTAAGTTACTTCTAACATTCGGATCAAGCGAAGTAACTACGCCATTTTCCTTCATCAAATAAAATAAGCTAATTAAACTTTCAGAGGTTTTGCCTTCAATTAAAGAAATAGAACCAGAATGAAATATTTCAATTTCATTCAAATTTACTTTTTGAACATCTTCATTCGTGATATCTAAATCTGCTGTGTTTTCTCGGTAAAACTCATATTCAGGTACTTTATCTTTTGATAAAGCAACAAATGCAAGTGGTGTTTTTTTACTATTGGAAATAAAAATATAATCAGATTTAACTTTTTCTGCTATTAAAAAATCTCTTATTTTTTTACCAAAATAATCATTCCCCACTTTTGTTAAAAAAGCAACATCTTTTCCTAACCTTGAAAGTCCAATAACTACATTTAATGGTGACCCACCTATTCTCGGTTTAAAATATTCACTTTGTTTTATTCCCTTCCCTTCTTCTCCAATTAAATCTATTAATGATTCTCCAGCACAAAGTATCAATTTAACTCCTCCTCAAAATCATTCTCAAATTTTTCTAAATCATTATTTGGAAAATTCATTTTAAAAAACTCCAAAGCTAATTTCTCATCAATTGTTATATTTTTATATCCCATTTTAATTACTTCACTAATATCCTCTGTTGTCTTCAAACTCGCAACTAAAAATTTTTCGGGATAGGGAAATATTGTTAAAAGATCCTTTATGTATTCTTTTTTATATCCACTTTTCAGCATTCGTGAATAATAAATAGCTATATAGTCTACATCTAATGTTAAAGCGCTAATAATTTGATTAAAATCATAAACAGCAGTTGCACATATCTTATATTCTTTTTCACGTAATTTTTTTACAAACTTTGATATTTTCAATGGAACCCAAGGTATTTTGATAATTATTTTATTACTATAAAAAGGGTTTTCGACCAAATAATTTAAATACCTTTCATCTCTCAAACTTATTTGAACAAAATGTGTCCCGCGAACTTCAGATAAGGTTTGCAAAGCTTTTTCAAAACTAATACCATTCTTTTTTAATATTGTCGGGTTTGTCGTTAAACCTTCAAAAAAAAGGTTTTTTGAAATTAATTCTATTGAATTACTAGATATCGAATCAACAAAAATCATTCATTTGACAACTCCTTTTTTAAGAATTACATTTGCATATAAAGCTGTTTCACTAGTAGCAACTATAGCAAATACATTTTCACATTTTTTATAAAATTGGAATCTTTCAACGGAAGTATAGCTGTATTTCTCTCCAGAGTTTTCTAAAATTTCGATATACTTCTTCCATATCTTTGGCTTTTCATCCGAACCATTATCCATAAAAATCACATTAAAATCTACAAAAGTATCTAGAGGTAGAAACTTCAAAATTGCTTCCATTATCTCAGGTATTCCCAATCCATCAGCACGAATAACCTTTTTTCCATAAGAATGTGCTGGAAAGTTCCCATCTGCTAATAATATTTCATCACCATGCCCCATTTCCATTAATGCTTTCATTAATTCTGGTGAAATTTGATTTGGTATATTTTTCAACATTTTCTCAACTCCTAATCTTTAGATCTTTTTTTCCTGAATTGATCTATCGCAACAATAACAACTAAAATAATACCAACAATTATTCTTTGCCAGAATGGGTTAATATTTAATAAAACTGCTCCGTTATATATAGTAATCATCACTAATGCTCCAAAAAATGCACCTAAAGCACTACCTTCAGCTCCAAACAAACTTGCCCCACCTAGAACAGCAGCTGCTATAGCGTCTAATTCATAACCTGTTCCTGTAGTTGGAACACCCATCCATAATCTTGTAGTTTCTAAAACTCCACCAACACCCCATAAAAATCCTCCCAAAGCATACACACCATATGTCACAAGTCTCAAATTTATACCGGAAAGTCTCGCTGCTTCCGGATTACTTCCTAGTGCATAAATATATTTTCCAAATCTAGTTTTTCTAAGGATAATTTCTGCCACAATCACAGTTATAATTAAAAACCAAAATAGAGAAGGTATTCCCAAAAAATCAGATGAAGCAAAATTTGCGATACTTCTTGGAAGACCAAATACATTACTTCCACCAGAAATCAACAATGTTGTTCCTCTTGCAATAGTCATCATTGCAAGAGTTGCAATGAAAGCTGGAACACCAAAATCATATATTACTATTCCATTAATTAATCCCACACTTGTTGAAACAATTAATACTATTAAAATAGCAAGAGGAATAGAAAAATGATTAGCAAGCATTTTTGACAACATAATATTTACTAATGCAACTACTGAACCTACCGATAAATCAATTCCAGCTGTTATTATAATCATTACCATTCCTACAGCTAATACTCCCTGTATTGCCATTTGTCGCATAATATTTTTTATGTTGGAATATGTCAAAAAATATTCACTGGAAACAGCTAAAAATATCCATAAAGCTACTACGACTAAAAAAAGAATTATTTGAGTATTTAACTTGATCTTCTTCACTTGGAATCTACCTCCTCAAATTTAGCAGTCTTTATTGCATAAGCTAAAATCTTTTCCTCATCATACTCTTCTCGCGGAATATTAGCAACTATTTTACCTGAATTCATAACTAAAATTCTGTCACAAATTCCCATTAGCTCTGGCATATAAGAAGAAATAAACAATATAGCTGCACCATTTTTTGCAAGTTCATTCATTATTGAATATATTTCTTCTTTTGCACCCACATCTACTCCATTGGTTGGTTCATCCATAATAAATATCTTTGCATTACTAGCAAGCCACTTTGCAATAACAACTTTCTGTTGATTTCCTCCACTTAGATTTTGGACAGTCTTATAAATATCCGGAGTTTTAATATCCAATTTTTTAACATATTCCAAAGCAGTTTCTTTTTCTACTTTTGAATTAATAAAACCTAATTTTGAAATCTTTCTATAAATTGGTAAATTTATATTTTCTTTTACAGAAAGCTTTAGTGCTAAACCCTGATTTCTTCTATCCTCAGGTATAAGGGACAATCTATTACTTATAGCTGTTAAAGTATTGGAAATATATTTTAATTTACCACCTATGTAAATTTTTCCACTATCTATCTTATCTGCACCAAAAATTGCTCTGGCAAGTTCAGTTCTCCCCGAGCCTACTAAACCATACAAACCAACAATTTCACCTTCAAATAGACTCAGACTGCAATCTTTTAATTTCTTGTTTTTCACATTTTCAACTCTTAATATTTCTTTTCCTTTTTCTCTAGAAATATAAAAATTTCTTTTTAATTTTCTGCCAACCATGTATGAAATTAGTTCATCTTCATTTGTATCTTCTATATCTTTTTCTATTACAAATTCTCCATCCTTTAACACATATGCTTTATCACAAATTTCAAAAATTTCCTCTAAACGGTGTGAGATATATATAATTGATACATTTGATTTTTTCAATTCTGAAATAATTCTAAATAATTCTTCAGTTTCTTTGCTTGTTAACACTGAAGTAGGTTCATCAAAAATTACAATCTTAGCATTTTTTGAAATTGCCCTCGCTATAGCCACAATACCCTGATGAGCAACAGAAAGATTTTTAACTTTCTCATTTGGATCAATTATTTCATGATATTCTAACCTTTTTAAAACTTCTTTTGCTTTTTTAATCAATGAACTTTTACTAACAAAACTCCATTTCGAAGGTAATTTATTCAAAAATATATTTTCTGCTACTGTTAAATGGGGAGCTAAAACTAAATTTTGATAAACAGCTGAAATTCCTAGTTTTTCCGAAATAATAGGTGTCATTTTTTCTATCTTTTGATTAAAAACATAAATTTCTCCTTCGTCAGCAGAATAAGCACCTGTAAGGATCTTTATTAATGTTGATTTCCCTGCCCCATTTTCTCCTATTAAAGCCTTTACTTCACCGAATTTCAAACTAAAATTTACATTTTTTAAAGCCTGTACGCCAGGAAAATACTTACTTATACCTTTTAGCTGAATAGCATATTCATTTAGCACGACTTCACCTCCAGAAAAGGGGAAGGAAAACCTTCCCCTTATTTTAACTTTTTACCAATCTTTGTGGAAATTAATAGGATCTAATACTTCATCTGCAGCACCTGAAGCTAACATTTCAGGTGTTACAACAACAATACCTGTATCAACATTTTTTGCTAATGGTACTCCATTTCTCGCCATTATTCCATATGCAACACCAGCATATCCCATAATCCATGGTCTTTGTACAAGAATAGCATCAAGATAACCATTCTTTAATCCCCATACTTCCTGAGCACCACTATCAACAGCAACTGTTGCTAGATCTTTTCTACCCATCATATCTAATGCTCTTACCATTTCATCACCTGTATATAGATTACTTGCATATATACCATCTAAATCTGGATAAGCAGTAAGTAAATCTTGTGTGATACCTATTGTGTTACCTTGTTTTCCTTGGGCATCTCTGATTGCAACAAGTTTAATTTTTGGATATTTTTCTTTTAGTCTATCTACAAAACCGTTCTTCCTTGCTTCAAGTGATCCCACTCCTGACATAAAAGTAATTAATGCAACTTTACCTTTAGGTTCACCGTATTTTTCCGCTAAAAGTTCTGCCATTTTATCTGCTGCAGCCTGACCAATTTTATAATTATCTGATGCTAAGAAGCTAACGTATTTGTCTGTATTAGCGGCTGAATCGATAACTATTACTGGAATACCCATGTCCATAGCCTTCTCAATTCCTGGTACAAGTGCATCTGCAACTGTTGGAGCTATAATAATTGCATCAGGTTTTGTAGAAATTGCGGTTTCTAATATTGATACTTGCTTTGACACATCTGCTTCTGTCGTTGGTTCCTGGTGAATTAATGTAACTCCAAAATGCTCGGCTGCCTTTTTTGCACCATCAATTACTATTTGCCAATATTCGGATTCACTTGCTTTAACAATTAAAAATAACTTCATCTGTTTCGTTGGGACAGCTTTAAATGAAAATGCACTTAAAGTCATACCAACTAAAAATAGCCCTAGTAACACTACTAACAAAGCTTTCTTCATAACCCCACCTCCTGTTTTTTTGGGGAAGCCCCCCTGTTATAGTTTCTTAACAGATTCCCGAATTATTAACTCCGAATTTAAAACAATATTCTGAGGAATAACATCTTCACCATCTAATCTTCCAACCATCATAATTGCCGCATTTTTTCCTATTAAGACTACTGGTTGTTTAATTGTTGTGATAGGTGTTTCGTAAAGTTCATTTTCTATATTGTCATCAAATGCTATTATTGATAAATCATCAGGGATTTTCTTATTCAACTTTTTTGCAGTTTTTAATAACTGCTGAGTTATAAAATGATTACTTGCAATTACCGCTGTAGGCCCTGATTCCTCAAAAAACTGTTTCAATTTTTCCATATTTTTTTCTTCATCTTTTGATAAAATAACAATCCAATTTTCTTTATGTTTTGCTCCAAAAAATTTACAACCTTCAATAAATCCTCTATATCTTTCTTTTAGTGTATAAACCATTGGCTCAATCAAGCACAATCCTAATTTTTTATGTCCCATATCTTTAACCAGATATTTAATAGCACTAACAATTGCTTGATAATTGTTGATAGTAACCGAATCAAATTCAGTTTCTGCTTCTTGAAATTTTCTGTCGTATAAGACTATCGGAACTCCTCTTTTCTTAATTTGTCTTAAAAGCATTAAATTATTACTTCCATCGTTTCCACATGTAGGAGATATCATTATTCCATCCACTCCATGTTCTAAAAACCATTTTAGATATGTTTTTTCTTTATTGACATCTTCATTGGAAGTAGCAAGAAGGATTTTATATTTTCTATGAAACAATACTCTCTCAACACCATCTAAAAAGTCCAAAAAAAACGGATTTTTTATATCTGATAATATAATTCCAATAGTCATAGTTTTTTTTGTTCTTAATGACTTTGCTTGAAAAGAAACAATATATCCCAATTCTTCAGCTTTTTCTTTTATCTTTTTTTTCAATTCTGGTTTTACACCTGGTTTATCATTTAAAGCTCTTGAAACAGTAGATGGATTAATATTTAAAGCCCTAGCAATATCTCTGATTGTAATCTTCTTATTGATATTACCACCCCTAATTTTTATATTTTTATAAAACCAGATAATCAATATTCTTCATTTTACAGAACTTAACAAGTTCATCGATGTAATTTCCATACACCCCATGTGTATGATTACATGGATAATACTCAAGAAATCTTTCCATATTCGTTTCCAATTCCACATATACATGCGGCCATTCTTCTTGTACTTCTTTTGATAACCTTTCTTTCGTTTGTTCATCTAAATCAACCACTTTTCCTTTGAAAATTGTCATATGATATTTTCCATTTTTTCTCGTAAGTCTTGCAAATGTCATCTCACCTGGTGCTGCAAAATGCTTGACTGCTGCTCCACCAGCTGGAAAATAGAATGTCTCAGGATAAAATTCTACCTTTCTCAAATTTTCTTCTGGATTTCTAGATTTTCCTGCAAAATATGTTGCATGGGTACCTGAATTACATAAATCAAGCAATTTTTCGTTAACAAAATAATGCCTTACATCTGCGAATAATACTGGTTCACCAGATATATGCTTTAAAATTTCCATTGACAATGCACCATCCATATCTGTTTCTGTAGCAGCCACTATTGGATCTTTCGGTCCATCCCAATCATATGGATCATTTAAAAATGCCTCAACTACATCTAACGTTGCATAATTATTAGTCATTTCTGGTTGCCCTTTAAATCCAACAAAATCTAATTCATATTCTTCAATTATTTCCTTTGCAGCATAATATAACGCAATTTGTCTTTCAAATTTTTCTGGTGTTAATTGCTTCCCGTCATACAACACATTTGAATATTTTTCAAGCCATTCACGTGCTTTTTTTACCTTTTCTTTTTCTACTTTTTCAGCTCTTAACACTAACTCATATTGGTCAATTTGTTCCACATCAATACCAAATTCTTTCATCCATTGATCACCATTGGCAGCGGCTGTGTACATTCCCATTGGTCTTCCACCAAATTGACCATATCTTTCGCCCTTAAGTCTATTCACAGCAGATGCTGCTCTTACAAATCTCAACACTTTATCTATAACATCCTTGTTCTCTGGCTCACCATATACCCTAAATGGAAATTTTCCTATTTGTTCTAATGCTCCAGCTGCAGCAAGTAATCCAACCATACCAGGATATTTTGGATTTATTTGCCCATATAAAAGATATGGCCCTGGTGCATATAACGATGCAAGAACCGTAAAATGTGGCCAACACCATATTGCATAATTAAATAT
>Ga0190313_1001441_pt1 | contig 12815 bp, 12 predicted proteins | sample 4870071011_MG_FD_169989 | JGI IMG/M metagenome (GOLD analysis project Ga0190313, IMG submission 169989) | Hydrothermal vent sediment bacterial communities from Southern Trench, Guaymas Basin, Mexico - 4870-07-10-11_MG | ecosystem: Environmental > Aquatic > Marine > Hydrothermal vents > Sediment ...
TTGTAAGGGTTTCAGTTAGGCAGGGAGGGTTTGAGGGGCTGAAGTTAAGTTATGAAGCCCCTCAAACCCTCCCTGCCTAACTGAAACCCTTACAAAGGGGAGGAGGTCAGTCTCATTGCCTCAGCACTAATCAGGTTTAAAAGCTCAACCCTTTTATATCCTTTTAGCAAAATGATAGAGAGGTGATGCTGATGAAAGCTTACATAAGCGAAAACGTTCAGGGAATTTATGCCTTCGATGAGAGGGGTAACTTAATTGCCAAGAGAGAGTACAGAGAAAAGCCCGAGATAGCTTTGGATAAACTCTTATCCGGTGAGATTTCTGATGATCTGGTAGCATTTCTTGAGGAGCTCAAGGAAAAAGGTTATGAGAAGTTCATTTTTGAGCATCCAGATTTAAGTAGAAAAGCAAAAGAACTTGGCTTTAATGCAGATGCAGAATTCCCAAATTTGGCTGGAGAAATACTCAGAGAGAAACCGGAAGAGTTCCTTGGTAGGGAATGGTTTGAGCGCTATTATTCTGTTGGCGTGGCTTTGACTCGCTTAAGGATTCAGGAGCAGAGCGGTGCAAGGGATAAGATGGTGATTCAAGCAATTGAGGCTTTAGATGACATTGACAAGGTCATAAACCTGCTCGTCTCAAGGCTCAGGGAGTGGTACTCACTTCATTTCCCAGAGCTTGATGAGATTTTACCAAAGCATCCACAGTATGTTACATTTGTTAAGAACATAGGGCACAGAGAGAATGTAACTAAAGAGAACCTCGAAAAGCTTGGATTCAGTGAAGGCAAAATTGAGAGAATTCTCAAGGCTAAAGAAAAGACCATGGGTGCATGGATGGATGAAAAGGACATCAAGGTAATCCAAGATTTTGCTAAAGAAATTGATGACCTCTATAAGCTTAGGGAGGAGATTGAGGATTACATTGACAGGGCAATGGATGACGTTGCACCAAACCTCAAAGGCCTCGTTGGTGCAAAGCTTGCCGCTCGTTTAATAAGTTTGGCTGGCGGGTTGAAGGAACTGGCAATGATGCCATCATCAACAATTCAAGTGCTTGGTGCTGAAAAAGCTCTCTTCAGGCACTTAAGGACTGGTGCAAAGCCGCCAAAGCACGGTGTTATCTATCAGTATCCAGCAATCAACAAGTCCCCATGGTGGCAGCGTGGAAAGATTGCAAGAGCATTGGCTGGTAAGTTAGCTATCGCCGCCCGTGTGGACTACTTCTCAGGCGAATATATAGCTGAGGAGCTGAAGAAAGAGCTTGAGGCAAGAATCAAGGAAATTAAAGAGAAGTATCCGAACCCACCAAAGAGAAAGGAGAAGCCGAAGAAGAAAAAGAAGGAGAAGTTCAAGAAGAAGTTCAAGGGGAAAGAAAAAGGAAAGAAGTTCAAAGGCAAAAAGGAGAAGGGTAAAAGAAGGAGGTGAGGTAGATGAAGATTAAAAAGCACAAATTCCCTGGCGTTTACATATTCATTGATGAAGATGGAAGCGAGAAAATTGCGACCAAGAATTTAGTTCTTGGGCAGAAAGTTTATGGAGAAAGGATAGTTAAATGGGAAGGTGAAGAATACAGAATCTGGAATCCAAGGAGGTCAAAGCTTGCTGCTGCAATTATGAATGGTCTCAAAAACTTCCCAATTAAGCCCGGAAAGAGCGTCTTATATTTGGGAATTGCAAGCGGTACAACTGCTTCCCACGTGAGTGACATCATTGGATGGGAAGGCAAAATCTTCGGTATTGAGTTCTCACCAAGGGTTCTGAGAGAGCTTGTGCCGATAGTTGAGGAGAGGAGGAACATAATTCCAATCCTTGGAGATGCCATGAAGCCCGAGGAATACAGAGCGCTGGTTACGAAGGTTGATGTAATATTTGAGGATGTTGCCCAGCCAACTCAGGCAAAGATTTTGATTGACAATGCAAAGGCTTACCTCAAGAGCGGTGGCTATGGAATGATTGCCGTTAAGAGCAGGAGCATTGACGTTACAAAGGAGCCAGAAGAAGTCTTCAAGATGGTTGAAAAAGAGCTAAGCGAGTACTTTGAGATTGTTGAGCGCATTTCTTTGGAGCCATACGAAAAAGATCATGCACTCTTTGTTGTCAGAAAGCCTTGACTTCTGATTTTTTGTTCTTTGAATTATTACTTGCTTTTTCTGTTTTACATTTGTTGGATTGCCCAGCCAAAGTTCTTAAATACCATCAGCTCAAGAATACAGAAGTGGTGAGCCTCATGCTGACCCGTTTGCTGATTGAAAATTATAAATCAATCGAGAAGGCTGAGCTTGAGTTTTCAAAGGTTAATCTCCTCATTGGACCGAATGGAAGCGGGAAGAGTTCAGTCCTTGAAGCATTTGGAATGTTGACTGGTAAGTGGTATCCATTCACAAGGGGAGAGTTTGAAAAAGTTGTTTATATGCATGAAACAAAAAGAAAAATTCGCTTTCTGGGACTTTTCTCGGATACACCCTTCATTTCAGTTGAATTCAAAGCTCCTGAGTTTACAAGATCAGCACAGGGTAACCTTGATGCCACCCAGAAGATACTTCATGTCCTAACCTCACTTAGAAAAATAACTCGAACCTTGAGAAATGTCCTAGCTAATCCCGAGTTAGTAAACACAGAGAATGCCCATCAGCTCTTCTACTATGCCTGCTATCGCTCTGAATTTCAGGAAAATGTTGACATGATTCGTGAATTTTACTCAAAGTATGGATTGCATAACGTCCGTTGGGTTCCTACGGAGAGAGCTGGCGAGTATGAGATAATTGCAACAACTCCTGAAGGGGTTGATGTCAACCTCGCAGATGCTGGTGCTGGACTAAGTGCACTGTTTCCTATCGTCGTCGCTTTGGCCTTCTATCCAAAGGGTAGCACAATCTTCATTGAGCACCCAGAGATGCACCTTCATCCAAAGCTTCAGTATGAACTTGCTGACTTTCTGGTGATGGTTTCAGAGAAGAGGGACTATCAGCTAATCATCGAGACTCACTCCGAACATCTGCTCTATGGTTTCCTCAATGCAGTTGCCAATAAGCGTTTGGAGCCTAACGACCTCACCATCTACTCTTCGAGAAAAGAACACGGAAAATCAGTTTTTGAAAAGCTCAAAGTCCATGAAGACGGAAGCATTGAAGGCAATCTCCAAGACTTTCTGGAAGCAGACATTGACGCTTTCCTTGACTGGCTGAAAGCTTGAGGTGATTCAATGATTGTCGTCGTTGATACCAATGTGCTTAGATACGCCCTTGAAGCCGAGAAAGATCTTCGTGCTGATGAAGAGACGAAGACTGCTTATGAGGTTCTTATGAAACTCCTCAAAAATGACTCTGTCGTCATAGTGGTTAACAAGGAGACTGCGAAGGAGTACTCTCGGCATATTGAGACTGTTAGAACAGAAGTTCGGCGGAAAAGAATTCGTCCTCAATTTTTCCAGTTGTTAAGAGCAATTAAAGCAAAATCCAGAAAAGTACCCTCAGAAGAGCATGAGTTCGATGTCAAAGGTGAGCCAGTTGGAAGAAAAGACCTTCACCTGCTTAACTCCGCTAAGACTGGTGCTCTAAAATTCCACATCAAAGAGGCGTTTGTTTTAACATTCGCCCAAGATGTTTATCGTGGCAAAGAAGCGAGGAATGGAAAGGGTGTGGTTATATATCTGCTCAATTTAAGAGACAAAAGTGAAAGAAAGCGGATTGAAAAGCTCCTTTAATCCTCCCAAGGTTCTGTATACTTGAAAGCCCAGCCAAACTCTTCCTTTAATATATCAATTGCTGCATACGGTGGTATTACACCTTTTTCAGTTATGATGACATCCACGTATTCTGGAGGCGTAACGTCAAATGCTGGATTTTTGACAACTATGTTCTTTGGCCAGGTTTCAAGCTCTTCTTTTGGAATAACCTCATAGGGGTCCCTCTCCTCAATTTCCACTAACTGGCCAAGCATTGTTTCTGGATGGAATTTGTATGTTTCAGCTGCTATCATCACCCAAACCCTGTGCTCCTTGGCTGTTAGAGCTATCAAAGCAGTTCCAATCTTGTTTATCACAGCTCCGTTGGCTGTTATGCTGTCCGCACCCATGACAACTTTGTCGGTCATCTTCATGTAGTGCCTTGCTGCTGAATCAACGACATAAATTACGGGAATTCCAGCCTCTGCGAGCTCTTTCGCTGTCAGTTTACCCTGCCACTTGGGTCTTGTTTCCGTAACTATCACCTTGATGTCTTTTCCCTCATCCCAAGCTTTCTTCATAACTCCGATTGCTGCTTTTGAGTGGCAGTGGGTCATTATTATGTCCCCATCTTCAATTCTCTTTGCTCCGAATTCTGCTATCCTTTCTATGGCTTTCTCCGAGTTATGAATAAACTCCTTTGCAGCGTTTATAACAATAAATCTTAGCTGTTCTATGTCTGCTCCATCTTGATACGTTATTTTACCACGATACATAACGTATCTCAAAGCATTTGGTAGAGAAACGGCAGTTGGTCTCGTTGAATGTAAAAGCTTTGCTGCTTCCTTCAGCTCTTTCCAGAGCTCATCTGCAGTTTTAGCCTTGCTTTTTTCAGCTTGTATCTGCAAAGCAAGAGCTGCAGACCTGGCTATCTTTCCTGCTCCTCTGATTTCCATGCTCTTAATTTTTTCAGCAATTTCGTAGACCTCTTTAACTAATGCCATGTCACTCCCTCCAATTCTTCGTTAAAGCTTATTTTTCTCATGGGACTTTATATATTTCACCCTTAGGATTTTCACTTTTGTTCATTAATGTTCTCTAAAGATCTTTGATGTACTTAAAATAATGACGAACTTTTTGTTTACATACATAAAGGGCATTCACGACCAATGCCGAAAGCTTTATATTTAATCGTCACAAAGCTTTCTATGTATAAAATTGATGACGTGTTCAAACTTGTGCATCACAAAAATTGGGGGTTGTGGTATGGAGGAAGTGCTTCAAAAAAGATTAGAATCCAAGACATTAGATTATGAGAGTTATTTCTCGGAAAAGGCCTTGAAAATGAAAGCTTCTGAGATTAGAGAGCTTTTAAAGCTGGTTGAAACTTCCGATGTAATCTCAATGGCTGGAGGATTGCCAAATCCAGCAACATTTCCAAAGGAGGAGATCAAACAGATCGCCCAGGAAGTTATTGAGGAACATGCTGATAAAGCGTTGCAATACGGGACAACAAAAGGATTCACGCCATTGAGGCTTAAAATAGCAGAATGGTTAAGGGACAGGTATGGAATTCCAATTTCAAAGGTTGACATCATGGTAGTCTCTGGCTCACAGCAGGCCTTAGACTTAATTGGAAGGACATTCATCAATCCAGGTGATTTGGTAGTAGTTGAAGCTCCAACATATTTAGCAGCATTAAATGCATTCAAGTACTATGATCCAAAGTTCATCCAAATTCCCCTTGACGATGAGGGAATGAGGGTTGATCTCCTTGAAGAAAAGCTGAGAAAGCTCAACTCGGAGGGCAAGAAGATCAAATTTGTGTATACGGTACCCACATTCCAGAATCCTGCAGGAGTTACCATGAGCGAGGAGAGGAGGAAATACCTTGTAGAGCTTGCAAGTGAATATGACTTCCTCATTGTTGAAGATGACCCATATGGTGAACTTCGCTACTCAGGGAAGCCAGTTCCACCAATAAAGAAGTTTGACAGCGAGGGAAGGGTATTCTACTTTGGAACATTTTCAAAGATACTTGCTCCGGGTTTCAGGCTTGGTTGGATAGCTGGAGAGCCACACTTCATAAGGAAGATTGAGATTGCCAAGCAAGCAGTTGATCTCTGTACAAATCCATTTGGTCAAGTTATTGCATGGAAGTTCCTTGAAAAAGGACTCTTAGAGAAGCACATACCAAAGATAATTGAGTTCTATAAGCCAAAGAGGGATGCAATGCTTGATGCCCTTGAGGATTACATGCCAGAGGGTGTTGAGTGGACAAAGCCTGAGGGTGGTATGTTTGTCTGGGCAACTGTCCCAGAGAGCATTGATACAAAATCTATGCTTGAAAAAGCAGTTGCAAAAGGTGTTGCCTATGTCCCAGGAGAGGCATTCTTTGCATACAGAGACGTCAAGAATACAATGCGTTTAAACTTCACATATGTTGACGAGGAGAAGATTAAGATTGGAATCCAAAAACTTGCTGAGACCATTAAAGAAGAACTGGGCATGTGAACTCTTTCCCTTTATTCTTGCTTTTTTAATTTCAGCTTTTTGTAAGTGCTTATTGGCACTTTAGAGGGTTTATTTCACTTAACTTGAATTTCTGAGAATTGATGGGGGCAATAACCCGCCCAAGTTCATCGACTCCGCCTTCGGCGGTACTCCCTGGGCATTAGGAATTAGCTTTTGAAGTTTAATAAGGTTTTGATATTGAGGTATAAAAAGTAGAGTAGAATCAAAGTCTTTCCAGCAGAGAGGCAATCATGAACGGTAGCAAAACGGTTGCATCACCTTCAACAGTAACGTATCTTGCATCTTCCTTGACTTTACCCCATGAGACTGCTTCTCTCATCCTTGCACCGCTCAATGAGCCATCCCATTCAACTGCTGTTGTTATATAAACAGCATAGTCAAGGCCTTCTTTCCAGAACTGATTCCACCATATTGTGTGGTGCTTTGAAATTCCTCCACCAATCATCAAAGCGCCGCTCTTCTTGTTGTTTGAAGCCAATGATGCCATTATCTCATCAAGCTTTGTCTCATCTCTGAAAACATCAATGATAAAGTCATCTTTATCCTGCATGAAAAGCCAGAGTTGGTAGCCAACTGCCCCATCGGTAATGCCGGGGATGAACACTGGAATTTTATTTTTATATGCCCAGTAAGTAAGGCAGTTCTCTCTGTCTTCTTCGTTTTCTAAGCGCTTTCCAATTTCCCATACAAGCTCATATGTTGCCAATCTCCTCTTGCCTGAATCATAAATATCTTGGAAGATCCCTTGCAGTTTTTCCTCAACAATCCAGTAGCTGTCGTTAGGTACCAAGACGTTCCCCAATCTGTTTATCCCCTGTTTGTGAAGTTCTCTATCATCCATTAGAAAGCTTCCATGATAATACGGCTTCCATAGTCTTGCTAAATCGTGATCTAACGTTCCACAGGTTGTAATTATAGCATCGAAGAGCTTATTTTTAATCAGATCTACAATTATCCCTCTTGTTCCGGTTGCCATTATGCATGCAGGGAAACTTAGAAACTTAAATGCATCTTTATCTTTTATCATCCTCTCAAGTATGTCAACCGCTATTGCAAACTTCTTTGCAACGAAGCCGCCACTCTCGAAGAGCTGTTTTGTTATTTCGTTCACACTCATTCCATGTTTTAGCTTTATATCCCTCACGGTCTTCTGCTCATCTAAGTTGATTTCCATGATTATCACCTTCTTTGGGATTTAAAACTAAAAGAAAAGATAGGGCTTAAAAAATTAGCCCCTCAGAGTTTACATGCTTAAATACAAGTTTTTTTCCAAGGAGCGTGTAGTACCACGTTTTAAGATTGTACTCTAAGAATACTGTGCGAATGAGGGTTATATACCTTTTAATGTCCTTGTCGTGGAGTTCAATTCCAAGGTGAGCAACATTAAATGCGAAGCTATTTACAATCTCTACAAGACTCTGAGGAAAGACTTTGACATTAAGTGTCATTATCACATTGTTGCTCTTCTTTCGTCCTATGGTCGATACTAATGCAGGGAACAAGTCTATAAGCTCTTCTTCCCCAATTCTAATTCCAAAAAAGTCCAATCCCAGCACTATAAATAAAGATTCTTCTTTTATCCTTGATGTAGTTTCCAAGATTCGTCCAACGATGATATCATGATGCGTGCTTTTGATTATATTCTGGGGGTTATTTTCCTCAGTTTCAAGAATGGGATTTACTGAAATTAGATGGGCCCCATTAAACACTGCATTTATCTCATCTATAGAAAATATATTTTCAAGATACCTTCTCAAGACCAGGTATGCATCATGGAAGGATATTATGATGAAGTTCTGATATTCTTGTCTGAGCTTTCCTATTAGCGTGTAAAGGACTATCTCAACTTCACTCCCAATTTCATATTCAATAAGTGTTGGGCTTATTCTCTTAGAAGACTCTTCTAAAATTTCGAGAGGATTGATCTCCATCTTCACTCCCCATAAATCCTTTTAACATGCTCTACGAGGTCTTCCAGATTTTCTATGTTCTCCTTGAGTCCGACTTTTTCCCTGAAGTAACTTATGACCAGCATTTCAAGCAGTCTCCCGCTATATTCCCCAAAAAGTTTTGAAACAGCTTCTTTAAACTTTTTTGGATTCTCATAGGCAAGTTCATAACCCTTTCCTGTTGTGTTCTTCAAGTGAAATTCTAAAAGATTTTTGAGAGTGGGATTTGCCTTTTCCACGGCATAAGTTACAGCCCTGACTACTATATCTTCGGCACTACTCATAAATCCTCACCCCCTTGTCAGTTATTTCATATTTGTGAATCTTTCTGGAGTGATTGGATCCTCTGGCTTTAATAACTGCTAATCTTTTCTCCATGAACTCATTTTTTATAATGTATTTCAGTCCAATGATATTATCTGAAAGAGTACTCGCCCCGGTGAATGGGATCGTCTCAAAATCTGTCTCTGCATTAAGGGTTATGTATGTTGCCGCTTCATGTTGTTTTATTATAAGACTTAGGTATCTGAGCATCTTTTCAAGTTCTATCTCATCCATGTGTTCCCGGAGCGAGGTCAAGCTGTCAATTACAAGAACGTCTGGTTTATGCTCATCAATTATTTCTTTAATCTTAAGAAAAGTATGTACTGGTGTTTTTGCCTCAGGAACCCAGCTGAACAGCTTCAATGTCTTATCTAATATTTCGTCAATTGGCATTCCATACCTTCTTGCCGCCCTCTTCAGCTGACCTACAGGTTCTTCAAAAGAAATATACACTGCCTTCTTTCCCTGAATGGCATTTGCTATTGCAAAATGTAAACCAAAAGTTGTTTTTCCAGTTCCAGTCATTCCGACAATTAATGTTATCGAGCCTTTGTAAACCCCACCATCTAAAATTGTGTCAAGTTCTCTTATACCAGTACTTACTTTTTCTTCTGAAGCCTCTTCTTCGCCTCTAATGAGCTCTGGAATAACCAAGAACTCAATTCCACGGTTTGTTATTACGTATTCATATTGGGACTTCTCAATGCTTCTCTTTCTCATCTTTGGAATCTCCATGACCCTCCTTCTCACCTCTCCCAGGCTGATATATTTGAGTACTATAACCCCATCCACTACGAATTCTTCAACTCCATACCCGATTGTTTCCTTTCCTAGAGGTTTTTCTGCAATCAGGAAAGCAACCGCTCCGAAGGATTTAATAAACCGCCCCAGGGTTGTATGCAGGAATATTCTGGTTTTATCTGCGCCCAAAAGTTGTGTAAGTGCACTGATTGAGTCTATAACAATCCGTCTCGGTTGAAAGCTTAGAATTTCTTTCATAATTACCTCGATTTCCTTTTCAATAGCATCTGGGGTTACCGCGACCAAATCCATAAACTTAAAAAGCCCAGTTTTCTCATATTTTTTAAAATTCATGCCCAATCTATCCATTTCGCTGTAGAAGTCGTTTTTTGTTTCGGAGAGTGAGATGTACATGCCTTTTTCTCCAAATTTTTCAAGCCCATTATAAATTATAGTCGATGTAAAAATAGTTTTTCCAGTGCCGGGCTCTCCTGCCACTAAAATTAAAGACCCCTCTGGAAATCCATTTTTGATGATAGCTTTATCAAAGAATTCGATTCCTGTTTTCATTTTTCTCACCTTCATTTATTTTATCTCAAAGACTATTTAAATCTATTACCTCATGAAGGCCTCAGGGTGGGAGATGCAGAGAGGTAGTGAAATGGCATTGAAAAAGCCACCATACTCTTCAAAGGGGTTTCGTATGTGGCGTCCTTTCAAACTGCCCTTGAGCAGTTAAAAACTCTGGGCGAGGTGATAGACCCGTAAACCGAACTGTCCATTAACGAGGAGTTCTCGTTGGAACTCTCAAGATGGGGAGGAGGTCGGTTATTTAATGCCCAGCTCTCTATAAAGTTCATCTAAAGAAAGCTTAAACCTGGAGTACAGAAGTTTAAAAAAGAGATTTCTCTTTTTCAGAATTTCTTTTGCCAGCAAATCAATTTTATTCTCCCAATCTTTTAGTGTATAATAGTTAAGGTTGTTCATGGTGGAGCGTGTAAGGAAACTTGTCAGAAATTCATTAAACCCCTTCAGATTATATAGGAAAGAATGTTTTAGGTTTTTATCTATTTCTGCGATTTCTATCCATCCACTTAGGGCATCTATCATGTCTTGGAGCTTTTGTATTTTCATTTCGTAGACAAGCTCTTTCTTTCGGATTGCCTTTTTCTTGTGTGTAATGAGTAGATGATTCAGAAAAATATGTCTACGAGGGTTGTATCGCTTATGACTGATATATTTCATGGTTACTTGTTTGTATGTTTGATATTAAATATTTTTGTGACATTGCAAATGACAACTCCGGTCTATGGCTGATGCATTGTACCCCATACCCCTTAGAATCCTTGCAAATTCTTCAGCATGTCCATAAACGGTGTAAATTTTCTCTGGTCTGACTGTTTCTATAATTTTCATAAGCTCCCAAAAGTCGGCATGGTTGCTGAGCTTTAGGTTACCAAAACCCGAAACGTAAAGTTCGTGAGAGGATAGCAAATTTTTGGGTTTAGCACCCTTAAATCCCACTAAAAGCACTTCTCCATCTTTATCTATGTTTTTAAATTTAATCCCAAATTTTTCATAAATCTTTGCGACTTTAACTATGTTTCTTGATGCCCTTACTGTATAACCGTGAACGTCAAGGATCTTCAAGAGTTCCTGAGCTTTGCCCATCTGATTAGCATAAAGTTTTGGTGTTTCTCCTCTGTCAAGAACATTCTCAACAAAAGCAATGAGCTTCTTTTCTGCCTCCTTTGGTGAGGGAAAATTATACATGGGAATACCAAAAGTCGCCTCAATTATCAGAACATCAGCTTTTCTGAATCTGCTCTTCTCAGCAGTTCTAAGCTTAAACCATTTGACATCTCCTGTATAGAGCAGAGAAAATCCATCAAGCTCAATGTAAATCTGGGCAGACCCCAGCATATGCCCTGCTGGGTAGAGCTTGGCTTTGTAATCACCGATGTAAAAGGTCTTTCTAAAAGGTACTACTTTATAGAATCCGCTTTTCTTCAGATGGCTCAAAAATTTAGTTGCCTTTGTGGAGAATATGACATCTCCACTAACAAAATGATCAGCATGCGCATGGCTTTGAAATGCTATTCTTGCTGAACTGTCAAGACCTATTCCCCTAATTATCATCAAGTATTAAGATGTGCTTGAGGAGAATTAAGCTTTTCTCAGATATGGATAAAATATCCGATGTCAAATTAAACCTTTAGGTATGTAAAAGGTTTTTATATGTTAAGAGCTAAAGCTCATCTGGTGATCCCGATGACTTTCGATAAGAGAAAGCTTGAGGAGATTAAGAAGGCTGAGCAGGAGTGGGAGGAGAAGGTGGTTAAACCTTTGATTGCAAAGAGACCAGAGAGAAAGGAGAAGTTCATGACGGATGATGGTTTTGAGATTAAGAGGGTTTACACGCCGGCAGACCTTGAAAACTGGGATTATTTGGAAAAACTCGGCTTTCCCGGACAATACCCCTTCACTCGTGGTGTCTACGCAACAATGTATAGGGGAAGATTCTGGACAATGAGGCAATACGCGGGTTATGCTACGGCAGAAGAATCGAACAAGCGTTATAAATACCTTTTGGAGCAGGGGCAAACAGGTTTAAGCGTGGCTTTTGACTTGCCAACCCAGCTTGGTTATGATAGTGATCATCCAATGGCTGAGGGCGAGGTTGGTAAGGTTGGAGTCGCCATTGATTCTCTCTGGGATATGGAAATCCTCTTTGACGGGATTCCATTAGATAAGGTTTCAACCTCAATGACAATCAACTCCACAGCCGCCAACTTGCTGGCAATGTATATCCTCGTTGCCGAAAAACAAGGCGTCCCACAACACGTTTTAAGGGGAACTGTGCAGAATGACATCCTCAAGGAGTACATTGCGAGAGGAACTTACATTTTCCCGCCACAACCTTCGATGAGACTTACGACGGATATCATCATGTATTGTGCTGAGAATGTTCCAAAGTGGAATCCCATCAGCATTAGCGGTTACCACATTAGGGAAGCTGGTGCTAATGCTGTTCAAGAGGTTGCCTTCACTTTGGCTGATGGTATTGAATACGTTAAGGCAGTGCTGGAGAGGGGTATGGATGTTGATAAGTTTGCGCCAAGGTTGAGCTTCTTCTTTGCGGCTCATAACAACTTCCTTGAGGAGATTGCAAAGTTTAGGGCGGCAAGGAGGTTGTGGGCTAAGATAATGAAGGAGAAGTTTGGGGCGAAGAATCCAAAATCAATGCTCCTCAGATTCCACACTCAAACGGGTGGTTCGACGCTTACGGCTCAACAGCCTGAGAATAACATCATTAGGGTCACGATTCAGGCTTTAGCTGCAGTATTGGGTGGGACACAATCATTGCACACGAATAGTTATGATGAGGCTTTAAGCTTACCAACGGAGAAGAGTGTTAGGATTGCCTTAAGAACGCAGCAGATTATCGCTTATGAGAGTGGGGTTGTTGATACCGTTGACCCATTGGGTGGAGCGTATTACATTGAGTGGCTTACTGATCACATTGAGGAGGAGGCTATGAAGTACATTGAGAAGATTGAGGGCATGGGTGGAATGATGAGAGCCATTGAACGCGGTTAC
>Ga0190313_1001442_pt1 | contig 12815 bp, 11 predicted proteins | sample 4870071011_MG_FD_169989 | JGI IMG/M metagenome (GOLD analysis project Ga0190313, IMG submission 169989) | Hydrothermal vent sediment bacterial communities from Southern Trench, Guaymas Basin, Mexico - 4870-07-10-11_MG | ecosystem: Environmental > Aquatic > Marine > Hydrothermal vents > Sediment ...
GTCAAAGCACGATCTACAATCTTTTCTTTTAACTTTACTCTTTTCATTTACATTCTATCCTGCTGTAAATATCTGGAACCACGTAAACGATATCAAAGAAGACATATTGAGTGGTAAGTACAACGTATTTGCGGAAAACGAGGTGGTTAAAACTTTTGGTATAATTTTTGCAGTCATACTGTATTTACTGGCACTTCTAATACTGCTTACAAATTTGAATAGTTCCTTAAGCCTGATTTTGTACGCAATCTGCCTTTTGATAACTTGGCTCTATTCTGATAGAATATTCTTTGGCAGGATTATTAGAAGATTTAAAGATCATTACATATCAGAATTGCTCTCATTTATGGTAGTCTATCCATCCTTCACTATCCTTTTATGGACTTTTTTTGACGATCCAAGTATAAAATCTATTGCAGTTGCACTAACTGTTTTACTATTCGTTCTATTTGGCATATTCATTAAGGACATGAGAGACATCAGCGGAGATGAAATGGCCGGATTGAAAACGCTTGGTGTGATTTTTACCCCTGAAAAACTCTTAAAATTTGCTATAACGTCTATAGTCCTTTACTATATCTCGATAGCAGTTTTCACGTTGTTAGGTATCTATAGCTTTTATACTACAGTTGCTCTTATTCCGCTGATTCCCACAGTGTATTCGATCTTAAATCTTAGTAGAGAGTGCTGGACTATATCTATCGATACTATTACCCACTTAAAAAGGATAATGCTTTCAAATATGATCTCTTTAGGTCTTTTAATACTTACAGGCTTTTTATCTCAACCATAACAGAAGTACCAGTTGCATTAAAGCACAGCCCCTTCTTAATCTCTGAGAAATAACTCTTTTCTAGAGAGTTATATCTAAATGATGGGATTGCTGAAAAAACACCAAAGTAATTCTTGCAGTATCTATCAGCTATCATCTTTATCTCAAGACATCTCCCACCGAACATTGGGATAGCGTTTGCATCTATTACAAAGAAGTCGAATGAATCGTCATATTTCTTCATTTCAAACAAACCTTCAAATGCTCTTATACCCCCCCTGAAGTATTCTCCAATAAACAAAGCTCTATCGTAAAATTCATCTAAATCGAATAGAGACGGATAGAGAGAGAGTGGATAAGGAGCTAATCCAAGCCAAGATGATCCAAATGTTTCTTTACTTATAAAAGCTAAACCATAAGGTGAAACTGTCCTTAATTTCTCTTCTTCAAGCATCTTTACAGTCTCTTTCTCGTTATAAGTTTGAATAAACCGCTCCTTCTTAAGAAACTCAACTGCGGAAACTTCTTCAACTTCACCTATTGCAACCCCCTTCTTAATAACATTGACTTCCTTCACATTTAGTAACTGGTTTTTCATTATCTCAACAGTCTCTTCGTAACTCTTACCCCTCTCAGGGAATACGTCGTGAAAGATTGCATTGGTCTTACCCTTAAAGAAAACACTTGTACAAGTCCTTCCCAAAACTTGGTAGTTTGCGAATATTAAAGGAGTTCCAAATCCAACTTCAAGCGGAAGTAAATTTAAACCTATTACGGGTTTATTACCATCGAAAACCCTTAAAGCTTTGTTTGCTGGAAATATGTATTTCTCTTCAAGAATTTTTGAATACCTTTCCAAAACATCAAGCTTAGTTCTCAAATCCTTTGCTCTCCAGTATCTGTATCTCCAAAGTGTGTTGTTTGTTATTGCAAAATTTATTATATCCAATCTGCTACTAAATCTAAAAAGAGGAAATATCGTTATCGCAGAACTCCAATTTTTCATAAGTCTCTTTAACCTTGTGAATGTCTCTTCGGCAGTCTTTCCCTTGGCCCATACGACATCAACACCCTTTTCAAAAAACAGTAATGCTAATCCTCTTGTCCAAATACCTTCCTTTGTAACATAACCCTCAACGATACAACCAGACATCTTACAATCTGGAAATTTCATCTTAAGATATTTCAGTATCTTATCATAGAGCTTCCAAGTACTTCTGGTTAAGAATAGAAAGTAGAAGTCGGGTTCAAAATCAAGCTTGAGCTTGTCATCCAAATCTTTAACTATTTCATCAAACTTTGTGTGAAGTGTATAGACGTATTCGATCATGACAACATTGCCCTTAAGGAAGATATATCCATTTCGAACCTGTAGAGTGACATCTCCTCATTTGAAACCATAACTAACGCTAAAGTCTTAGAGAGAGGTATCAATCTGACAAAGAGATTTCTGAACTTTGTTCCTATCTCATTAAGTTCTTCTGCAACTATCTTCTCCAAGCTTGTTTTTATATGCTTATCGAGCCAGTCTACGATCTTTAGAAGTGTAATCTTATCCTTACACTTGACAAATATTGGATCTCCATCAATTCTAAACACTCCAACAAATATTATTGATGGATCGTCCAATATGTTTAAAATTTGGTACGTTCTTGATAGCATTTAACCACCCACCTTATCAGATGTTTTACCTCTTCTTCATTGTAAAATCCTTCTTCCAAGGCAAGTTCTATTTTCTCAACCAAATCCTTTGGAATCTTTTCAATCTCCTTCTCAGTGAATACGTCAGACAATTTCATCCTCTTCTTAACACCTTCTATGTAATACTTGCTGTCAACGACAATACCTAATCCTTTAAATATCCTGTAGGGGAAAACTCCTTCGGCATGCCACGAATTTCTGTGCTTAATTATTCTCAAAGTTCTGTCAAGAACATCACCATAACCCAATTTCTTCATATGAATTAGAGAATCTCCCAAAAATGCTGGGATAGTTACACTTGGTGTGCTTATTTCACCGAACATCGGTTCTTCAACAGTTATTACAGCTGTTCCTACCTTTCTAAGCTGATCAAAAAACCAGTTCACATCCTTTCTCATGCTGTAGTCAAGTGTAGATACAAGAGGAGTAAATGAGTCTATAACTATCCTAGTCTTACCATCGGCATTATTTAAAATGAAATTGAGAAGTTCGTTATTGAGAAAAGTTATATCTTCAACGACAAATTTACCTATCTCCACCAAGCCCTCATCTAAGTATCTCTTGATATCCCAACCCAAGTTTTCAGCCGTTCTAATTACAGCTCCTTCATTCATATCAAAGGATACAAATAAGCATTTTTCTCCACTCTTTAAACCTTGAAAGATGTATTGGAGTGAAAAGACTGTTTTTCCAACACCAGTACTTCCTAAAACAACGTTAATCGTATTTGGTAAGAATCCTCCACCAAGCAATGGATCTAATCCAAATATTCCCGTTTTGACTCTCATCATACTCACCTATTGCAATCGTTGCAAGGTACTTGATAAATTTTACCAAACTACACAAGAGATTAAAATAAAAATACAAAAATATAAAATTATTTATTCAATTTTAATCTTCTTGCCCTTCTTTTCAGGATACTTCTTCTTAAAGATTACCTCAAGAACTCCGTTGTTGTATCTGGCTTTAGCTGAATCTGGGATTACTTCACATGGAAGTTCAACTCTCTCATAGTACCTCCTATTTTCACTTTCAGCTTTTATCTCAAGCTCCTTCTCAGTTGCGTTAAGCTCGATGTCCTCCTTGTTCACACCTGGCATCTCCGCAATTACTTGAACCTCATCGTCGGTCTCAATGACATCTATCAACGGCTTTCTCTCCTCAATTCCTTCCTCCTTTATGAATGTCTCTGGCTTGGTTCCAAACTCCTTGATCTCTGGCTTACCATCTGGACTTATCCTTATACTGAACCCCCTGATTATAGGTCTCGCCTCACCCCTCTCAAATCTTCGGAACATCTCCTCTATATCTCTAACCATCTTTTCAAATATCTCATCTATGAAATCAAACTCCCTACCGAATATATCAAACGGATCCTCTTCTCTCCTCCTTCTTCTCCACCACACCATACCCATCACCCCTCATCGATGAGATTAAACAAGGTTACGCATACATCCTGTGGAAAGTCTCCATGATCTCCTCATACTTCTTTAAATCATCCTTCGTCAGACTTGGCTTAACCTTCTGTAAAACTTGCTCTAAGTGCTTCTTAGTAATCTTTATCCTTTTTGCAATCTCCTTGCTCTCTTCCTTAGTCATCCCTGGCTTAACTGCTTCTCTTATCGCCAACATTCCAGCCTCTCTACAAACCGCTTCGATGTCAGCTCCTGTGTATCCATCAGTCTTCTCAGCCAACCACTCGCATATAACATCCCTAATTTTGTCTTCAAGCTTCCTTCTAAGCTCATCCGGAAGTTTATCTACGTCTTCAGCGCTTTTGACCTTCTCAAGCTCTTTGACATCCCTAAGCTCTTCCTTTAATTTCTCAACAGCCTTTTTAACATCTTCGTCATCGTATGCTAACGGTTTACCTCTCAGGTGTATCTTGAATATCTCTTTTCTGCCTTCTTTATCTGGTGGTGGTATGTATATGTGTCTCTCTATTCTACCAGGTCTGAGTAGGGCGGGATCTATCATATCAGGCCTGTTCGTTGCCGCAATAACAAACACATCTTTCAACTCTTCGATACCATCTAACTCAGTCAGTAGTTGACTTACAACCCTCTCAGTAACATGAGTGTCTGCACCCAGCCCCCTTCTCGGAGCTAAGGCATCTATTTCATCGAAGAACAGTATGCACGGTGAAACTTGCTTAGCCTTTCTGAACATCTCTCTAACATGCCTTTCACTGTTGTGGACGACGATTCCACCAGCTATGAAGTTTGAACCCTCAACAACTTCAACCAAGTCATAAACGAACTCGTCCTCTCTGTTCAACTTTCGAATCGAAGACACCCTGTCGAAAAACAAAGCCTTAACCTTGTATCCCAACTTCAAGGCAACTCTATCGCTTAAAACGTCAACAGCATAACCACTGCAGCTTACAAGCTCTGCCGGAACGTCAGTCTTTCCTCTCGTCCACCTTCTACTCATTAGGAACTCGTTGATCCTGACCATCTTACCCTTCTGAATAAATCCTATCTCCTCTGCAAATATCCTTATGAACTCAGTTCTTCCTATTAAAATCCTATATTCGTAGTTACCACATCTGTTCTTTCTAACCTTCAGACTAGCTACAATTCCAAACCTTTGAAGCGCAACAAGTAACTCGTTGGCCAACTGTTTGCTCGTCGTTACAGCCTCTATGAAGGCTGATCTCTCGTGATCCTTGAGGTAGAAGGATCCGTCACCACTGAAATAACCTTGCAGTACCTTAGCGAGCAAATCCCTTCTAAGAGATAGGGCTTCTCCAAGTCTCTTGTTCTTTGCACCAACTCCGAAATGCTCGAAGAACTCTAGACCCTTTATGTGGTAGCTTCCGTCGTCGTAGTATTTACCCTCCAATCCAAGCCTCTCGCAAATCTCGTTCAGCTTCTCTATAATTTCTTCGTCCCTCGTGTGTATCCTTACTTTACCTTTATTCATCGATCCCTCCGCTATGTATAATCCTATTAGCAAAGCCAAATCTTCGTTTATCCTAACCCCTTCTAGCTCATCTTCATGCAGTTCTGGGAGGTACTGTGGTATTAGAACGTAGTCCCCCTTCTTAAGCTCTGATGTTTTTATTGGCACGATTTCACCGTTTCTAACCGTAAATATTGAGTGATCTGCAGTAACCTTCACACTCCTACCAGTTTTCGTTCTTATCTCATATATCGGAGTTTTTCTGACATGCCTAGCTACTCTCTCCAACCTCGAAAACACAACCTCGTCGCTTTCAAATCTAATGCAGGGTATTTCTATCTCTTCTCCGTTCATCCAAGCATTATAAAGTTCTTCAGCGGTCAAAACCTTAAGCTTACCGTTTACCTTAGCTAAAACTATTTCATCTCCCGTTATCGACTCTCCAACCCACTTGCTCAGCAGCTCAGGTCCCTTAACACTTATGAAGTTTGCATTCGCTTCATTTGCCACAGCTTTGGCAAGTAGAGTTTTACCTGTTCCTGGCGGTCCGTATAACAAAATACCCTTGGGCGGCTTTATTCCAGTGGCTCTGTACAGATCTGGATACTTCAGAGGCCATTCTATAGCCTCTCTAAGCTCCTGCTTTGCATGCTCAAGCCCACCAACATCATTCCAAGTGACCTTAGGAACTTCAACCAAAACCTCTCTCATGGCTGAAGGTTCAATGTTCTTCAAAGCCTCCAAGAAGTCTTCTTTAGTCACTTTCAATCTCTCAAGAACTTCTTCTGGAATCTCTTCAGCTTCAACGTCTATTTCACCAATCTCAATTCTCTTCCTCAAAGCATGCATTGCTGCTTCCTTAGCTAAAGCAGCTAAATCTGCTCCAACAAAACCTACCGTTAAATCGGCGAGTTCTTCAAGCATGAGATCTATTAGCCTGTTTCTAACTTCACTAAATACGTTTTCATCTTCCTTCAGTATGTTAACGATCTCATCTTCCGTAATAGCATTCTCAACTTTCTCTATGAATTTATCAACATTCTTACCCTCCTCTTTCATCTGCCTTAACACCTTAAGAACATCATCCCTATTGTAATCTGGCTCTATTGGCATGCCCCTTGTGTGGATTTGAAGAATCTCCTTCCTACCCTCTCTATCTGGCACACCTATCTCAATTTCTCTATCAAATCTACCTGGCCTCCTTAAAGCTGGATCTATGGCGTCAGGTCTGTTTGTGGCTCCAATTACGATTACGTCTCCTCTAGCCTCTAAACCGTCCATCAGCGCAAGCAGCTGAGCTACAACTCTTCTCTCTACCTCACCAGTAACTTCCTCCCTCTTAGGTGCGATTGCATCTATCTCATCGAAGAAGATTATTGATGGAGCGTTTTCCTTAGCTTCTTCAAATATCTCTCTTAAGCGTTGTTCACTCTCACCGTAGTACTTGCTCATGATCTCTGGCCCACTCACTGGAATGAAGTGTGCATCAACCTCGTTAGCGACAGCTTTCGCAATGAGGGTTTTGCCAGTACCAGGAGGTCCATACAAAAGCACACCTTTTGGCGGTTCAATCCCCAAGCGCTGGAATAGCTCTGGATGTTTCAGAGGAAGTTCTATCATCTCCCTTACAAGTCTAAGCTCCCTCTTTAAGCCACCTATATCCTCATAAGTTACGTTTGGAACGTTTCTCCTTATCTCCTCAACTGGTTTCTCCTTAAGTTCAATCTGCGTATCTCTATTTACGATTACTACTCCAGTTGGCTTTGTGGACACTATTACAAATGTTAAAACGTGTCCAAACACTTCAACTCTTATCTTTTGTCCCCTCCTAACTGGTCTTCCCTCTAAGAGTCTTAATAAGTAGTTCTCACCGCCCATCAGTCTCACTGGCTCAGTTGGAGCTAGGACTACTCTTTCAGCTGGTTTTGCCTCGACCTTCCTTACTCTTACTTTATCTCCAATTCCGACTCCAGCGTTGTTCCTTATGCTTCCATCTATTCTTATTACTCCAGTTCCTCTATCTTCTGGATAACCTGGCCATACAATTGCTGGGACCGTCTCTTTACCGATTATTTCTACAACGTCACCACTTTGCAATCCCAGCCTCTCCATTACCTCTGGATCAATTCTTGCAATACCTCTGCCAACATCCCTGTAATAAGCCTCAGCAACCCTTAAAATTGCTTCCTTCTTATCGTCAACCATTATAATCACCTCCCAAACCTCCAAACGATCTTATCACCTTCTACAACCCTCCTAACTAAACCTTTCTCCTCTAATCTCTTTAAAGCTGATTCAACTTCTGAATAAAGCAATCCGAAACTTTCGGCAATCTCGTAATCTTTTAAACCTTTAACCAACCCATAGAGCACAAGTCTTTCAACTTCATCACCCGTAAACTTCTCGAGAGTCGACAGGAGTTCGTCAAGTATACTGTTGATCTTAGAGTTGATATAGCACTGAATTCTTGAGAATATCTCCTGAGCTCTTTCAATCTTTGATAAAGTTTCAGCCATGCTCATTATATCCTTGTGATACTTTAGGTTCATGATATCTCTCAACACATCAAATACACTACTTTCAAATTCTCCATTCTCTATAACCTTTGCGGAAAACCTGTGAGGAGTAAGTGTAACTTCAAGTCTTAAGCTCTTGTCGATATAGTAGTACCTCCTCTTTCCCTCTTCGAAACTACTGACTATTCCAGCCCTCTCAAGCTTCTCCAAGTGCTCAAGAACAACCTTTGGTGCCATCTTAAGACAGTAGGCTATTTCACTGACATAGCACGGTCTCTTAGCTAATAGTGAAAGTATCCTCCTCCTACTCTCGTTTCCAAGTATGTCGAGGAGTTCATTGACATTCATTAACATCACCCTAACTCATGTTTACTAACCAAAGGTTAGTAAAATGATATATAAAACTTTTGCCAGATGACTATTAAAGACGTTCGTTTACAGTAAGTTGTTACAATAAGCTGTATAGTCTAAAGGAGAAAATTGAAAGTATCTGGAACCTATTTCTTTCTGATAGAGGGATAAAATGATTTCAAAAAGGGTGAAATTGGCTAAAAGATACAAGATCATCTACAAAACTCCTTGAAGTTAGTCGAAGTTAAAATAGAATATTAGTTTCTATACGTTGAGGTAAAAAATTCATGTTTGAGATCATTTCATCTTAACGTGAACATAGATATGATCTTTGTGATATGGCTCTAAGCTACCGTAAGACAACACATTAAAGTTCTCTTTCAGTCTCCTTATGACTTGTTTAAAGACCTCCTCAGGTTCGGCTGTAGAATCTATGCTTCTGGCTTTAACCATTATGATTCCTTCACCTTCTTCCTTTAAGAAGTACCTTGCATTATCTTCAAAGATCTCTATCTGATTCTTCTGAGCTATATCCTGATAGATGAAATCAACTTTTTCGACTATACCACTGTACTTCCAAGGTTTCGATGCATCTTGCAACAATGGTATTATGTTCTTTCTTTCTCTTGCAAGCTCAAGAAACTTTGCAAACGGTTTTGCAGAATACTCGACAGCGTACACAATTCCCTCATCAACTATATCTGCCACATGGCTTACGGTAGTACCACTAGCGGCACCTAAGTACAACACCTTCCAATTTGGCTTTATGTCAACGATGTAACCCTTCATGAACATTGCAGAAAGCTTGCTCCTTGTGGGGATCCATTCTCTAAATTCACCTATCTTCCTCTCTCCATAATGGCTTCCATACTTGCTCTTAGTTGCAAGTATCTTTACTCCATCCTTTTCAATCATGTAAACATTATGAATTATCTTTTTGGCATTCATAAATCTAGATGGGATAAGGAATAAAAATAACTTTCCTACATTCATCGTGTTCAAGGCGTTGGTTGTTGATATCGATGGTACTTTAACTGATAAGAAGAGGGCTATAAACTGTAGGGCAGTTGAGGCGCTTAGAAAGCTAAAGATACCAGTAGTTTTGGCTACTGGAAACATATCCTGCTTTGCAAGAGCTGTTGCTAAGATAATTGGTGTTTCAGATATAGTTATAGCTGAGAATGGAGGAGTTGTTAGATTTAGCTATGATAGCGAGGACATCGTTTTGGGTGACAAACAGAAGTGCTTAAGGGCTTTGGAAATTTTGAAGAGACACTTCAGAGTGGAGTTGCTGGATAATGAGTATAGGAAAGCTGAGGTTTGCATGAGAAGGAACTTTCCGATTGAAGAGGCGAGAAAACTTTTGCCTAAAGATGTCAAACTCATTGATACTGGATTTGCATACCACATAACCGATGCCAACGTTAGTAAGGGAAAGGCTCTAAAATTCATAGCAGAAAAGCTTGGCTTGGAAACAAAGGATTTTGTGGCTATAGGGGATTCCGAAAACGATATAGAACTTCTTGAGATTGCTGGATTTGGAGTTGCCGTTGCGAATGCCGATGTTAGACTTAAGGAGGTTGCGGATTTAGTTACATCAAAACCGAACGGAGATGGAGTTGTAGAGGCTTTAGAATTCTTAGGATTGATTTGAAGAAACACTTTTATTCAATTCAAGACACTTGCTACGATGCTGACACCATTTGAAGTTAGAATAATTAGATCCCTTGAAGAAGGGAAGGAATACAAGTTAGATGAGGCTGAGAAGGTTGCTAAAATTAGTAAAGATGCAATTCTCAAAGGAGCCTACCTTTTAAGGGAGAAGGGATACGCTGATGTCAAGGAAGTTATAATAAAGAGATACAGGATAACTGAAGAAGGAAGGAAATACTTGGAGGTAGGTTTGCCAGAAGAGAGGCTGTTTACATTTCTGAAGGAGAAAGGAGAAGTAACTTTAGAGGAACTTGAACAATCCTTCGATAAAAGAACACTTGGAATAGCATTGGGATGGTTGAGGAGAAAAGGAGCTGTGGAGGTTAAAGATAAAGCGATAAGGCTTGTTAAAGATATCGATTTTAAGGAAAGGGAATACCTCAAGCTTATATCAGAAGGTAGGATCGATGGAATACCTCAGGATGTCTTGAAGGAACTGAAGAGGAGGAAGTTGATTGAAGAGGAGGAGGAGAAGGAAATATACATCAAAATTTTGAGGAAGCCAGAAGTTGAGATTAAGGAGGTTATTACTGATTTAACACCTGAGATAATAATATCGAAGTCTTGGAAGGATAAGGAGTTTGTCAAGTATGATATAAGAATTCCCTCAAAGGAGATTTATGGTGGCAAGATCCATCCTTACGAGAGGATAATAAGGGAGTGCAGAAAGATCTTTCTTGAGATGGGATTTACAGAGATAAAGGGTAATTACGTTCAACCCGCTTTCTGGAACTTCGATGCTCTGTTTCAACCTCAGGATCATCCGGCAAGGGACATGCAAGATACCTTTTACCTAAACAGATATGTAGAAATTCCAACTGATCTAGCTGAAAAGGTAAAACAAACGCATGAAAATGGCTGGATTACTGGATCAACAGGCTGGAAAGGAATTTGGGATATAAAGAAGGCCAAACAACTTGTGCTAAGAACACACACCACTGCAATCACCATAAAATACCTAGCTGAAAATCCTGATCCTCCTGTTAAGGCCTTCTGTATAGACAGAGTTTATAGGAGAGAAGCTATCGATCCGACACATTTACCCGAATTTGACCAGCTTGAGGGTGTCGTTTTGGACAGAGATGTAGGATTTAGGCATCTTCTAGGTTTGCTTAAGGAGTTCTTCGCAAAAATGGGTTTTGAAAATGTGAGGTTTAGACCGGGATATTTCCCATACACGGAACCAAGCGTTGAGCCTGAGGTTTATGTAGAAGGTTTAGGATGGATAGAGCTGGGTGGTGCAGGAGTCTTTAGAAAAGAGGTTACCGAACCATTAGGGATAAAGGGTAGGGTTCTAGCTTGGGGTTTAGGAATTGGAAGACTTGCAATGCTTAAATTGGGATTAAAGGATCTGAGAAGATTGTATCTGCCAGACATCGGATGGTTGAGAGAGATGCCAGCTATAGTAAGATAATTTTTTATTTAACTTCTAATAACTCTTCTCATGGAAAAATTTAGTTATGCAAAGGCTGGAGTTGATATAAGACAGGAAGAGAGAGCAGTAAAAGCTCTTGTAAGTAAAATAAAGCACATTCGAGAGGGTTTTGGAAGACCAATCTTGATGGGTCATTACGCAAGTGTACTAGATTTTGGAGATTTTGGATTGGCCATAACGGTGGATGGTGTTGGAACAAAGATAATAATTGCAGAAAAGTTGGGTAAATTCGATACAATAGGAATAGACTGCGTTGCTATGAATGTAAACGATCTTCTCGCCATCGGTGCAGAACCTATTGCAATGGTAGATTACATTGCAACCTTCAAACCAGATGAAAGGGTGATGGAGCAGATCGCAATCGGGTTGGAAAAAGGTTGCAAAATCGCAAACATAACGCTCGTTGGTGGTGAAACAGCAACTCTACCAGACCTCATAAACGGATGGGATTTGGTTGGGACCGCTGTTGGAATCGTTGATAAGGACAGGATAATCACGGGAAAGAATATTAAGCCAGGAGATGTTATCTTTGGAATTCCAAGCAGTGGTATTCATAGCAATGGCTTAACACTTGCAAGGAAGGTTATAGAGAATGCTGGGCTAAGTTATCATGATAAATTTGATGGGAAAACTATAGGTGAAGTGTTGTTGACTCCAACAAGGATATACATTGAAGTTTTGGATGTCATTAAGAACTGTGATGTTCATGGGCTAGCACATATAACTGGTGGTGGTTTGCTGAACCTTAAGAGACTGAAAAACGTAAAGTTCGTGATAGACAATCCTTTGAAACCTCATAGGATATTCAAGTTCATTCAAAAACTTGGAAATGTTGACGACGACGAGATGTATCGAACGTTCAACATGGGAATGGGTTTTGCAATAATACTGCCAGAGGATGAGGTAAAGGATGTTAAGAAATTCGTCGATGGGAAAGTTGTTGGCTACATCGAAGAGGGTGAAGGTGTATACGTCAAGGATCTTAGGATCGATAGTTTTTAATATTTCCTTTTCAAAATTTAAACATGGTTAAGGTTGGAGATGCGATGGTTAAAGATATCGTTTCTATAGACTACAAAACTCCTGTAAGGGAAGTAGTTAGGATAATGGGGCAAAAGAGGATTGGTAGTGTTTTGGTCTCAAGAGATGGGGAGATTTATGGTATATTCACTGAAAGGGATTTGGTTTCAAGAGTTTTGCTAGAGGGTAATTTAGATGATGAGGTTGGGAAGTACACATCGACACCACTCATAACGGTATCACCAGATTACGATCTGAAAGAGGCTACGAGGATAATGGCTGATATGAAGATCAAAAGGCTTGTAGTTGTTGAGGATGGTAAGGTAGTCGGAATTCTCACGGCAAGTGATATCGTTAAAGCTATTGCGAAGGCTCCACTTGAGGTGATATGAATGTTGAAATG
>Ga0190313_1001446_pt1 | contig 12787 bp, 9 predicted proteins | sample 4870071011_MG_FD_169989 | JGI IMG/M metagenome (GOLD analysis project Ga0190313, IMG submission 169989) | Hydrothermal vent sediment bacterial communities from Southern Trench, Guaymas Basin, Mexico - 4870-07-10-11_MG | ecosystem: Environmental > Aquatic > Marine > Hydrothermal vents > Sediment ...
CGATTCCACATTCTACCTCGAGCCGCTGGAGGCCATGCTGAAGGAGAAGGAGGTGTACGGCCTTCTGGTGATAGACCGGAGCGAGGCCACCATAGGATTCCTCAGAGGGAGCAAGATTCAGGTGGTAAAGAACATACAATCGCAGGTCCCCAGCAAGCACGGGAGAGGAGGGCAGTCCGCCAGAAGGTTCGAGAGGCTCATAGAGATAGCGGCCCACGAGTTCTTCAAGAAGGTGGGCGACATGGCGAGCGAGGCGTTCCTCGCAGAGCCTGAGCTCAAAGGGATACTGATAGGCGGGCCGGGATATACCAAGGACTTCTTCCTGAACCAGAACTACCTCCACCACGAACTGATGAAGAAGGTGATAGACACATTCGATGTGGGCTACACCGACGAATACGGCCTGAGGGAGCTGGTGGAGAACTCGAAGGAGGCGCTGTCCAGCATACACCTGATGAAGGAAAAGAAGCTCATACAGCGTCTTCTGGCCCAGATAAGGAAGGCCGACGGAGGACTGGCGGTCTACGGCGAGAAGGATGTGAGGAGGGCGCTGGAAATGGGCGCAGTGGACACCCTGCTGGTCTCGGAGGACCTGAGGGAGTACCGCATACACATGCACTGCCCGAACTGCGGCAACGATGTTCAGGAGACCGTGAAGAGGATCCCGGACCCGAAGGATTTCGTCTGTCCGAAGTGCGGCGCCGCCATGGAACTGGTGGAGAAGATGGACATAATAGACGAGCTGTACGAGATGGCCGAGGCCACCGGAACCACAGTGGAGCTCATCTCCGGCGATTCCGAGGAGGGGGAGCTTCTTATGAAGGCGTTCGGAGGCATCGCAGGTATTCTCAGATACAAGATATAGGTGTTCGCATGTATTTCACCGAGGCATTCAGGGAAGAGGTCAGGGCGTTTCTGGAGGATGTATTGAAGAGCATGGCGGGAGAGATGGGGGTCGAACCTCCAGAGGTGCAGGAGAGCGAGTTCTCCGTGCCGCCGGAAGGGATAGGGGACCTCGCATACCCGATGTTCCGGTTCGCCGGACCGTTCAGGAGAGCCCCGGCCGAGATTGCAAACGCAGCCGCGGAGATGGCACAGGGAAGAGAGCTCGAAAACATCGGAAAAATAGTCGCGTCCGGCCCCTATGTCAATTTCCATGCGGACACCGGAAGGATGGCGGAAGAGACGCTCAGGGCGGTCCTCGAGATGGGAAACGGGTACGGAAGCCTTCCGCAGAGGAAAGAGAGGATAATCGTGGAGCACACATCCGCGAACCCCACCGGCCCCCTGCATGTCGGGAGAGCGAGGAACCCGATAATCGGGGATACCATCGCCAGAATACTGAAACGCGCGGGCTACGATGTCACCACCGAGTACTACGCCGACGACATGGGAAAGCAGGCCGCTATACTCACATGGGCCGTTGAGAACCTGAAGGATGTCCCAGAGCCGGAAAAGGAGAAGGAGGACCACAGGCTGGTTGGTTACTATCAGGCCGCCAACAGGCTGATGGAGGAGAGCGAGGCTACCAAGAAAGAGATAGAGGACCTGCTGTATCGCTGCGAACATGGGGACGAAAAGGCGATGGAGAGGATAAAGACGGTGTGCGAGCGGAGCCTCGGCGGAATTCTGGAGACCATGAAGAGGCTGGACATATCTTACGATAAAATCACATGGGAATCGGACTTCGTGCTGAACGGAGATGTTTCCCAAATAATCGAAACGCTGAAGAAGAGCGAGTACGCCGTGGAAGAGGACAGGGCCTACTATCTGGACCTCACCGACTTTGCGGGAGAGTTCGGAATACACGGGAGGAGCGCAAGGGTCTTCTTCCAGAGGGGCGACGGCACATCCCTCTACCAGACAAGGGACATGGCCTATCATCTGGACAAGATAAAGAGGTGCGACATCGCCCTGAACATCCTCGGGGAGGATCACAAACTTCAGAGCAAGCAGGTGGTCATCGGCCTGTCCGTATTCCTGAACGAGAAGCCGGAGGCGAGGGGGAACGGCTGGTGCTTCAATGAAGGGTGCATAGAGCCGATATTCTACTCCTTCGTCACCCTGCCGGAGGGGAAGATGTCCACGCGAAAAGGGAGAGTGGTCTTCATCGACGACCTGCTGGACGAGGCAAAGGCCCGGGCTCTGGAAGAGGTGAAAAAGAGGAGGAGCGACATCTCCGAGGACGAGATGGACGAGATAGCGGAACTGGTGGGCACCGGAGCGGTGAGGTACAACATCATAAGGGTGCAGGCCGACAAGAAGATGGTGTTCCGCTGGGAGGACGCGTTGAACTTCGACGGGAGCAGCGCACCGTTCATACAGTACTCCCACGCAAGGGCAAGGAGCATACTCAGAAAGGCTGGATACAGCACGCCGGAATCGGCCGATTACAGATCCCTCTCCGAAATCCTCACCGACGAAAGGGAGATCGCCCTCATAAAGGAATTGAGCAGGTTCCCCGATGTGATAAGGGAGTGCGCAGAAGGGAGAAAGGGCCATCCCCTGACATCCTACGCACAGGCCGTGGCCTCGTCGTTCAATCAGTTCTACAGGTATGTGCCGGTCCTCAGAGCGGAAGGAAAGGAAAGGGAGGCGAGGTTGATGCTGGTGGATGCCACCGCGACGGTGCTGGCCTCCGTTCTGGAAACGCTGGGAATAGTCGCGCCGGAGAGGATGTGATTACCGCAGATAATTCCATTCGGGATTCCCGTACTTCTCCCGGATTAACCTGTCTATTTCCCTCTGTTCCCACTCGGTCAGTTCCCCTTGGACTATACTGACTCCGAACTCCTCCTCGAACCCGCGGACCAGCGCCCCCACCACCTCGTCTCTGGGCGGAGTAATTCCCAAGACCTCGGTAAGGGATGTCACCCGTTCTTCGGGCCGTTCAATGCCCTGCTTTTTCAGCTTCTCATCGCTTATGCGCAGATACGAGAACATCCTTTCCCGATCCAGATCAAGGATGACAGTGCCGTGCTGGAGGAGCGCACCCCATTTCCTCACCTGTGCGCTGCCAGATACCTTCTTTCCACCTATCTGAACATCGTTTATCGGCTTGAAGTCTGCGGAAAGGCCCATGCGGGCCAGCCCCCGTATCACCGCAGAGCAAATCCTTTCATAGGAAGCGTTCACATTGTGTGGGAACTCCTCCGACATCCCGATGAGCGCGTAGATGACCTGCCCGGAATCCGTGTATATCGCACTTCCGCCGGACACCCTCCGGAGTATGAAAACGCCGTCTTTTTTGCATAGAGGCAGATTCACGGCCTCCTCTACTCTCTCGAAATATCCCATGGATATCGTAGGCACCTTTCTGGTGTAAAAATGAAGCGTTGTGGGAACCAGCCCCTCCGCCCGGGCACGGGCTATGGCCTCGTCCGCCGCCCCGGTGTATGCGGGCTCGCACAGGCCGCTGTCGATGAGGCGCCATGTCTTTTGCCGGGATTGGAACTGAGGTCCGCTCATGGAAGTACCGTGAAAAATGAAAAAGGGAAGGGATTTAAGGGTTTTGCTCGCTTACTTCTTCTTTCCGCCGACCTTTATGGAACTCAACCTGTTCTTGAATATCACCAGGAGGAGAACCACTATTATCAGCGCAAAGAGCACGATCCATGTCATCATGGTCTGGAAAGAGGACGGAGCCACCGAAAGGACATCGTTATAGGAGTTGTCCGTGCTGGTGGCCGAAACCTCGTCGGGTGTGGAAACCACTATCTTTATGGTGAAGTTCCCGGTCTTGGAGGGCTTCCAGTCGATCTCCGCCGTGGCGATCTTCCCGACCTCCAGCTGGCCCACCGCGCTGCCGTTAACGGTTATGGTGGTGGTGGAGCCGATCTCCTCCTCGTTCCCGTCGATGTCCACGGTATAGGCCGTCACGGTTATGGATGTGGCATTGGCCTCGCCGTTGTTGGTTATGTTGACCAGTATCTTTCCGGTGCTGCCCTGCTTGAACTCGGTCGGCTGGAACTCCACGGAAACTATGCTGAGGTCCGGCCTGTTGGCCGCGCGAACCACGATGGTCTTGATGAAGGAGTTGCTGTTTCCGGCCTTGTCCGTGACCGTCAGGTTCACATCGTAGCTTCCGATAGCGGTGTACATGTGGCTGACATTCATTCCCGTGGCGTTGCTGCCATCGCCGAAGTCCCATACATAGGTGAGGTTGGCGGCGGCGTCCACATTATCCGTGGTCTTGCTGGCATCGAAGTAGGCGGTGGTGTTCTCCTTAACGGACCCAGCTGCGTCCACGAAGTTGCTGTCCAGAACAACAAAGGAGATGGAAGGGGGCTCGGTGTCATCTACTATAATAGTAAAGACAGACCTGTTTTTCGAGTTACCCACCACATCGGTTACACTCAAGTAAACCGAATACTCGTGTCCTGCATCGGAGAAGCTCTTCAGGACGCTCTGGTTCTCACCGGAGAGCACGAGAACGGAATCGTTGTCACCGAACCACCAGAAGTAGGACTTTATCTCATTGTCATCGGCAGAGCCAGAACTGTCAAAGACAATCTGTTCGTTCTGGCCGACATGGACAGTACTTTCAAGGCCATATTCCTCGCCACTACTCGTCTTGCAGGTAGCATTGATGGTGGGCTGGGTCCCGTCCGATTTAACGGTCAGCGTGGTACTGTTGGAAAGGCCGCCCGCATCGGTGGCCGTCATTTCCACGGTTATGTCGCTGGAAGACGCGGCAAAGGTGTGGTTAACCTCTTTCTCGGAGGTGGTCACGGCGGTACCGTCACCGAAATCCCATGTGTATGTAACCGGGTTGCCGTTGGGGTCCTCGGTGCCTGCCGCGGTAAAGGTAACTTCAGCTCCGGTCTTGACGATATAGTAGGAAATGTTTCCATCCTCGGATACAGTATAAACGTTATCCGCCGCCTTAAGACTGGCATGAACCACAGGGACCTCGCTCTTCTGGAATGTCATGGAGACGGAATCCGTCCCGTTCCCCATGCTGGGGTCCACACAGATGGTGGTGTATCCCGAGACATCCGAGTTACTGGAACTGTTATCCACCAGCTCGAAGCCGGACGGAAGGACTATGCTGTATGTGTTATCTATGACATCCGCACCGCTGGTGTCCTCATCCGCCTGGAGTTCCGCCTTGTAACTGTCCTGCGCTCCAATAACGGAGACCGAGGTATAACCCGCAGTGGTGTTTATCCACATCTTTCCCATATCAGTAACATTGACCTCCCCCACAACAGAGGGGGAAACGGTAACCTGATAGTTGCTGAGATTGGCATCCGAGACATAGGCCGTGCCGTTGACGGTGAAGAAACCGGCGGTGGTAACGAACTCGGGACCGATGGAGTTATACCAGTCGACGAAGTCGTTGACCTCGGTCTGGTTGATCTTCGCATCTCCGTTTCCGAACTTCATATCGATCTGAAGCCACACATTGCTCACATCGTTTCCGAGCGCCTCGATATTTCCATCGGGATTGAGCAGGAGAGATTTCTCAAGCTTCATTGTGTTCCAATCCGTGAGGGTTATGACGGTGGAGGCGGTTTCGCCGGCAGCCATACTCAGAGTGACCTCACCGCTGGAATCGGGGAGGGGAGTGGTGGTGCCGCTCACGGTAACCATACCGGTGTAGGCCACACCGCCGTCTGCATCCACTATGAGCAGGTATGTACCTGCGGGAATACCCTCTTCAAAGGAGTAGTAGTAACTATCCGAATGCGTGGAATACAGAGCCCCGGTGGTGGGGTCGTACAGGTAGGCATCGATATTATCGGCCGGCTCGTCCCCGCTGTCTGTGGAAACATAGGCATAGCCGTGAACGGTGTTCGCCTCGGTCAGGTTAATGGTCCAGACCTTGGCCGTATTGGTATCGTTCATGAAGATATCAGTAAGATTGGTATAATAGCCGGGAGCGGAAACCTTCACCTCGAAGGTGTCGTTCCACACCTGAATGCTGAATGTACCGTTGGAATCAGTGATGTTTGTGGCCATGACTTCATAGTTTGATGTGCAGTTATCTGTTACATTCTTACTGGTTAGGCCATTAACCGCTATTATCTCCATGGTGGCGCCGGATATGTTGGCCCCGGAAGACTTCACGACAACAGACCCCTGGAAGGTCCTGTCCTTGACGGGGGTCGCATCGAGGTTGAAATTGTACTTAAGTGTCTCCGTGCCATCGAATCTTATAGGGGTGGTCTCCTTCTGGGAGAAGTATCCGTCTGCCTTGACTTCAAGGATGTAGTATCCCGGTTCAGGCGTGAACTCATACATCCCATCGCTCGTCAGCGTGGTGTACTTCTCCTGCGTGTGAACATTAGTCAGAGTTACTTCCGCTCCGTTAATCGGATCGAGGGAGGGATTAACTCTCACACTCCCCCAGATACTTGCATTCTCTGCGCTCACTACAGGTAGCATCGCTGTCATTATTGAAAGTACCATCAGCAGTACCATCAGCGACGACACGATTTTTCTTGTGTTTTCTCTGTTCATATCTTTTCCCTCCGAGGTATTTCTTCATCATTACCTTTATTGTGCCAATTAGGGATTTCTTTTCAGCCCAATATCTTATGGTTTATAAAGATTTTCGTGGGGCTCAGGTGACAATCTTTTCCAGTATATCGGCCTCTATGGCCCTCCTAACCTCCATTGCAAGCCTTCTGCCCGTGCTCATGGGCCGCCTCCACAGGGCGTTTCCGTAGGGATGGCCAACCGACATGTGAACATTGGTCCCACCGCCCACGCGAGGTGCGACATCATATATGTAGAAATTAAGGTCCTTATCCACGGTGGTCTGGAGGCAGAACGGCCCGATGATTCCGGGAGAGTAGTACTCCTGCGTGGCCTTCACATATGTCTCCGCCAGCTTGAAGACCTTCTCGAGAAGCGACTCCCTGAGCGTGGCTGAGTTGTGGCCGGTCACGGTGTACTCGGGAACGAGCTGATGCTCTGGGAGCGTTATCTGCTGCGGTGCGGGGAGGCGTACATGGCCGTCCAGAGATGTCTCGAACCGCCAGTCTATGCCCAGTATCTCCAGCTTCGACATCTCCTCCTCTATCGGAGAATAGAAGAAATCGAAGTTGAACACAGGGCCAATTACATATCTCTCGATCCTCGCGTTGTCGAGGGCCTCCTGCGTTATCACATTCTGCTTCAGCAGGCTTTCCGCCTTCTCTCTGTATTCTGCATAAGATGCGGCCGTAAAGAAACCCCTTTCTAGTTTCTTGACCTTATGGGGCATCTTGACTATCACCAGCTCGCTTATATCCTTCGGGTCCTCTATCTTCTCGGGAAACGGAAGTCCCGCTTTCTCAAGAATCCAGTAATAGTCCTGCTCGTCCCCCCTCTCCTCGCTCCTCAGGAGGTTCCGGCTCCCCACCATAGGGACCGCAAACTCGTCCTCCACCGCATCTATTCCCACATATGAAGTGAAGGAGCGGTTGGGGATGAAGAGTATATTGTCCTCTATCAATCTGTCCTGTATGTTCAGGATGTCCTTGAACCTGTCCAGCACAACGGTCTCGTCCACCATGCCCCTTACGACATTGCCGTTCTCATCCCTTTTCGCCTTGAAGTACTCGGCATATGTCCTTTCACGCCCCTTCTGGGCAAAGGCCACGGTTCGGAAGCCCTCGTCCACCGCGCCGTCGCACACATCTAGGGCGGAGTGTGAGGCGATTGCCCCGATTTTTATGCGATTCGGGTCGTACTGCGCGAGTTTTTCGAGAATGACGCTTCTATCTATCATGGAGGTGGAGAATACAAGGAGGTATTTACCGTTTTTCTCCCCTGCATCCCGCGGGTGAGGGGCAAATATAAAATATGATGGCGCATTACGCCCTACAAACAGTCAAAGATAAATCCTGAGGTGAAGGATTGCCCGAAGAGAGGAGAAAAGAAAGCGACTTACCTGGTTCTTCAGACGAAGAAGAGACCGCCAAGAGGTTTGCCAGTGTCCTCGAAATTGCAGAGGGAAAGGCAGAGTTGCTCATACGGGCGGGTTTCAATACGCCTGAAAGGCTGGCAGAAGCCGAGAAGGAGGACCTGGTGGCAATTAAAGGCATAGGCAAGGCCCTCGCCGACAAGATCCTCGAAAAAAGGGAAGGGCTCCTATCATCCGACGGAAACGATGCGGCCGAACAGGAAGAGAATGCCTCCGGAGAGGACAAGGAGCTTGTGAAGTGGCTGAGCGGTGAAGAGGACACGGCGGAATGGCTCGGCGAGGAAGAAGAGACCGAGGCGCCGCCGGCACCCAAACCGGAGGTTCTAGAGGACGACGAAAGCGTTGATGTTTTAAGAAAATGGCTGAGCGGTGAAGAGGACGATCTGGAAGCGTGGCTCGAGGAAGAGCCGGGATTCGGCGGCGGGATGGATGTCGTCGGCTCCCAGCTGGCGGAACGCGAAAAACTCCTCGAAGAGAAGGAAAAGGAGCTGCAGAAGAAGGAGGAGGAGATAGAGGAGCTCCGGCGTATCCTTAAGGAGAAGACCGCCGAGATAGAGAGCGGGAACTTCGATCCGATGAAGGCCATCGAAGAGAACGCCGAGCTTAACAGGCGACTTCAGGAGGAGATTCAGAAGCGGCGCTCTCTGGAGGGGGAGATCGAGCACATAAAGAAGGGGAGCGTTGCCGTAATAAAATACATGAAGGCCCAGCAGCTCAGGGAAGGGAAGGGAGCGAGCGATGCCAGCATACAGGAAGCACTGGCTGAGATGGAGGCCAAGATAAAGGCTCAGGAGCAGACCATCGCGGAACTGCGGGCGGAACTGGAGAAGAGAGTGGAAGAACTGCCGCCGGATGCTCAGGAGCTGGAGAAGAAAAGGCTCGAACTCATCGACATGGAGGCGAAACTGAGAGAGCAGGAAGGGAAGATAGAGAGCCTCGGAGTCATGGCTAGCGCGGAAAGCTCCGAAGAACTGAGGAACAAACTGGCAGCCGAACTCAGGCAGAAGGAGGAGGAGTTCCTTTCCAAGGAGAACGAGCTGAAGAAGCAGATAATAGACCTCCAGAAGGAAGTGGAGGAATACAAGATAGAGCTCAAGCAGATGAAGGAATCCCAGGAGCTTACCACCGGGGACAGGGGGGAGATAGACGAAGAACTGGCCCGCAGGCTCAAGGAGATTCAGACCAAGGAGAAGGCCATAATGCTCCGGGAGGAGGAGATCAAGCAGCTCAGGGCGGAACTCAAGATAAAGGACGAGGAGATAAAGAAGCTCAAAGAGACGGTGGCCTACAAGGACGAGGAACTGCTCCGCCGTGAAGAAGACCTCCTCTATCGTGAAAAGCTTCTGATGGAGGAGAAGCGCAGGTTCGAGGAGGCGAAGAAGGAAGGGGGCAGCGTGGAGGAGATGGAGCTCAAGAAGAAGCTGGAACACCTCCAGGAGATGATCAACCAGAAAGAGGACGAGATCAAGGCGAGGGAGAAATACCTCAACGCCAAGATGGAGGAGCTGCGCCTCAGGGAACAGGGCATAATCGAGGACGAGATAGAGGCGAGGGAGGAGGAAAGGGCCGCGGAGCTCAACATTCAGAAGGCGAAGACCGGAATAATGAGACTGGACGACCTCCTCATGGGGGGCATCCCCTTCGGCTCCAATGTCCTCATCTACGGGCCGCCTTTCACCGGGAAAGAGGTTGTTGTGAACCGGTTCATAGCAGAAGGGCTTAAGAAAGGGATCCCCGCCATATGGGTGCTTACTGACAAATCACCTGGCGATATAAGGGAGGAGATGCTTTACATACTCTCCGGTTACGAGGAATACGAGAAACTCGGCCTAGTGAAGTATGTGGATGCCTATTCCAGAAGCATGGGCGAGACGAACGAGGAGCCGAATGTGGTCTATCTCGACCAGCCTTCCGACCACGAGGGGATAATGAAGGAGGTGGACAGAATAAGTGCCGAGCTACTTCAGGAGCACAAGTACTACAGGCTCGCCTTCCGTTCCATATCCACCCTCATAGCATATCTGGACAGCAGCACTGCCTTCAGATTCCTCAATCCGTTCGCTGGAAAAAGAAAGAGGCAGAAGGCCGTGTCCATGTACCTCATAGAGAAGGGGATGCACACGGAGCAGGAGATCCAGATGCTCGGCTCCATGATGGACGGCATGATAGACTTCAAGGTGGAACAGCTGAGCACATTCCTGTCTGTAAAAGGTATATGCGATGTGCAGTCAAGGGCGTGGATAAAGTACACCTTCACCAAGCAAGGACTGACAATCGGGTCGTTCTCGCTGGATAAGATAAAATAAAAAAAGAAGCGGTTTGCGTCTACGAGTACATCCCGTCGGCGCTGAAATGCCCGCTGCTCTCCTTTTTCTTCGGTATATTGACCTTGGGCATGGGCACCGGCGGCGGAAGCCGTATTTCCCGGGAGATCTGGAACGCGGCCGGCAGGCTGTTCCCCATTATGGCGGTGTGTATCTCCTCGGCGATTCTGTCCGGCATCTGGCTCTTCTCCGCCCACATCTTCCACAGTTCCTCGGCATCGCTCCCGTTGTAGAGAAGCCGTCCTTCTATGGTTATGTGGCCGATGGCCCCGTATCTCACGGAGAAGCGGAATTCCACGGTGCTGTTAGATGCGTCCACCGGAGCGATTGAGGTTATGGTGTTGTTGAGGTCTATGCGCACCTGCCCCACCTTCTCCCCCGCCTTCGTATATCTCTTGGCATCCACGGCATACAGTTCGAAGTTCTTTATCATGTTATCCGGTGCACATACCCTTCTATGACTTAAAATTTGCTGTGGGAACAGTATTAATATGCGAAAGGGATGGGGGGCCGATGGGAAGCGACTACGAGAGAGAGCTGAAGAAGATACTGACCGCGGACAAAAAGGGACTGAGAAAGGCCATAAAGGGGTGCAGCATAGAGGAAGAACTGGCCTACCTGACCATAGAAAAACACCCGTTCGTGGTGGTCCGGGCCGCAGGCTCCTTCGGAGTGGACCTTGTGGCCGTGAGAGGGGACATATCGTTTCTGATCGAGGTCAAGGCATCGCAGAGCCCTGTGTTCCGGTTCAGCAGGAGCCAGAGACTGCAGGAGCAGGCCGAGGAGATGCTCCAGATATGCAGGCGCTCATCCCTGTTCCCGGTCTATGCCTACAGGCTTAAGGGGGTGAGGGGGGATGCGTGGAGGATATTCACCAGAGATGTGGAAGGCCTCACCGGAAAGGCCAGAATCATACACTCAAGGCTCCCGAAGATAGAGGTGTCCAGAAACGGGAACATGATAATGAGGTGGGAGGACGGGATGAAGCTCAGTGAGTTGATAGAGTATCTGTGCGGGGAGTGAGAGAAAATATAAGCATGAAAAATCTTAAATATATCATAATTCATTATCACTGCAATCTCCTCGGATGAGAAAGGGGAGGTAAAACATGGCAGGAAAGAGCAGGGATACCGTACTCACCGTCTTCGGACTTCTGGCCATAGTCGGGGCTGTCGCAAGACTGGTCTTCTACAACGGACTGACCAACTACATCGCATCGGGAGCGATCATGGCCTTTGGTATCGTCATGATATGGTTCGGGAGCAGGGAAAAAGAAAGAGCGGGGAAGAAAGATGGAGAAGCATATGTATACGGGGATGTGGAACCGGATGAAAGGAAAGGAAAAATACTCGCGAGAGGAATCACCTACAGGAGATTCCTTAATTCAAAGAAAGGAAAGAGGAATGCCTTCCTGAATGCGTTGGTTCTTCTTTTCATAGACATGTTCATAATGTCGGAACTCGTAGGCACGGAGGACTGGGATTTCCTGAACCTTGGGCTACTTGCCCTCGCTCTCTTTGTTTTGCTTTTCTCTCTTATGGGCCTCTGGGCATATAGACCCTCAGCATGGGAACAACTGGACATTATCTATGAAAACGGCATCTCTTCCATTTCTACGCCTTTTCTTCCTTTCTCAGAGGTTGAAAAGATTGGATATGGGACATTCGACTCATCCACCGAAGGGCATCTTAATTTTATTATTGTTTTTGGCAAAGGGCGGGATTGGCAAAAATGCCCGTATCTCTGGGATGTTGAGTACAAGAACGACTATTACGAAAGAGCCACTGAGATTCTGAAGCAGAAATGCCCAGATGTTCCGTGGGTTCAGATGGAGTGGCTGGAATGGAAGAAAAAGAACAAGAACAGAAAGCAGGGGTGAGTGGCTGAAATACCGAGGTAAATTATTTATAAATCCTTTCCTTAGTCATGGTGAGGCGTTGTATTGAAAAAAGAAGAGAACAATAACCCGGACGACGAATACATCCGCGTCAGGCTCCCTAACAGGCGAAAGGGAGAGATGTTTGCCATAGCTGACCAGCTCCTCGGGGCCGGGAAGATACGGATCATATGCGAGGACGGCAAATCGAGGCTTGGAAGGATTCCGGGGAAGATCAAGAAGAGGATGTGGATACGGGAGAAGGACCTGCTCATCGTGGTTCCGTGGGATTTTCAGGACGAGAAGGCGAACATTCTCTACAGATACACGAACACTCAGGCCAGCTATCTCAGCAGGACCAACAAGATTCCCCCCGGCATAGATATCTACAAATAGGTGCCTGAATGGAGGAAGAGGAGTATCGTTTTCTGGAGCAGCGTCTCGAGGTGCTTAAAAACCGTGACAAGGACAGTTCGGGCCGCAAAACACTGGACGAGGTTTTCGACGAGAACACGCTTATAACCATTTACAAGCTCATGACGAGGGGAGTGCTGGAAAGGCTCGATTTTCCCATATCCACCGGGAAAGAAGGCAATGTCTTTCTGGGAATGACCGGGGACAACGAGCGGGTAGCGGTCAAGATATACCGCACCTCCAACGCCACATACCGGA
>Ga0190313_1001447_pt1 | contig 12786 bp, 22 predicted proteins | sample 4870071011_MG_FD_169989 | JGI IMG/M metagenome (GOLD analysis project Ga0190313, IMG submission 169989) | Hydrothermal vent sediment bacterial communities from Southern Trench, Guaymas Basin, Mexico - 4870-07-10-11_MG | ecosystem: Environmental > Aquatic > Marine > Hydrothermal vents > Sediment ...
ACGCTATTGTAACCTTGTATTTTGGCTTCTCGGGTTTCTTAACTATAACTGTTATTGTTTTCTCGTCTTCTACTTTATTGTCTGTTAGGTTTATTGCTTTAAGCGTCCAGTAGTATGTTCCTTCAACACCTATGGCTGGATGGTAGAACGGTATTAGAACAGTTGTTTTGGGAGCTATTTTTCTCTCGTCTTTCCGCACCTTGCCTTCATGGTCTATTAGCTCTGTTCTAACAAGCTTGTAGTCAAGGTATTCGTTTCTCACCTTAACCTCGAAATATGCTGCCTCATCTGGTAGAAGCTCAATGGTTTCAGGATATTCTACAATAAATATTTTACCCTTCACAATCACGTCTACGTAGATTACGTTGCTGTAGATTTCAGCCACATATACCACCAAATGTGTATATACAGTATATAGTATTTTAGATTGGCGTGTACTCTGCTCCAAGCTCAACGTCGGAAGTAACCGTGAACCTCCTATACTTGTCGGTTACACCGTCGCTCCACATTACGAACCTGTAGCCCCACCAATACTCTGGAACAGATACTTCAACAATGTACCCTCCCTTCAAAGAGGTTTCGAAAGGCGTTTTCGTTGAAAAACATCTGTAACCTATTTCCGGATGAACAATACATATTTTTATTTCCACAGGTATTTCCCTCGGCATACCGAAGCGGTCGTAGAAGAAGGCATATATTTTAACGTTGAACTTTTCCTTCGGCAAAACCTCCACTGTTAAAACATTACTGTAGGCCACTACTCACCCTCTCTGCTTAAATGTATTAAATATGCTGTTAGCAACACACCTAAGAGTGCCCCTAACCCACCGCCTAATGCAAGCAAATACGTCCTCTTCCATCCAAGCCTCTCCTTTTCCACAACCCCTCACCCCAGCACGATTTTTAGCAAAGCAACCACTATGCCTATGAAGGTGGAAACGCTTATTACAAGGTTTGCTGTAGCATACTTTTTAAGCCATGCAACGTCAGCTTCAAGCCTAGCAACTCTTTCAGCCAACACTACTGGGTCAACATTATCTTTTTCCATACTCAACAACTACCCCCTAAATAAACTATTGTACTGTTGGAATAAAACTATTTCCTCAACAGAAGCATGGAGACAACGATAAGGTACAATCCTATGTATTCATGCCCTAAAGGATCCTCCCAAATGGGGTCGAACCCGCCGTGAACCACGAAGTGCTCAACCACCAATGCAATTCCGAAACCCAAGCATAGGGTGGCTGCTCTCCTAACATACTCTGGCTCCAAGTGGGCTAGGGTAGGGGTTACCCTTCCAAACTCATATGAGACAATAGCCACAGTAACCAGTTTTAAAAGATCCCCTAGGAGCTCAGCGTAAGGGTTACCCTGAAAAGCCAGCGCAGTATATGCTGTTAGAAGGGAGAGGAAAACAATTATCTCTAAAACCCTGCGTGAAACCATTCTAAACCACCTTCAACTGCATGTATGATAGATTCGGATCAATAACCTCACAGTCGAAGCTGCCGCATTTAGGGCATCTAGGTGTAACCGCCATCATAGATTCAAACACATGGCCACATTTCCTACACCTCAACGTCCAAGATATTTTTGTGCTTGAAACCTTAGGTGAAACCATTTTAGACCACCTTTATCCAGACGCTGCTTCCAGAATCCCCTGGTTCCAGAAGCTTCTCAGTAAGAACTATGTCTGTGAACAGGGCTACTCCCTCATCGTATCTAACCCTAACCTCTGCCGAGTCATCTATTATTGCTGCTTTACTGTAGCACGATGTTCTACCAGACTTCTCAACTACCTTGCCTACGTCCCCGCCTGTAACATCATATGTTTCAACATCTACTGGCCAGTATCCTTCCCCAACAATGTGCCTGGCTTTGCAAACACATGAAACCCTATCTGAACCTGCGAAACCCAGCCCCACGAACCTGTGTTCTTCAACGCTGAAATCAGGGAACCTAAGCTCATAGTCTACCAGTGGCTCCGCTACTGCGAAATCGACCTTGTTTTTAACTGCTAAAACAGGTTTAAGCCTTGTCCTAGCACCTGTAAGCTCAGCCAGGAAGTTGTACAGGGAAGCTAATGCTTTAGCTAAGCAGCACCCGCTAGCCTCCCCCTCCAAGTATATTTTCCTATGCCAGAAATACTTGGCAACAACATCTTCGGGAACCCTGCCGCCATCATATCTTCCAGGCTGAACAATATCCTTAACGGAAACTTCTTCAGGCCTGTTAACGGGGCTATCTGCGAAAACATGGGCGTTACTTCCGAAGAAAACCCTACCCTTCCTATCTTTGAAAAGCCAGCCATTAGTGCCAGCGGTGATAGCGTAGTTCCCTATGCTGATACCGAAAATCACTGGGCGAAATTTCCCTGTTTTATCAGCTTTCAATGCTTTAACTTCTCCAATTTCAACGACATCTGTTGGAATGCCTTCGATCTCCCTAGGTATTACATGGTGTGGTTTAAGCTCCTTCTCGGGAACCTTCCTCGAAACATATATTCTAATGCAGTCTACATCCGTAACCCTGCCTTTAACGATCTTCTTCTTCAAACTCCTAGAGTAACCTACCACGTTCGGAAGGGTGAGAACCTGCCTAACCTTATCCTCCACCCTCCTAGACAACACATTGACCGCCTCCTAGTAGTTTTTAAAGCGAAATCCCTTCTTCAGCCCACTTGTCAAAATACTTTTTCCACCCTGAACGCACTAAATCAAGTGTACCTTCCACGTAAGGTTTCAACACGTTTTTAATGAAGTCTTCCACGAAAATCCACGCCGTCATCCTCTCAACTGCATGACCAGTTTTCGGATCTACAGCTAGCGGAGTGTTTTCCTCAAGAATTATTGCTTGCCTATACTTTCTTAAATCATGGTCGTAAACATCTACAACATATTTCTTTAACGGCTCAACTTCTTTAGGTATCGGAAATTGAGAAGGCACTCGTTTCCAAGGTGGGTCATTACTGCTTAGTCTTCTAGGTTTCCAGATTGGTTTGGAAAGCTTGAATCCGCTGTAACCGTAGTATAATGTTCTTGCTACGCTATCGCTGTTTCTCGCCGATATCCTAGCGTACAGGCTGTTTGTTAAAATTACGGGATAAACTATTTGGACACCCCAGTCGCTTGAGTCCCTACCGTGTGAGTCCAGGTGTATTCTTGCAGTTGTTCCATCGTAATCGCTGTACCGTATAGGTTTCACTACTGAGCAGTAGTTGAACTGAACACTTGCAGATATAAAGACTAACCATGTTTCACCACTAGGAGGTTGAATATCAACACTACCCCAAGAGTTCGCAGCTATCGATATGGAGCCTTGCTGTTGCTCAATTATTGCCGACCAGAACGGGAACTTTGTCTGGGTGAGTGTTCTTTCAGAGTACGACCACACATCTGCAGCAGTGATATCTGAAACCTCCTTAACTGTTGACCCATCAGGACTCCATCTAATTTTTCCAGTGTCTCTGAACCATATTTTTCCCTGTTCCAGAGTCGGATCAGCTGTTAAAGCTGGAAGAATGATTGACTCCCCATCTATTTTGATCGTGTTTCCGCCCACTTTGAGCTCAGGGAGCCCATCCTTTAGCAACCACTTCAGAAGCTTCAGCCTTATCAGCTTTTCAACTCTTTCAAACATCCTACCACCTCAGCACATAGTAGCCTTCTTTGATCTCAGATATCTTTTTGACATCGCAACTTATCTGCTTGTGATCCGGATCATACCAGTAGCAGTCAAGACTCTCCGAAGGATATATTATGCACCCGTGCTTACCCACTCTTCTAGCTTCTTCAACAGCTCTTAGCTGGTCCTCTGTGGGAATGTGCTCTAGTACTTGGTTACACCAAACAAAATCAAATGCTCTGTCCCTGAAGGGCAGGTATCTGGCGTCACCTACCACCATAACCCTTCTAGATGATCTCACATCCAGTGACACGTAACTGTATCCTTTCTTTTCGAGAACCTTTTTGGCGAGACAGAGCTTACCTGAGCCTATGTCCAGAGCTAAGCCCTTGCCACGGGGAATGTATTTTGAGAACATGCCCTGGTTGGTATCCGATAGAATGGGCTTAGAGAACCTAAGTATCTCTGGACCCAGTCTAGGGTGTTCAAGAGCTAGATAGATTGCTTTCTCAATCAGATCTATTGCTCTCTCCCATGTGAACTGTTTCGCTCTCTCCAAAGCTCTCTGAGAAAGTGTCCTCCTCAAGTTCTCATCGTAGTACAGTTTCGCCATGGCACCAGAGAAAGGCTTTATTTTTGTTGTAGCTACGGTGAACCCCTCTGCGGTTTCAATATCTTCCTCATGGCATGGTACAAGTATTCCTGCATCACCAACGATCTCAGGAATTGCTGTGTTGTTCGATGCTATCACAGGTTTTCCACATGCCATTGCCTCGAGAACAGGGAGTCCAAAGCCTTCGCCGCTGGATGCATGACAATATACATCAAGCGCGTTATATATTTGCGCTAGCTCATGCTCCGGGACACCCCACCACTTATCGGCATCACTCGGTAGTAGAACCTTGCCTATGAGCCCGTATTTCGCTGTTAAAACGTTTATGTTCCAGCCTCTAACACTACCGGTAAGCGTAATATTCTCTTCTACTGGGCTCGTGTGAAGGTAGAGTAAAGAGCTCTCTTTAACTTCGTCAGGGAGTTGCGCAAATGCTCTGATAACAACGGGGAACTCTTTTCTCAGATTATTTCTGGCAACCATCCCGTAAATGAAGAAGTCATCGAATCCCTCGAACCTTGCTTCGAAGGGTCTAAATATTCTAGTGTCAACTCCATGGGGAACAACTAATATCCTGTCCTCAGGGATTCCGTGTTCAACCATAACCTTCTTACCGTACTGCGACGGGGTAGCAATAAAGTTCACCCCGATGAGCGGCCGAATGAAGTGAACTGAGAGAGATGAGAACTCAACAGTAACATAGAACAGTGTTCTCAGGTTCAGTTTCTGGCAAATCTCTGCTATCCGATTATACGGTGGTACCCAGTGGGATGCGTAAACAACAACCACATCTGGTTTAACCGCCCTTAGAAAACGCGGTATATGGTTTGACTCCACTATCGGGTAGTGGATCACAGAGTTAATCTTCAACGGTTGGCCAGCGTACTGCGGGTTACCTATGAAAACCCTGAAACCCCTTTTGGTGAGACCTTGTGTCAGATAGTTTGTTACCTTCCCTAGTCCGGTGGGGAGCAGCGGCGATGGTGAGATCCATGCTATTCTCATCTAAATTACCTTGCAGGAATTCTGAACACTACTTTACCGTCCTTAAGGATTAGAAGCTCATCAGGTGTCTCAGTTATTTTCCATCCATACTTAAGTCCCAAGTCACCTACGTTTACCTGGGCAAAAGTCACTGTATCTGTTGTTTTCAATGATTGATCAGTGAAATTTGTCTTAGCTGGCGTTACAGCACCATCAGCGATTTTGGCTGTGGTTATAGCACTATCCGCTATCTTAGCACTTGTTACAGCTCCATCTGCAATCTTTGACTCAACTACTGCTGAGTCAGCTAACTTAGCTGTTGACACTGCACCGTCAGCTAACTTAGCTGAAGTTACTGCCCCATCTGCTATGTCATCTGTTCCAATGGGAACTACTGGTACGGTTTTGGCGTTGGCAACAACAGTATCTATTGCAAACTTAATTCTATTGAGGTCACTCCTAAAGTATACGTCGCCAGCAACTACTGAGTCAGGGTCTGCAGTCAATGTAGCTAGAGTTATTCTATCGGGCTTAATGGATACAACCATCTGCTTTCACTCAATATATAACTATTTTCCCTAAGTTTTATGTTTTTATCTCCATTACATCAATATTGTTGACTTCATCCCTTATAACTACTGCTTTCCTTTCTGGATCGAATCTCAGCGAGAACTTGTTATCTGTGCCCAAGTATATTTTCTCGTTGTCAGCTAGTTTAAGAGCTTCAACAGATACTGTGCCAAGTACACCGTCAAGGTCTGGATCATAGACTCTATTAACCGTTCTCTCTGATCTCATTCTCTTCTTAACCTCTTCCCATGACATCATAAGACCTTGAGGTGGGAAGTACTTCACACTATCACCTTCATGATTCTCAATAGGTAGGGTGTTTGAGCTACTGACAACCTTAAGTTAACTTTATCTCCGGGTTTAACCGTTATGTCAAACTCGTAAATACAGCCAGCTGTTAGTGTGCCTCCACCGTTTAAATCTCCAACCTGGCCATTTAGCTTTACTCTTGCAACTGTGTCAGAAGCTGGAATTATTTGAAACCTGATCCATCCCATAAAGTTAACTTCAATGTCTTCAGATAGTGCATCTGTATCGGCAGGGATCGATTGTCCACTGAGATCCGCAAGAACCTCTATTGTGTGTATAGCCTCTCTAAGTGCTTTCTTAATCTTTTCAACATCAACATATATTATGCTCGTAAGATATCACCTTATACTTTAGCTTGTTTTACAAAGAACTCCACTATTCCGTTCATGTACTTGTTCCAAAGCTCCTCCGGATCACAGTACCTTCCAAGAACAGGGCACCATGTCCTCTTAGGGAACCTTATAACCCAAAAAGTAACGTCAATAGCAACGGTTGTGGAAGTATCGTTAACAATCAGCAACTCATAGGGTTTGCTAGCATCACACCATATAAGCTGAGGATAAGGATTAGTCATCAAAATACTTTTCACAAACGGATCCCAATGCCAATCCATTTTCCCCCTAGTAGCATGCCATATTCCAATATTTATGGACTCTATTTCCGGTCCGAAAGTCCCTGTTGCCGGATCGTATTCTCTGGGTGTTCCAAACGTAACCCCTATTATTAGAACTTTCCTTCTAGGCTCCGGAACATATGTAGCATAAATTGGCTCTGTTGTCGGAGGAATAATATACATTGCAGTGTCATGCCAGAACACCCCTCCAAGAGCTTCTACAAATGGTTCAACAAAAGCCTGCATCCACCCGAACATTACCTACCACCTTTAGGGTGGTTTTTTAGGTGCTGGTGGCCAGTCTATTGGCTCTACACGTTCTGTTTTCTTTGTTTTCTTGGTTGCTTCCGGATGTATGATAACCATTTTCCCCTGCTTAATTGCTTCCTCTATTTGCTTCCTAATGTTCTCAGGTAGCTTTACACTCACAGTTTAACACCTTTAGCTTTACGGTAGGATTCCTGCTTCAACCATGTCGTAAAGGTTGAGCTTATCTGCTATTCTCCTATCTTCCGCTGTTAGGTCTAGTCCCCAAGCTATTTTCTCAGCAACCGTCACGGGGGCTAGTCCGTAAACTATTCTTACCTTGTACGGTCCTCCACTAGTGACTTCTGCTTCTATTAGCAACTCATCTATGGCCACTACTCTTAAAGTGTTCCACGCTGGAGAACCCCACCACGTAGCGTATGTTGGCAAACCATACGCGTCAAGCTCCATAATGTCTTCTAATCCGTCTCTTGAAACAGATATTTTAAAAGCATTCGGCGACGTTGGCCTCTCACCCGATATTCCAAGGAGAACCGCTTTCCACCCTGACTTCGGCGTAACCCTTAAAATCGTAGCTGACGCAGAAACCAACATAGACTGGTACTTTATGTCTAAAACACCCTTGTACGGGTTCCAAACCTCAACAGGATATGCTCTAATAGATTCTGCTACACCTAGTTTTTCTCCAAGCTCTCTTTCCCTAGGAGTTAACGTTCCACCGTAAAGAAGCTTATGAACCGCTTTAGCCAGAGATGCTTTGATCAAATATCTGAACACAAAGTTGCTTACATCAGATATGGCTCTAGCCCTAACTATTAGCTCTCTTAAACATCCAACCCTAACCTCCTCCATGTAGTCTAGTCCCCTAACTGCTCCAAGATTGCTGACTGTAACATATCCTGGCCTACCATCGCTAGTAATGTCTAATGCAACATTTGACGCTACAGATGTTGAGAACCCTGTTAAAGCATAGAAAAGCTTTGCAACATCAAGTCCAGTATATGACACTATGTTGTTTAGTCCGCTTGAAAGGTCCTTAATAATAATTCCCATGAAAACTTCCGGGGGATATTTTAAAGCTTTACGAACATCTACCTGAGCCATCCCATTACACCTCCCACTTAAAGTATAGGTATTAGGTAGCTATCCTCCGCAGCGGTTCCGGTGTTATTTAGTCTAACATTTGACCCGTCGGAAATCACTAGTCCAGCACCTCCAGCAGAAATAAGTGTTCTCCATGTTGCATTTGTTGCATCATATACTTCAACGGTAGTGTTTGCACCGCAGAACACATAGTATATTCCTTTAGGTATTGTCGATGTTGCTCCTGCATTAACAGTTACTGTTGATGTGTCACCAAATACCTTGTCTATTTGTGAAAACCTTAAGCCATTATCGGGAATGGAATCAGCACCACCATATCCATGTCTGGAACCGTGGGATGCTAGGCCAGGTATTTCATCTGGTCCTCCAATGTCGTGCCTAGAACCGTGAGATAAGAGGCTGGCACCAGTGTCAGAATGTCTAACATCCCTTTTGAAATCAACTCTGTCGTTTGCCCTGTCAACAACCATTTCATCGACAGCATTGGTTTCATCTCTTAAAACAATTTTTCCACCATCCTCCTTAAGGGAAACCTTGATCGCACCGGACTCCGTTCCTTCAAGAACTACTGCAGGTTTTTCCTTCTTAACATGAATATCGGAATATCTTAGAACGTCGGCTGGCTCTTCCGCCTTCTCAGATATTGGAACTAGGCCACCTGTTTTCTCGTTATAGAACACTTCTCGGTAAGACATTAAACCACCAAATATAAAATACGGTAGAACAAATAATATATGGGATGCGGAGTTATGAACGTTATGAATATAAGAAAAAGAGGCGAAGATATTAAAATACTTCCGGAAACTAAAAAGAAGCTTAAACTACTAAAAATTCATTTAGGAATGAGAAGCTATGATGAAGTAATTAACTTCTTGATTAATAAATACTATAGAAGCATGAAGGTCGAGGTTTAGAAAAAATATTTTTGAGCTTAAGGGTTAATTACTGGTTTCCGCTTTACACAGATGATGGTTTAACGTATTCTGTCTTCGGCATGTATGTTAGCTGTAGTAGGTCCTTGGTTGTTATATCTACGTTAAGGGTTATCGTGTAGTCATCTACTTTGGTTGCTGTTGCGGAGGTTGCAGCTAAGATGTCGTATGTTGCTGTTCCACCTTCGTCGACACTGTGTCCAGCAAGAACAACTGCTGAAATTATTGAGTCTATTGGTGCAGGTATTTTCCCTTTTAAGCTAATGTTGGAACCTGATGTTGCAGCTATGTTTCCGACGAGAACCGTTATGGGCATTCATCCACCACCCCTTATTTAAGTATGAATATTACTCCGTAAACATGTAGTTCTACTCCGTTCGCTGGAATGCTTGTTCCATTGTCCAGTATTTGTATTCCTCCTTTAACTCCGTGGAATAGCCTGTGCGGGAACAGCTCCTTTGGACCGGCATGCTTGAGATCGGCGTTAACAGATGTATCGTAGAACATTGCTGGCGGGAAGAAGTTCTGCTCTGGCAAAGGCCTTGTCACATATTCTGGGTTTGTTTCTCTTCCTTCAATGTAAAGTCTAAGTGCTTTGCTGTTGTCGTGAGGTATAACACCAAGGTACTTTACAAGGTAGGCTCTGGTCTTGCTTACTAGGTTCCAATGTAGTTTCTGCCATTCATAGCTTACATATGTTGGGTAGTTGAAAGCGTACCATTGATTAGCAGTTGTTGCTTGCGCATTTCTAGCATATGTAATCCATGGGAAAATTTTCGGCTTTCTTTGCCCAACGCCTCCTGGAAGCTCGTTAAACGTCTCAGGTGTTACAGGTATTGCTGGTTTACTGTAAACATCGGTGTCAAGAAGGAAGTGTACAGCGTAAGATGCTGGAGCATGTTTTGCCAGTTCATCTACTCCTCTTACTCTTGAAGCCAATAGTCTTACTTCAAAGTCCTGCGTTATAGACTCATCAGCAATAACGTAGACTCCTAATGTGTCTCCTTCTTTCAGCTTAACCGTTGTTGTCTCGAAAGGTAGAGGTACTTTGCCGAGAAGCTTACTCCAAGTTATCGGTATGCCGAGGTCAATGGCCTTAGCAACGTTGTTGGGATGCTCTAGTGGAAGCATTACTGAGTTGGCATGAATGTACGGGTATTTTTCACCATTAATCAGCAAACCTACTTCTCTAAATTTCTTAATGGTGCCTGTCGAAGTGTCTACTGGAGGCACTATTTCTATTCTGAAAACCTCTAAAACCTCGTTAGGCGATAGCTCGTAGACGTCCTTGGTTGTTTCCTCTCCAGCGCTAAGAGAGACACCTGACCATACCGCTTTAAGCTCAACTATTGGATCGAATACGCCCATTCATCAATCACCTGCATTTAAAATATTTACATTAAAGTTTAAAAACATTGGTCGGAAAATATACTACATGTGGAACACAATGGTTAGAAAAACTGAGGAACTAAGGTTGAGAGTTACTCCTGAAACAAAGAAGAAGTTCTATGAGAAACTATATGAGTTTAAAATGAAGTACGCTAAAATGGGCAAAAAAACTACTGTAGATGATTTCTTAAATTACCTTTTAGCCGCTAAGATCGAAGCAATCTAGACACTTACAAGCGCTGAGGTACTATAATGTGGAGTTTTCTCAGTTTTCTCCCTTATTTTTCTTAAACGTATCTCCCTATATCCTGCTCCCGTTACTGACTTTACAAGCCCATATATTGACTTTTCTAAGAGCGGAAGGCTAGCGTCCATCATGGATTCGGCAACTTCGCTTGGAACAATACCTAAACCCGCAAGTTCGTTGACGAGGCCAAATGCAAAAGCTCCTGCTCTGAAAATGTCGTGTGTGTTTTTGAATGGTTCTTCCCATCCCTTCATTTCATCTAGTTTTTCCAATCCAATATCTACTAAACCTACAATAGCTGATGTTCCAACTTTAACTAGCTTAACGGGCACGTTCTTCACCGATAGAATTAATGCAAAAAAGATGTTTTAAGCTTTTAGAGTAGTATAATACTCTAGGGCCAAAGAGTCTTCTTAGCTAGCTCAACCTCTCTCCTAAGCCATTGAAGCGCCTTCTTGGAGTTAACGAAAACGGCCAGTAAATCGTATCTTTCAGCTTCAACAAGCGCTTCTAACGTGGTTTTAACAGTTATCATGTCTTTGGCTTCTTTAATGTTTGATAGGGTCTTAACTATTTTCTCTTTAACATCGTCTCTAAGGCTACCCCATATTTTTTCGAAAACGGACTCGTTAGATTCAATGTAGTTTACTAGGTCTTCAACCCTGGCTTTTCTAAGATAGTCCGCTATAACTCCTCTCGCTATTTCAGGTGTTAGATCAACCGCGAATGATTTTCCTATTTTCCACAAAACATCTCTTGCTTTCTCCAGGAAACCCATTTACTCTACCTCGATCCTGTATTTTGTACCGCATTTTGGACAAATAACTGTCTTGGCTTCTTCAGGGTTAAAAGTTATTGGCGTACCGCAGACTTCACATTTCCTGGTAACCCATCCTTTCGGCAAACCTTTAGGTGCTGGTTTTTCCGGGGACTCGCTGGACGATAAAATACCGTCTATTACTGACTTAGCTATTCTCTTACCGTATTCTTTAAGTATTTTCTCCCTTCTCCTAGACGATAAGATCTTATGTTTCAGCTCAAGCATTTTCAGCTCAAGCTTCTTCTCCTCTAACTTGTGCTGATGCCTTAGCTTCTCAAGTTCAATGAGAAGCTTTGGATCCGTTTTTGCACCGAAAATCTCTTTTAAGGTTTGCAACTTCTTAGGGTCTTCAAATATTTGGTCCCAGAAACCTTTCTGCGGTGATGTAACTACTTTCTCCATTAAGTCTATGTATTTCTCAGCTAATTTAGATTCAAAAGTAGCCCCTCTTGGCGTAGATAGAACATCTAATGCTTTACTAACTATTTTATCTACTGTAGATCCTCCTTCACGGAGCTCAACAATTGTTTTTGCCGCATTAGTTACCGCATTAACAATTTCCGTTGGCGAAGCATATGGGTTAGCTGACTTCGCAGCCATAATCATAGGTATTAGCAGGGATGCTGGTTCACCGCGACCTGCAGCTTTAAGCGCGGCAAGAATGTTTAGAACCTCTGCGCGCTCATGTGGCGGTAGGTCCTTAAGCATTTTTGCTATTTCAACATCAGTTTCCGTTATCTCATATTGTTCCCTTCCTTTTGGCCTAGGCCTTGCCTTTTCCTCCTCCTCCATTTCCCTAAGCTCCCTTTCAAGCTTTTTAGCTTTAAGCTCCGACTCTAACCAATACTCTTTAACTCTTGCCAACTTAGCTTTGGTAACCATTTCCTTAGCCTGTTGCTTCAAGAACTCGTCAATCTCATCCATCCCTATATCGGGCTCCTCCGCCTTTTTAATTTTAAGAATCTCCTTTATCTTACCCATTATTTCACCCTCCTCCTAATTATAGCTGGTTCAATACCTAAACATTCAGTGAAGTGCTCCAGGATTGTTTCGTTTACAAACTCGTCGAAAGACATTTTGCTTCCATGAGCTAGAACGTATTCGTAAAGCTGGATAACCCTCGGATCTATCTTAACCTTCCTGGCCAATGTTAATCCACCGGAAACCTCTAATTCTCTTTCGACAACGGACTCTTTCCTCATTTTCTCTACAATCTCAGGCAGAACTTCTCTAATTCTCTCATCGACTATTTTAGAAATCATTGCTCTAAAATCCTCAGCAACCTCTGGCGTAGGCGAAGCCCGCTCCGAGGGG
>Ga0190313_1001448_pt1 | contig 12782 bp, 17 predicted proteins | sample 4870071011_MG_FD_169989 | JGI IMG/M metagenome (GOLD analysis project Ga0190313, IMG submission 169989) | Hydrothermal vent sediment bacterial communities from Southern Trench, Guaymas Basin, Mexico - 4870-07-10-11_MG | ecosystem: Environmental > Aquatic > Marine > Hydrothermal vents > Sediment ...
ATGGCAAAATCCTATATATGTTTTTGTGATGTGTTATGCAGTGCGAACTCTGCGGCAGGGATGTTAGGAGAACAAAGAGAGTAATTATAGAGGGTGTGGTGCTTAATGTTTGCAACGAATGCGCGAAGTTTGGTGTAGAACTTGGCGGTAAAAGCCCCACAAAACCCGTATCTCCTCCCGATTACATAAGAATGCGAATAGAAAATATTAAGAGAAGGAAATCAAAGCGAAGGGATTTTATTGAGGAAGAGGAGGTTCTTGTTGAAGATTATGGAGATCGCGTAAGAAAAGCTAGGGAGAGGATGAATTTAACTCAGGAAGAGCTCGCGTCAAAAATAAACGAAAAGAGTTCCGTAATAGCGAAGATAGAAAGGTATGAATTCCACCCAGATAAAAACTTGATTAAAAAACTTGAAAAGTTTCTGGGAATAAAACTAACGGAGAAAGTATCTCCGATAAAAACATCTGCAAGTGGGTCTTCAAAGACCCTCACCCTCGGGGATTTGATTGAGATGGAGTTGAAGAAAAAGAAGGGTTAAAGGAAAAATAAGGAGTAATTTGCAGAAAAATTTATATACGAGAACGAGTTTAGTTATTTATAGATGATTATTTAATTTACACAGAAAGATTATTTCAATCCATTAAAAGAAATTGTGGAGGTGATGCCTATGAAGGTGTGGTTGGTAGGTATGTATGGGGTAGTAGCAACCACAACCGCAGTGGGTATCGCCGCTCTCAAGCGCGATTTGATTGACACCACGGGCCTCATATCGGCACTTCCGCAGTTTGAAGGAATAGATAGATATGCTGATCTCAAAAATGTTGAAATTGGGGGTCACGAAATCAGGGATTTGGACAAGAATATGTACGATGCCACATTAGAACACTGGGAAGTTAACCGCCATTTTCCGCGGGATATTCTGGACGCCGTTAAGGATGAATTGGCAAGGTATAAAGCGAAAAGGGGAACAGGAATAAACTGCGGAACGGGCATCAATGAGTTCAAGAACCTTAACCCGCTTGAGAGGGATGGATATACGCTCAGGGAAATAGTTGATATTCTTATGGATGACCTCGGGAAGTTTTGCGATGATGAGACAGTTATGATAAATGTAGCATCCACCGAACCTGTCGCCCCGTATAACAAGGAGTATCACGATACCATTGATGGCTTTGAGAGGATGCTTGATGAGGATAAAAAGGAGTATGCCACGGCAAGTATGCTGTATGCTTACGCTGCCATAAAACTCGGCATACCTTACGGAAACTTCACGCCAAGCGCGGGTTCATCCGTTCCAGCACTGAAAAAACTTGCGGAAGAGAATAAGGTTCCCCACGCCGGAAACGACGGAAAAACTGGAGAAACATATATGAAGACCACGCTTGCTCCCGCTTTTCTCTACAGAAATTTGAGAATACTGGGCTGGATGAGTTACAACATACTCGGAGATTACGACGGTATGGTTCTTAACCACAAAGATAATAAGGAGAGCAAGATTATTTCAAAGGACAGCACCCTCGCCAAGGTTCTGGGATACGAACCTTTCAGCATAACGGATATACAGTTCTTCCCGAGTCTGTACGATAACAAGACGGCCTTTGATTTCATACATTACCGAGGATTCCTCGGTACCAAGATGAAATTCTACTTCATATGGGACGGAATAGACGCTATTCTCGCCGCACCATTAGTCATAGACATCGCGAGATTTTTACTCTTCGCCAAAAAGAAGGGAATGTACGGCGTAATCAAGGAGATGGCTTTCTTCTTCAAGAGCCCGATGGATACGGATGTTATGAACACGCACGAGCAGTTCTTCAATCTGGTGAAATGGTTCAGGGAGAACCAGTAGCGGTAATACTCGCCGCTGGATTCGGGCGAAGAATGCGTTCTACAACACCAAAACCTCTCCTCCCATTATTCGGCATGCCGATAATAGAGCATACTATTAGAGCGCTTAAACAGAAGAACTGCAGGATAATAGTGGTTTATTCCGATGAAAGGATAGCAGATTATCTGAGAAATAAATTTTCGGACATAATACTTGTGAGGAATGATCATCCCGAAAGGGAAAACGGATACAGTCTGTTTCTGGCAGAAAAATATGTTGGCGGAGATTTCTTTCTTTTTATGGGAGACCATTATTTTGGAGATGAGTTTTTTGAAAAGTGCGGAAAAATATACTATCATACAACGGTATTTGTAAGTAATTACTGCTCGGATCCTAATGAAGCAACTAAGGTATTGGTAAAGGGAGGAAAGGTTGTGGATATAGGAAAGAATCTGGAAAATTACTCATATTTTGATACGGGAATGTTTTACTGCAAGAGGGAGATTTTTGATTACGCAAGGAAAGTAGTTTCTGAAAGAGATAAGGTTCCGCTATCCTCAATACTCAGAGAGATGGCCTCATCGCAACTACTGGCTTACGAAGTTGTTCGGGATGAATGGATGGACATAGACACCCCACAGGAACTCAGAATGGCGGAAGAAATGATTAAAAGGAGGATTATGAAGGGAGAGGACGGAATAATAGCCAAGCACATAAACAGAAAAATATCGCTCGCTATAACTAAAAGAATAATCAGATACGAATTTCTAACTCCAAACATCCTAACGCTGTTATCTTTTTTGCTCGGAATTTTCTCGGCGGCTATGTTTTTCCTTTTCCTACCGCTCCTCGGCGGTATAATGGCCCAGATAACTTCCATACTGGACGGATGCGATGGGGAAGTGGCGCGCATAAAGAAAATGAAGTCGGAATTTGGAGGCGCGCTGGATTCGGTAACGGACCGCTACGCGGATATATTGATAGTTTTCGGAATTGCCTACGCTTACGGAATAAATTCGTTATCTTTTATCGCGCTTTTCATAGCAGCCACGGGAGTAATCATTTTCAGCTATACCTGGCACAAAACATCGGTAAGGTTCAGGGTGGGAGGGAGAGATTTCAGATTGTTCGCGATAATGCTTGGCGGAATATTTTCAGCGATAAGTTATAATGCGCTGATAATCACTCTTCTGTTCATAGGAATTCTTTCGCATCTGTGTGCAATAACTTCCCTCTTCCTATTCAGGAAGTTTCCTGATGGTAAGGTAATTTAATATAAACCCTACAAAACAAAACGGCACAAAAATTTTTAAATATCCTCCTTGTTTTCTCTTTCTGAGGCGGGGGTTGTCGAGCCTGGCCAAAGGCGCTGCCTTGAGGGGGCAGTCCCGTAGGGGTTCCGGGGTTCAAATCCCCGCCCCCGCACTATGGCAGATAAAACCTGTGATGTTGTTGGCTGTGAGCGTCCCGCAGAGAAGAGCATAGGAAGGAACAGGGCGGAGAAGGTTTTTAAGTTAAAACCCGGAAAAGGAAGCAAAGTCCATTTGTGCAAGGAGCATTACAAGGAGTGGAAAAAGAAAACAAAAAAGGAGAGAAAGGTAGAGAGGCTTACTTGGGTTTAATTACACCCATTCTTTCAAGGAACATCTTCGCCTTCACCAGAACTTTTCGGGAATTATCGTATGTTATTCTCTCCAGTGCCTTTTCGTACGGAAGCCATTCATAGCCTTGATGCTCGTATGATAGCTTCACATCCTTTTTTCTCGTCTCGCCAACGAAGTATATGACCTGCTTATGTGATATTTTGCCCGACTTCGTTCTGTAGTAGTAATCAATGGGTTCCCTGAAACCGAAGAATATCTGAACATCGTCTATCCCCGTTTCCTCTTTAAGTTCCCTTTTGGCCGCTTCTATTTCATTTTCACCCTTCTCTACATGTCCCTTTGGGAAATCCCAATGTCCCGCCGGGTAGTGGAGAAGGAGGAAGAGCACATTATCATTTTCTCTGCGAAATAACACTATCCCGCTGGATACCTCATCGTACTTCTCAGACATTGAAGGGGGATTTGCTGAAAGAATAATAAAGTTTGTTTATTGATGCAGGCGATAAGAAAAGAAAAAGCACAAAATAAACAATCAAAAACTCTAAAATATGCCATCCCAATAACCCCGTATGGAGTGGTTATACCTGGACGATTCATATTTAAAAGAATTCGAAGCCATTGTGCAGAGAGTGGAGGGAAATAGGGTATTTCTGAACCGTTCAGCATTTTATCCCGGCGGAGGCGGTCAGCCCAACGATACCGGGAAACTCGTTTTTTCCGGCGGGGAGTGCAAGGTTGTGGCTATGGAAGGAGAAGCGCATATAGTTGAAGGTCCCCTGCCGAAGGTGGGCGAAAGGATAAAAGGGATTATTGACTGGGAAAGAAGATATCGGATTATGAGAGCACATACGGCTGTGCACATAATTTCCGGCGTGGCTTACAAGAAATTCGGAGTTGTAATCACGGGAAATCAGTTGTATGAAGGTTCCGCCCGCATGGATTTATCGTTTGAAAGTATGAGCAAGGAACTGGCAATGAAGATAATAGAGGAAAGCAACCGCATTGTGGAGGAAGGACTCGAAGTCAAAACCTATTACATAGACAGGGAGGAATTCAAAAGAAGAAAAGAATTAATGCGTGTAGCCCCGCACCTCTATGATAAGTATGAAAAGATAAGGATTGTTGAAATAGTCGGCTTTGATGCTCAGGCCGATGGCGGAACCCATGTTAAGAATACGAAAGAGGTAGGTAAGATTATTCTGAGGAAATACGAGAGCAAGGGCAGAAAGAACAAGAGAATTTACATAGATTTGGAGGATAAAGAATGAGGAACAGGATTCTCGGAGTTTCCTCAGCGGTTTTCATTCTCGGGCTGGTATCCTTCATAACGGATACGAGCAGCGAGATTATGAATCCTCTGCTCCCCATTTTCATAACCCTTTTGGGCGGAGGTGGGATAGCGGTAGGTATTGTGAGCGCTTTGAGCGAATCCATATCTTCGTTTCTTAAAGTTTATTCGGGGCACATAGCGGATAAAACGGAAGAACATAAAAAACTCGCTTTTTTTGGATACCTGATATCCAGTTTGTCAAAATTAGCGATACCGTTTTCCACGCACTGGAGTATGGTTGCTGCCAGCAAATCGGTTGAGAGAATAGGAAAGGGAGTGAGAACTTCGCCTAGGGATGCTCTAATTGCGAAAGTTTCCGCGGAAACCGTGCGTGGGAAGGCCTTCGGATTGCATAGGGCTATGGATACCCTTGGTGCGGTGGCCGGAAGCCTTCTGTGTTTATTGCTCCTCATTTATTTCGGTGAAGAAAATTTTGGGCTGGAAAGCATAAGAAACATAATACTTATAGGCGCGATAATAAGTTTTTTCGCCCTCCCACCGTTCATTTTCCTTAAAGTCAGTAAGGGAATTCCATCCAAAAGAACTCTGAGGATGAAGATGAGGTCCATGGATCAAAGATTTCGGCTCTTTCTTGTATCTGTATCTTTGTTCGCGCTTGGAAACATAAACTATATGTTTTTTATACTGAGAGTTTACGAGAAAGGTAACGATTTTTATTCGGTAATTCTCTCAATAATTTTCTATATAGTGTTCAACATATCGTACGCTTTGATCGCCTACCCAGCGGGAAAAATATCCGACAAAATAGGAAGTTTCCCCATTCTTATGATCGCATACATAACAACCTGTGTTTCGTTCCTTATAATTGGGGTGAGTGCTTCAACACCATCGTTGCTCGTATCCTTCATACTTTACGGTCTTGGCTTCGGTACATCGGATACTCTTCAGAGAAAGGTTGTATCTCTCTTCCCCGTTGAAAAGGGCTTTGCCATGGGAATGTATCATACTATATACGGGATATCCGTGCTTTTCGGAGGAGTTATGTGGGGATTTCTCTGGGAGATAAAGCCAACCCTCACATTCCTTTTTGGCTCATTTCTCGTGGGAACAGCCGCCATCGTTTTAAGTATTGTGCAAAAAATAGAAATGTTTAAGTAGAAAACTGCCATATTTAATACCGATGAGCGATAAGAATAGTATTAAGATGAAGATAACGAAGTGGCTCATGATGAAGGGAGTGGGTGAGGGCATACTGGCGAAGGAATGGGATGTTGAGGAAGATGGTGATTACATAATCGCACATCTGCCCGACTACAATTTCACGATAGCCATAAAGGTTGACTCAAGATTCGTGAATTTCTTCCTTTTCACAGGAATAGTGAGTTCAAGATTACCTCCCCACATAAAACTCAAACTTTACGAAGAACTTCTCCGTCTTAACGAGAGAATACAGATGATAAAGTTCTCCCTCGTTGGCGAGGAAGGGCTTGTGGTGGGAGAGATAGATATGGAGGCGAATTCGGTGGATTACGACAGCGTGGACGATGCCCTCACCTCACTCCTCATGGGAATGGATCATTTAATAGAGGATGGTTTTTTTGAATTTATGGATATGAAGAAGAGGGATACGGAGATAAAGATAAAAATCACCAGAATTCCGACCGAAAAGTATATATGGTAATTTTCATCTTTATTTACTATGTTTCCGCTACTTAAAAAGCGTAGAACGGTAAGGGGAGAGGATGGCACGCTTCTGGGATTTGCGAAGCCGTTGTTGCATAAAAACGGAGTTTTAGGATACGAGGTTAGAAGGGGGGGAGAAAAATTTTTCGTGCATACCGGGGATATTATTCATCTTGAAGGAAACATAATAATAAAGCCCGATTGTTTATCAAGGGCGGATGAAGTGATAGAGAAACTTCAGAGCATGGAGAGATTTTCGCATCCCCGTATTCTTACAAGAGAGTTATTAAATTTGGAGAGGGAGGCATCTTTCGTTTTACACGAATTAAAGGATTTGATAAGAGATGCAGAATATCTGATAAAGAGGGGAAAAGCGGATAATGTTTCTGCGGTTAAAAGGATAATCGCGGAGGTAAAGGCGAGAATAAGAAAAATAGAAAATTCGAAAATCTACAGGAGAATACGGGAGATGAAAGGTAAAACCGTTGAAGTTCCCGAAAGATATGGCGGTACGCTCCTTCTCAAAGAAGTTGAGAAAATAAGCGAGAGTGAAAGGCAGAAACGGCTTAGAAAAATTTTCAAAGAAATGGATGAAATTTTATTTGAAAGGTAATCTCACAATCCCTCCACAAAACCGCATATTTTGCCAACAACACACCCCATAGCCACACAGGTTTCAAGGTCAAAATTTCTTCCAGTGACTTCATAATGATAATCCGATGCTTCCAGAATTTTTCTGGATAATCCGCGATGCCCCAATCCAAAAAGAATTGTAAATCGCCTGTTTTCGCGATACATTTCCGCGAGTTTGCCCGTGGTTATCTTTTTTTCGGCATCTGGATGCGATGTTGTTGCCACAATAGGTTTATACTGAGGAGGAAAACCTTTTTTAATTGAGGGATGCATATGTATTCTATTATTTGCCGCCAGCTCTTTCAGATATTTTCCTCTTTCACCAACCGTTGTTCTCAACGTACATAGGGATATTAGCTCATTTATTGATTCAACTTCCGGAAAATCAAAAAGTAAGATATCAAAATCAAAAGAATAGGCTAAGGTAGACGCTCTTACTATTGCTCTCCTATGTCCCTCTCTAAACTTATTTTTATCATAGGTATTGTATAACGCTATGTACCTTTTCATACTTCCACTTCTATTCCCAGTTTCTCCACAAGTTCCTTGTAGCGGTTTCTGATAGTTACCTCCGTTACTCCCGCAACCTCCGCTATCTCACGCTGTGTCCTTCTCTCGCCCACCTGAAGCGCAGCGATGTATATGGCTGCAGCTGCCACACCTGTGGGACCTTTACCTCTTCCTACCCCCAGTTCCTTTGCTCTTCTCAATATGGCATAGGCCTTCTTCTTAACTTCTCCGCTCAGACGCAACTTGCTGCAAAATCTCTCTATGTAATCCTCCGGCTCTGACGGAGATATGCCGAGACCCAGAGTTCTTGCGAGAAGGCGGTAAGTCCTCCCTATATCCTTTTTACTTACCCTGCTCACAGAGGCGATTTCATCCAAGGTCCTGGGAATCTTCAGTTGTCTGCATGCCGCGTAGAGAGTTGCGGCCACAACACTCTCTATACTCCTCCCCCTTACCATGTTCTCCCTGACTGCTTTCCTGTAAATCAACGCTGCGGTTTCCCTCACATCCTTCGGAAGGTCCAGATTCGCAGCCATTCTCTCCATTATTTGAAGGGCATCTGCAATATTCCTATCCGCTGAGGAACTTACCTTTATTCTTCTGTGCCATTTGCGGAGACGGTAAAGCTGGGCCCGCGTTCTCGTGGGAACAGGCCTGCCGTATGAATCTCTGTTTTTCCAGGATATTTCCGTACTGAGACCTTTATCATGGATTGTATATGTCATCGGCGCCCCTGTTCTTTCCCTCTCTTGTCTTTGAGCGGAATCAAATGCCCTCCATTCAGGACCCTGATCCACATAGGTCTCATCAATAACCAGTCCGCAATCTTCGCAAACCAACTCCCCGTGCTCGTAATCCCTAACCAAGTGCGTTGAACCGCACTCGGGGCATTTAGTTATCTGGTCGAGTATTTCCTTTTTATCTTTCTTTTTCGCCGTTTTCATCACCTCATAAACACCTTCTTGTTCACATATTTGAGCAGATCAATCTTTGCGGTTACCCTGACCTCCACATACGGACTATCCACGGAGCCAAATATTTTTTTAACATAGCCTATCTCCTTACGATATTTATCGTACACTTTACTCTCCATCGGGGGTACTATCTTTGCCTTCACGATCAGGCTGTTACCAACAGTACCCACTACCTTCCCTATCTCTCTCATACTCACCACTAGTATACGAACGGAATACCAGTATATAAACTTTTCGTAAATTTTTTAAAGGTGTGCATTTATTTTTTTCTCCTCATCTCCGCCCACTTTTTAAACAGATATATCCAGTTATTGAATCCGTCCCTCCATGTGTTGAGTTTTTTCTCTCCTTTTCTCGGCCTGTATTCTATGCTGTACTCGTAGCACCTGAATCCCTTTTTCCAAGCCTCTATTTTTATTTCTTCGGAAAAGGACATACCATCCGACCGTAGATCCAACTTGTCAAGTATTTTCTTTCTGAATACCCACATGCCGCTCTGAGAATCCTTTATTTTTATTCCGAACAGTAGCATAGTGGTTACACTGAGTATGATATTCCCTATTATGTGAAGTAGCGGCATCGCTCCTTTCTCCATATTTGAAAATCTTTCGCAAGAAATGAAATCCAGATTTTTTTCCTTCAAAAAGTTGACTATTTCCTCTATTCTCTCCGCCGGATATGTGTCATCGGCGTCCAAGGTAACTATTATCTCCCCTCTGGCGTGGGCGAATCCTGTTTTGTAAGCCCTGCCATAACCCCTCCTTTTCTCCATGACAACTATCGCTCCTTTGCTTTTGGCTATCTCCACCGTTCTATCCTTGCTGTACGAATCCACAATTATTATTTCCCAATCGTCTCTCTTCGGTATTTTATCCAAAACTCTTCCTATGCTCTCCTCCTCGTTAAGCGTGGGTATAACCACTGATACCTCTATTTCATGAGCCATAACTCTTTCCTCCGAAGAACTTGCAAGCTAAATATCCCATGAAAGCGGCGGCGAATCTTACAATACCAGCAAAGGATAAGTGATAAGGGGTGAACATTCTCTGGGGCTTATAATACTTCCACATTTTCCCGTGTTTTAGGGTGAGTTGTTTCCTTCCATAGCCATTCCAGAACGCCTGCTTTATGAAAGAAATCCAAGAATTTCTTGTCCTGTGATAAACTATCGCGTTGGGATTGTATACGAATTTTGCTCCTCTATCCACCGCCCTTATATTAAGGTCTATATCCTCTGCGGTTATGAACCACTCGTCAAATCCCCCTATCTCAACGAACAATTTTTTCCTGTAAGCAAGATTGCAGCTTGGATATGTAACATCTATTCCCTTATAGAATAACTCCACCCTCTCCAACTTTTCAAAAGGTTTGTACCCTACCTGAATGGTTTTCCCGGCGACCACGTCCGCCCCCTCCCTAAAACTCTTCCTTATTTCCGCAAGCCATTGTTCCGAGGCAACCACATCCCCGTCTATAAAAGCCACATACTCCCCGCTTGATTTTTCAACTCCGTAGTTTCTTCCAGCGCCCCTGGAACCCTCCATTTGATAGAGTTTTATTCCTCCGTATTTTTTCGCGTATTTTTTTATTATCTCAACTGTGGAATCCTCGCTGTAAGCATCCACAATAACTATTTCGTAGGGCTTTTCCTGAATAATCAGAGAATCCAGAAGATCAGATATGTTATCTTCCTCGTTTTTGACCGTTATCACTATGCTTATAAGCATAGGGATTTCACCGCTATTATCCTCTGGGCTATCTTCGCACCAAGCACCGAAGTTATGCCCGACGGATCATAAGGAGGGCTTATTTCAACAATATCCACGCCAACCACATCAAATTTTCTGAACAATGTGTCAATGTATTCCAGAAGTTCTCTCGGCGTCATACCCAAAGGTTCCGGATTTCCAACGCCAGGAGCGTAAGAAGGGTCAATAACATCAACATCCACGGAAATGTAAATCTTATCTGCGGAGATGTTTTCAACAACACGGTCAAAATCTCCGTAAATGTAGCCAAGTTTTTCCGCATCCTCTTTCTCGCCCTTACTCATACTTCTCACGCCTATACTGCCAACCATTCCCTCGCCCAGGATTTCATAAGTTCTCCTTGAAACGCATGCGTGGCTCAGCGCGTCGCCTAGGTATTCTGTCCGAAAATCTAAATGCGCGTCAAAAAAAATAATGCCTACTTTCAAATCTTTTAATGCTCTTGCCGCACCAACCGTAAGGGTATGCTCACCCCCCAGAGCTAAAGAAAACTTTTCCTCCGTAATGATTTTTTTAACGGTGAATTCAACATCTTTAATCATATCCCCTGCAATACCCCATTCTCCTATGTCGCCCATATCGTGTATTTTCAGTTCATCCATAGACACCGATTTTTCAAAAACGAAAGATTCAAAGTTATAACTTGCGGCCCTAATTGCAGTGGGTGCAAATCGGGAGCCGGCGCGATAAGATGAGCTCAAATCGTAGGGCACACCGAATATAACAAAATCCGCATTTTTGTAATCGCTGTTTGCATCCGCGAACCTCATTTCATACCCTCATTATCTTCCTCTTACCCATGGATTCCCAGTATTCAACCTCCTTTCCCGGCTCTATCTTGTCCTTGAACTCCTCGGGAATGGGAAGCTCAAATGTCTCGTAGGTTTCCATATCCATAAGCTGGACTTCATCGCCCATTATCCCTATAACTTGCGCGGTTTTCTTATCAATTATCGGGCTTTTCACCTTATGCTTAACGGGATAAACCACGCTCCTCTTCTGCCCGTCAAAAACGCCTATAGCGACTATCCTAGCCTTGGCTTCGCCGTGCTTCCCGGGTTTTGATGTGGTGTATTCTACAATTTTGCATGGCTCATCGTCAATCACTATGTAGCTGCCAACCTTCAAAGTTCTAACTTCAACATCTCTCCACGACATAAACCATAATCCCAATTTGTATATTAAAACTTTTTGTGAGTTCTCAATAGCTTCAAGTAAAACAAATATACCGCAAGTGGTTTCCCCAACTATGAGAGAGTATCCAGTGAAAAGAAAACTGTGGAAGGAATTGAGCGTGGAAAATGTTGCAAAAACCATGAAGGAGATTTTTGGAAACGCCGAGATAAACGGAGATACTGTCATTTCTTCGTATGGTTCCTTATCAAAGATAGTTGTGAAGGTAGGCGATAAAAAAATATTCGTTGAAACGGAATCAAAAAAAGATTCCTCGCAAGAAATTATGATGGATACAATAAAGAAATACAACAAATTTCTATACAAAGTTACAGGGTATACTGCAAAGGAAAGGAAAAAATTACTTATGAAAGGCTAACGGCCCGAAGCCCTCGCTTCTAGGGTTTTAGCCGCTTGAAGATAGCTTTTCGCCTTCTCATCGTTTTCCTTATACTTCCTGAAGTAATCCGCCGCTTTCGCTTTGTATCCCGCCATCTTTTCTACATAAACCGCCTGTTTAGCTCTCAAAGCTTCTATTTTCGCCCTCAAAGCGGCGCTCTTATTTTCAAGTTTGGCGAGTTTTACCTGCAGCTTCTCCCTCCTCTTTAACTTCTCGCTGGCCAACTGTCTTTTTATTGTGTTAATTTCCTGAATTATCTGCTGCTGCTTCTTCCTCAAATTATCCTCCTGATACTTATATTTTGCTTTTTGTTTCTGGAGTTTTGCCACTATGGTCATGTATTTTTTATACTCTTTATGATATTTAGCCGCCTTGGTGCTATGCTTCTGAGCCTTTTTCCTCAACTTAGCAGCCTCTTTCAGTTTTTCATATTTCTCTTTCTCCCTCAGGGCTTCGGAAGAAGTTGCAGCTTGAACTTCACTATAACCTACTTCTTTTTCAGTGATATCTTCAGAGGGCCTACCCTGATTTCCGTGAGAACTCCCACTCATCGCCATGTGAATGATAACGGCATAGATAAATATAAATTTTTTGCTGAAAATTTGCACTGTAAGCGAAAACCAAAAATTTATATTTTTCCTGCTTAATGATCTTCTGTGGATTTGGCAGGAGTTATTGCGGAGATGCTCGTATCTGGGCAGATAGAGAATAGGGAAAATTTGGAAAAGGTCAAGAGGAGATTGGCGAGGAAATTTAGGTGCAAGATGCCAAAGAATTCCGAAATACTTCGCGCAATACCCGAGGATGAGAGGGAGAAATTCAGGGACATTTTAGTCAAAAAGCCATCTCGTACTTTGAGTGGAGTAAGTGTAATCGCGGTTATGACCTCGCCCCATCCCTGTCCTCACGGTAC
>Ga0190313_1001449_pt1 | contig 12780 bp, 9 predicted proteins | sample 4870071011_MG_FD_169989 | JGI IMG/M metagenome (GOLD analysis project Ga0190313, IMG submission 169989) | Hydrothermal vent sediment bacterial communities from Southern Trench, Guaymas Basin, Mexico - 4870-07-10-11_MG | ecosystem: Environmental > Aquatic > Marine > Hydrothermal vents > Sediment ...
ATCTTGATGCTTATGTAAGAATATAGGTATACTAGCGGTGAAGTTCTCAAAGGAAGACTAACCACAGCCATGACTTGTAGCATGTGAATTGAGCAACCCTCATTATGACTATTATGGTATATGTGGTGTATCCATTTACTAATGAGCCATTATGTGTTCTGTAAAAAACAATTGCATGCAAAGAAGAAAGAAGAGTCATGAAAGCTCGGAGAATTTATAAGCAAGTCATTCTTGATTTCTACCTCATTTACTCACGCTTTAAGATAAGTGAGAAGAGCAATCAATATGCACATATTTAAAAACCATGAGCAGTAATAACCAAAGAGTCAGATTTATATAAATAACTAGCTTTCTTTTCAATCGGCCGTAAGGCCGGAACCGAGAAGGATTTCCCTTCTCGGTCCTCGCGAAGTTCGAGGTCGAGCGTGTTGGTGAAGACTACTACCGTGAAAATATCAGAACTCACGCCCAAATCGAAAAATATAGATTTGGTAGCAAGAGTATTGAAGCTTGAGAGTGAGAGAGAGTTCACTTCAAGACGAACTGGTGAGCATCATAAATTAGTCGAGTTTTTGATAGGTGACGAGACAGCAACAATAATAATGACTCTTTGGGATGAAAAAACAGAGTCGGTAGAAGTAGGGAAAACCTATAAAATATCAAATGCTTTCGTCAGTGTTTTTAGAGGATCTATGCGATTAAATGTTGGAAAATATGGGAATATTGAAGAAGCAGAGAAGGAAATTCCTGAAGATTCTATAAATATAGCAGTGAACAGATCCAATGAAAAAGTTGAAGCTCCATTTAGGCGATTTAGAAGACCTAGAAAAAGATCCAGAGGATTCCAATAGAAAAAGTAAAGAAAGAGCTGGGGATCTCTAAACAATTGATCTTACATAATTTCTCTTTCTCATTTTTCATGTCTAATGATAGCTTTAACTGGACATAACTGCATACAAACTCCGCATCCCAAGCAGAGATCAGTTCTAATGTATGGCTTTTGTTTCTCCTCGTCAAACAATATGGCTGGACAGTTGAATTGCTTATAGCAAATTCCACAGTTTACACACTTATCCTGGAGAACTTCATATACTCCGCCTAAACCAGCTTTACCCCTCAATCTTCTTTCCGTTAAAGCACACATATGCCTAAATACTACAACGACGACTTTTCCTTCTCGATATTTTCTCCAAGCTTCTTTAAAAGCTTCTTTTGCCTTGTTCCAATCTAATACTTGATCAACTTTTATAACATAATCAGCACCGATCGCTTTTGCTACCTCTGCAATATCTATTATTCTTGTCTCCTCTCCCATTGCTGTGAATCCTGTGCTTGGATCTGGTTGGAATCCAGTCATTGCTGTTATTTCGTTATCTAGCACAACTAGAATAAAGGGATGCTTGTTAAATACCGCATTAACTAGTCCTGGCATTCCAGCATGAAAGAACGTAGAATCTCCAATAAATGCAATTACTGGTTGATCAGTGACTTTGCTTAACCCAGAGGATGTTCCAGCACTTGATCCCATGCAGAGAAGAACATCACCCATGTAATAAGGTGGAGATATGCCTAACGTCATGCATCCTATGTCAGTGGGATAAATCACCTCCTCAGGCTTCACTCCGAGCTCTTGCAAAGCTCTTTTGACAGCATAATAAGATGCCCTATGCGGACAGCCTGGGCAGAGCACGGGTAATCGCTTTGGGATATGTACACCATAAACTTCTTGAGGAGGCTCAGGAGGAGCTGGAGATGCTTTTCCCTTCTCGTATCCGAGAGCTATCTTAATACCTTTCTCTATGATCTCTGGTCTTAGCTCATAGAGCTGGGGGAGAATATCCTTCCCGTAGATCTTAACACTTATATCATGTTTCTGAGCTATTGCTCTAATGTCTCTCTCCATTACAGGGTCTATTTCTTCAACGATAAGTACTGCATCGTGATTTTCGAGGAAATCAATTATCTTCCCTTCTGGCAATGGGTATGTAAAACCTAACTTTAATATGTCTACTTCTATACCAAGCTTCTTCGCTTCTTCTATAGCATGTAGAGAAGCTACTCCCGAAGCTATTATCCCGAATCGCCCTACTGGTGGCGTATTTCCCTCCAAGCGAATAATCTTGTTCATATCTGTTCTTTCCGCTAATTCTCGAGCCTTCTCAAGCTTTTGTAATACTATAGCATGATTCCTTCTTGCTGTTGATGGAACAACAACATATCTCTTAGGATCTTTTTTGAAGAATCCTTTAGTAACTGGCTCTCTGGCTGGTCCAAAGGTTACTATTCCCCTTACATGTGATAACCTTGTCGTGCTCCTAACCATTACTGGTAGCTTAATTTCTTCTGAAATATCGTAAGCTTTTTTCGCAAAATCTTTTGCTTCTTGAGGCGAGGCGGGTTCGAGCATTATGAAGTAAAATATTCGCGCAAGATTCCGATTATCCTGTTCGTTCTGAGAACTATGCGCGTGAGGATCGTCAGCAGACACAAAAACAAAGCCAGCATTCGTGCCGATCTGGACAGAGGTAGCTAGTGCATCAGAAGCCACATTAATACCAACATGTTTTGCTGCAAAAAAGGATCTAATGCCAGCAAGAGAAGCAGCGAAAGCGGCCTCATAAGCGACTATTTCGTTAGTAGAGAATTCCACGTAAATTCCTGCTTCTTTGGCAGCATCCGCCAAAGCCTCTATTATCTCCGTACTTGGGGTTCCTGGGTATGCGGAGACAAAACCCACACCAGCCTCTAAAACCCCTCTAGCTATTGCTTCATTTCCTAAGAGAAGCCGTTTCTCCCCCGGTTGTCCAAGAATTACAGCCATATAAAATCCCTCTACATAAGAAGCCTTATTTTAAGTAGCTGAAAATTCGCTATTATAATGTGGCATATTTATACGGAGTAATGAAGAGCTTATGAAGAAGAGTGATTAAGTTGCGCAGAACTAAAATCATGGTTACATTAGGTCCTTCTAGTATGCAGGAAAATGTCATTTACTCACTCGTTAAGAGCGGCACTGATGTTTTTCGTTTAAATTTCTCTCATGGAACGCTTGAGGAAAAAGACCTTATGATAAGAATGATTAGGAAGATTGAAGAATCTTCTGGAAAACTTCTACCAATTCTCGCTGATCTGCGCGGACCATCCTTAAGATTAGGTACTGTTAAGAAGTTTTTTGTAAAGCGTGGAGAAGAAGTGGTCATTAGGCTTTCTGAAAAAGGTTTATCATCTAGAAAAGAAGTACCAATCCCGTACTCAGAGGTTTTTGAAGTTCTTGAAGAGGGGGATATTGTGTTAATTGACGATGGAAAGGTTAGAGTAAAGATAGAAAAAATTCTTGATGACAGAATAAGAGGGAAAGTCCTATCAGAGGGAGAAATACGCTCTCACGTTACCTTTGCTGTACAGGGCAAGGACCCCCCACTACCTACTTTGACAGAGAAGGATCTTAAGGATATTAAATTCGCTGTTGAAAGAGGAGTGGAGTTCTTTGCTCTCTCATTTGTTAGAAGTGCGAAGGATGTTAGAGACTTGAGAAGAATCTTGGGAGAATATAATGCTTATGATGCCAAGATAATCTCTAAGATTGAAACAAAGTCGGCTATCGATAATCTCGATAAAATCATCAACACGAGTGATGGAATAATGATAGCTCGCGGAGATCTCGGAATGCACTTTCCATTGGAAGAAGTCCCTTATCTCCAAGAAAAAATAGCCAGGAGATGTCTAGAGATGGGAAAGCCATCAATATTAGCTACACAGATTCTCGAATCAATGGTGGAGCGCCCTATGCCGACTAGAGCAGAAGTAGCTGATGTTTATGCTGCTGTTAAGCAAGGAGTTAGTGCTCTGATGTTATCCTCAGAGACGGCTATTGGGAAGTATCCTGTGGAAGCCGTTAAATGGCTGGATACAATACTGCGTTATGCAGAAAGTAAAATTCCTCCACCTAAGGTAGATGGTATCAATGAGACTATATATGATAAATTTGCTAAGGGAATCGTGCTTCTCGCAGAATCAATCAATGCAAAAATAATAGCGTATACTAAGAAAGGAGCTACCGCATACCGCATATCTCGATACAGACCGCGAACAGAAACTTATATTGCTACAGCTGATAAGCGTGTTGCACGTCAGATCAACTTGCTATGGGGTCTTATCCCAATGTATACTCCAGACATAGAATTAGAAGCAGCCATAGTTAAAGTTTTTGAGGATTTGAGAAGAAAAGGCATTCTTAGAAAGGGAGATATAGCAATTTTGACCGTTGGGATGAGGGAAGGGGCAACTGATCTGGCAAGAATAGAGATTATAGAGTAATATCATGCTAATCCTAGCATTCTCCTTAATATATGACTAAATGTAAGCCCAATGTTGGGATTTGCCTCCACTTTTTCTGTCTCAGTATCTACCTGATAAAACCTCCATACTCCGCCGTTAAACCTCACAGAAACCCAAGCCTCTGCTTTTAATCCCTCTCTTCTCATTGCCTCTAACCACATAATAAGGTTATCAAAATCCTTGCGATAATATCTTGCATGTTCACCGCATCTCTTTACCTCAAAACCGTAAAGTATTCCTTTAGCTACCGCTAGTACATCGGGTAGGGGCTGAGCAATTCCACTGACTGGTATTCTGGTAACCCATATTTTCCTCTCTTTAAATTTTTTAACTAATTCTCTCTCAGCATCAAAACCTTTTCTACGCCTACTCTTAAGCGATTTCACTTTCAAAGACCTGCATTATTATCATTTATTCTATATTCTATTCACATCCTTAACAAGATATTATGAATTATAATATAACTTATGTGGAGCGTACTCTAAACAGAATAAAGTTATTCGGCGTTTTCTCCTTGGTATTTTTCCCGCTATGTTGATGGTACTTTTTTGATCAATAAATCTCCATATAATAATATTCAATGTTTAACCACACTTTTTTTCCAGATCCTTCTCTTAGGAAGTTGATACAGTATCTACTTTTATATTTACTGGTGGTTTAAGGTTGATTTTGAAGAAAAATAACTGAGTGAATGAAAATGAAACAAAAATATGACGTTATAATCGTTGGTGCTGGTCCTTCTGGAATATTCGCTACTCTTGAGATTATAAAGCATGCTCAAGATAAATTATCAGTTATTATTGTCGAAAAGGGACCAGATATTGATAAACGTTTAAAAGAGAAAAATTTTTTATCTGGATGGGGTGGGGCTGGAGCTTTTAGCGATGGTAAGATAACACTAAGTCCAGATGTAGGAGGATGGTTAACTGACTTATTATCATGGAAAGAAGTTGAAGATTTAATCAATTACGTTGATTCAATTTGGGCTGAATTATCACCAGAAGCTAGCTATTATCCATTCGATGAAGATGCCGTTGCTGAGCTGGAAAGTCGTGCTAGAAGAGCTCACTTACGACTTATTCCATACAAAATTAGGCATTTGGGATCAGATAATACGCCTAAAGCCCTTGTAAGAGCAAAGAATCGAATAGAAAAATATGCTGAGATTCTCTTAGAGAGCGGAGCTGAGCGGATAATTGTGGAGAACGGTAGAGCCCGTGGAATCATATTAGAAAATGGTGAAGAAATTCATGGTAAATATGTAATTGTTGCTCCAGGACGATATGGAGCGTCTTGGTTGATGAAAGAAATGCACAGATTGGGTGTTGGTCTTAAAATAAACCCAGTAGATATTGGAGTTAGAGTGGAAATCAATCATGAGGTAATGGCTGAGTTAACAGAAATCCTTTATGAACCCAAGTTTCTTTATTACTCACCGACATATGATGATGTTGTCAGAACTTTTTGTGTAAATCCGAGGGGATTTGTGATAACAGAGAGATATGAGGACGTAATTACTACGAATGGTCATTCATACGAATCGAAGAAAAGTGATAATACAAATTTCGCATTATTAATAAGCTCCCGGTTTACGGAGCCATTCAAAGATCCTATATCTTATGGTAAGCATATCGCAAGATTGGCGAATTTGCTTAGTGGTGGAAGCGTGCTTATTCAACGGTTAGGCGACCTTAAGAGGGGGAGGAGGAGCACAACTGAGAGGCTTAGAAAATCTATCGTGGAGCCTACCTTAAAAGTTGCTGTTCCAGGAGATATTAGCTATGTTCTTCCCCATAGACATCTTGTGGGAATTCTGGAGGCCTTAAAGGCCCTTGATAATATAGCACCGGGGATATTTAGTGACCACACTCTCTTATACGTAACGGAGGTAAAGTTTTATTCTTCAAGAGTTGACGTCACCCCCGAGATGGAGACAAAAAAAGTTAAGAACCTCTTTACTATCGGGGATGGGGCTGGAATAAGTAGAGGATTAGCTCAAGCAAGTGCAACTGGTGTAATTGCTGCTAGAGCCATACTGCGGAGAGAGAAAATTATATAGATCCTCATCCATGAAAAAATTTACTAATTTTCCTCTTAATCTTCTTAACTATTCCATACCTTCTTCCGATTGGAATTGTTAACCCCTTCTTTATGGCTTCTATAATCTCCTCTGGTGTTGAGGCAGCACTTTTTATGACTGTATAAGCGTATCCTAACTCTGATAAAGCATGGGCATCACTACCAGCTACCATGGGTAGTGATCTTTTCTCAGCTAATATGAAAGCTTTCTTATTAAAATAATCAAAGAGACAGCCCGCATTTATCACTTCCACAGCATCTGCTGGTATTATCCATGAAAGTTTTCCTAAGCCATTTCTAAGAAAATCAAACGGATGAGGAATAATTACAAGCGCTCCAGTTTCATTTGCAAAATCTATAACCTCTCTCACATCTAATCCTTTCCTCGGAGCTTCATTCACATCGAGAAGAATTATGTGTCCCTGCTTCGTGGAGACTTCTATACCCCTTATTACGATGAACCCGTCCTCCAATACAACATTCTTTTTTACTGATATTATGTCGTGATCTGTTATTGCTACGCCGTTTAGTCCTATTCTCCTAGCATGTTTGAGTATTTCATCGAGAGAATTTAGACCATCAGATTTCCGCGTGTGCACATGAAAATCTATCTTAAGCATTTCCTTTGCCTCCTTTTATCGCTTGTCGAAGGTTAAATAATTGATCGTCAAAATTGGCTGGTGAATAAAATTATGTTTAGCAAAAAAAGCGTTATGATTTTCTGTTTAATCCTTATCGTCTTATACCCGATTATTACAGCGAGTGGATGGGAGAATAATGCATTTGCTAGAGAGAATATTAAAACATCACATAGCTTTTCCATAAATACTGCATGGTTTGATGGCGAGAGCATCAGCGTACTATTTATGCAGGAGGGCTATTTATATCCTTCAGAATTAGACGTGGCTAAAGGAACTATACTATCTGGAAGCATATTCTCTCTTTACTCAGTAGGAGAAAATCTCTTAGTCAAGGCAGAGAAAAATTCCTGGACAATATATCTTGAAATAAAAAACTTCAATGGTGGTTATTTAGAGATTTTGGCTAGGATATGCATAAATGACACGAGCGCTAATGTGTTTTATTATACCCAAGCTTATCTTAACATAAGCATCTATAATTCATTTAGAAAAGACTTCGTCAAACTGGGTATAGCTAATAGTACTCTTTATCATATTGATCAGAATGTAGCAACCATTGACCAAAGATTAATTATAAAACTTGAGGGCGAGATGACGACTGATTTACCAGACTATATGTACTATTATGCCAATATATCCTATGCTTGGGTCAAACCAGATCCTCAGAAAAGGATTTTTCAAAGCATGTATAAGTACATAGATTCCCATAATATCCTTCATAAGCTCCCAATAACGGTAGATAAGCCTAACACCAAGGTCGTATTACAGAACATTTCTATATGGTGGAGATTCCTTTACGCCGAGCCGGAAATATCACTGAATTATACTGAGAGGAGCTTCATTGCGAGAGATCGTGGTACTTATGTACTTTACTTCACTAGCTCAGATAAATGGAGGTATCCAGATTATATTACATCTCAGATAGTCTTACTTAATTCTCGTGGACAATATTTACCAATAGATGCATTCAAAGTTCTGTACCGCTTCATCAAAGAGAGCTACATTGAAAACCACTCTAACCCGTCTTTTCTTCGTGATATAATAGTAAATAACCCCTATCCCTTTTCATTACCGAATTGTAGAATGAGAATTATATTAAGTACTAATAATTTCAGTTTCTTTGCGACAAAAAATGACTTAACAGATATATTCTTCGTTCTAAATCAAAATAATATTCCCCATTACATTGAATCTTGGGATGGCAGAGTAGCCACGATATTCATTAAAGCTAATTTAACCATCGGTATTAATAATATAACAATGTATTATGGAGCACCTCAAATAGTGGCTCATCAGGATCCATCAGCTCTTTCCCCATATGTATTCTTTGACACATTTAATTATGAGACCACCTTATTGAATAAAAACTGGACAATTATTAGTGGTAATTGGCGAACAATCTATGACTCATCATCAGGCACATCCCTATTATCAAATGAACAGGATACTAATTTTGCTACTATATCTACTAAACAGTATTTTCCACCTTATGTCGTGATAAAGTTTAGCACACTTGAATTAATCCCCTCTTCATCTACTCAAGAGTATCTAGGTCCTCATAAAGTGCTCCTTATACTCCTTAAACCTAATAGTACATCATATTTTGCCTTAGAATTTACGCAAATAGACACTGACTCCCCCCTATATCAAATAAAATTAATCAGAGTACTTAATGGAAAAGTCATTGATGAAAGTGAGACAATAACGAATGAGAAAAACGGCGTATTATTTGATACTTTCACAATTTCCGCGTACATTAATCAACCTCAAGAAGAGATACTCGTAGAAATAGAAGAGCTCGAGAAAACTTTAACACTTCAGTTACCCAAGTCAGTAACCGATCTCGGATATGTTGAGATACGTGTAGCTAACGGATCAATAACGCTTGATCAGATCTCTATACAATATCCATCCTCTCTTAGCCTAAATATTTCATTAAGCAAGGAAAAAATAAATCCTATTGAAGAAGATTGTAGAATAGTTTCGAATTATCAAAGAGCTTTAACCCCCTATATATTGGTTCCACGAGATTGTCTAATCAATATAATCGTGCTAGACGCATTTAATACCACTTTGATAAATAAAACACTAATTCCAAAAGATTCCATCCCGCTAACTCTTAGAGTTTATAGTTTCAAGATAAAAAACAATAGAGACGACACCTTCGTACATGTAAAAATTTCAAAACACGGAACACCTTTAGTATGGAGTGAATGGTTAGCTCCCGGAGAAATAGCAGAATACTTATTAAGTCCGAGCATGTATTCTTTAGAAATAGTTTATCCTAATGGAGAAGCAGCAATATTTAACAGCCTCAATATAACTGAAGACGTATACTTTATGATAAACGGTACTGTATTAGGTGATGTTATAGCTCATCTTGAGAAAATGAATGAGAGCTTCGTCCAGCAGTTTTACCAAATTGATATTTATCTATCAAATCTGAATTCTACAATAAAAAACCAAACAATAAATCTTCAAATCCACATAGAAAATATCAATGCCACAATTTCCCAACTGCTATATTCTATAAGGATGAATCTGACAGCAATAGAATCAAACATTACCGAATTACTATATAATATTGCAAATGAAATAAACTCCCTAAATAGTATGGTGAGTTTTCTTAATACCTCAATAATAGGCAATTTAACTCAAGTAAACTCAACAATTACGGGATTATTAATCGATTTTAAAAGAAATATAACGCTAATTTTAACAAATGTAACTGAGATTCAACTAAACACAACACAGGAAGTGTTATTAGTAAACTCATCAATAAGCAAACTTCTGACTCTTCTGAAGGATGATTTAATTGGACTAAATACAACCATTAACTCAATATATCTAAACATTAGTAATAACTTATTGATGATAAATTCTAGCATTGGAGAATTATACGTCAATTTAACTAGCCAGCTTCTGATTATAAATGCTAGCATATCTCAACTCATTATCAATGTTCTAAACAATATTAGAGCCATTAACGCTACAATATCAAGAACAATATTCGAAATCCTACAAGATCTATTTCTTATAAATTCTTCATTAATATCGATTATGTGGAATTTAACGAATGAAATGATTACTATTAAAAGTGAGATGGGTAATGTAACCCTTAATCTCCACGATTATATCATGATGATCAATGCTACATTAAATAATCTCACAGCAAATATCCGTGAAAATACATTGTTAATTAATAGTGTGATTTATCTGCTGAATGAAACGGTACTAGTAACGCTTGCAGATCTCCAAATGAATGTGACAAAAGTACTGTGGTTAACTTTAGATGAGCTTAGGAATCTGACAGAATTAATCCCAATGCTCCTTAATGTGTTTAAGATTAGAATTTTTAATTACTATACCATGGAATCGATTCCACTTGAGTGGTTCAGAATTATTGTTAACTCGACTCAGATAAATGATGACACAATATGGACTTTAGGTGAGCGCCTAAATATAACAGTACTCGATTACTGGGGCAGAGTCTTATGGAGTAATATTACAACAGACAGAGATATTCGAATACTTTTAAAAATGGGAGAAATTTTGATAATTAATGAAAGAGAAGAAACAATACAAGCACTCATTGCTCCAGAAAATACGTCTAGATATCTTTGTATACTTCTTCCACCATATACCTCATACCGCCTACTTGTTTATAGCGAAAGTAGGTATAATATTACTATACTATCTGGTCAGGCTGTTATATCCTCGGGAATCTATAGATTTCCGCATAATGAAAATGGACCAAGAATTTTATTACGAGTGAGTTATAAAGGCGTATTCCTTAACCAAAGCCCAGATACGACCCGAGTAATGATTATTTCCTTGGTAGTAGGTATTCTATCTTCCGCAGTGTCTTCTACGATATTTAGGATAATATCGCTAAGAAGAGCTCTAGTGAAATCCGATCATCTCCTCAAAAAAATACTAGAGGAAATCGAAAAAGAAGAGTAGTATAGTAATGCTAAAAGTATTTTTATGAGGAATTAACATTCTCAATATAAATTCCTTAAAATATCTTCTGTGCGAGGTTCTGGTATTATGGAGAAGCCGGCTATTCTAGGAGGAAAACCAGTTAGTAAGGAAAAAATTCCGTTTGCCAAAGTGATTATAAGGGAGGAGGAGAAAAAGGCTGTTGAAGAAATTCTGAGGGAAGGGTCTCTAGCTGGTGGGGAATATATAAAAAAGTTCGAAAAAGCTTTTGCAGAATTCATTGGTGCTAAGCATGCTATCTCAATCTCAAATGGCACTGATGCGCTATTTCTCTCTTACTTAGCATTAGGAATCAGCTTTGGGGCTAAAGTACTAACAACGCCAATCTCATTCGTTGCCACAGCCTCAACGATAATCCATGCGGGTGCAATACCATTCTTTGCAGATGTTCTTAATGATGCAAACCTAGATCCAAAATCGGTTCAAGAAATGTTTAGAAAGCAGAAATTTGACGCCATAACCGTTGTACATATGTACGGAAAGCCTGTTGAAATGGATGAAATCAAGGAAATTGCGCGCGAGAACAATGCATTTATAATCGAGGATGCTGCTCATGCCCACGGAGCTGAATATAAAGGTACAAAAGTTGGCTTACTAGGAGACATAGCAGCCTTCTCGCTCTATCCCACTAAAATCATAGCAGCGGGAGGGTGGGGGGGTGTAATTGTGACTAATAGTGATGAGATAGCTGAAAAACTAATTTTACTAAGAGCTCATGGCGAACTTAGACATAAGATTGGTCCAGAGGGCGCATATGAATATGAGATCCTAGGTTATAACATGAGAATGAGCCATATAGAGGCTGCTATAGCTTATTATCAGTTAAGGAGAATAAACGAGTTCATATCTTGTAGAAGAAAGCTAGCTAAAATGCTTAGTGACCTTCTCCGGGATATTCCTGGGATCGCCATACCAGAGGAACCACCATATGTCAAACACGTCTATTACATCTACTCGATTCTCATTGATGAGAAGACGATCGGTTGGACACGGGACGAGTTTGTGAAGGCGTTAAACGCAGAAGGGATCGAGGCCAGAAAAGGTTATCATAAGCCTCTTCATCAACAACCATTATTCAAAATGATAAACGATCCCACTATAAACCACTTTGCAAAGATAAATAAGTATCCTAACTACGCGGAATTCAAGTTACCTAATGCTGAGAGAATAGCCAAATCAACTGTATGGCTCCCGATGCATCCCTATCTTACCGAGGAACAAATAGAATTGATAGCCAAAGCAATTCACAAACTTGTCCAATGGAGAAGAAAATAGGGAATATCAGACAATCCTCTTGCCAAATAACTTCTCATCGGCTCTACCAATCTTTGAGAAGAAAAGAGACAGCGCCTGCACAAGATCATCGACAAATATTAGATTTAGGCTAGATAGGTATGAATTCAGAATCTCTAGTAATCTTTTTACATTTTCAAGATTTTTCATATCCTTTCTTTCTAAGATGGCAACAAAGATATAATCTCCTTTAATGTAATAAATAATATTATTCCGGGAAATGAAGAAACTCCTAGCTTTTCTCCTGGCTATAAGATTAAGAATCTTTGCAATTATCAATGATCCTTTCCACGCATTTTCCTCATCTTGAACAGTATTTATCGAAAGAGCATCTCCTTTGAAGACTATTCGTGCCTTCAGAGCAACATGGTCAAATATAAGCAGTTCTGAAAGACCCAACATTTCTTAGCCCTAAGAAATGTCTTTT
>Ga0190313_1001450_pt1 | contig 12779 bp, 15 predicted proteins | sample 4870071011_MG_FD_169989 | JGI IMG/M metagenome (GOLD analysis project Ga0190313, IMG submission 169989) | Hydrothermal vent sediment bacterial communities from Southern Trench, Guaymas Basin, Mexico - 4870-07-10-11_MG | ecosystem: Environmental > Aquatic > Marine > Hydrothermal vents > Sediment ...
TACAACAGCAACAACTAAAATAGCTGCGAGTAGGAGCAGATACTCCAAAGCACCCTGACCTTTTCTACCGAGCACGAAACCACCTAATAAAATAACAGATTATCGGTTTAAATAATTTCTGTTAAATGGTTCTGTAAACTTATTGTTGGTAAGGTATAATATTTTTAAATTTTGATTATTTCACTCTAAATATGGAAAATAAAACAAAAAAGTGGAAAAAATATTTAGAAAATAAACTGTTTTTAGTAATATTAGGAGCAGTCATTGGAGCTATTGCTACCGGAATAATTCAGCATTATTTTTACAATCTTCAACAAGGAGATCCAGTAATAATTATCACACCAGAAGGTCGTGATATATATTCTGCAAATCCAGATCAAACAATATCTTTTTCATATTTAGTTGTGAATAAAAGAAATCATCCAATATATATCTCTCCAAGCGAAAGTGGAATTATATTCAGATGGAACGATTGGTCTATAGTTGAGAATAATGAAAGTGGTATGTCCATTAGTAGTGAAGGAAGAAAAATAATTTCAGAACCGCCATCCCCACTCCCACCAAACAGTTATCTCAAATACTCTTATAAATTTAAAGCCCCTTCTAAAAAAGGAAAATACATTTTTACAATCGTTGTTTCTACAGATGAAGGGAAAGTAATAAAAGATATTACCCTCTACGTAATAAGTCAACTACAAACATCTCAAGAATAGGAATATTTGGTAGCAAGCTCAATCAATTCATGCCACTTATGTTTCAATCCTAAATCAAGTCCGACAGCTTCTGCTGGTGTTTTACCTTTTAAACTCTCATGAGGTCTAATGAAATTGTAAAATACAAACCAACCACTCAAAATTATTTCTGCTGTTTCTTCACTTTTCAAACCTCTCATAACTTTTATTCTATCCTTTAATGTTCCGTGCAATCTTTCAACAATATTGTTTGTTTCTCTTGCTCTTATTCCAGCTCTCCTTACGAATTCAACTCTATGTTCTTTATATCTGCTATAGAAAACTTTCTTGAATGCTCTTTCATAAGCCCATAACCCATCTACAACTATTTTATTTGGTCTTTCTATAACTCTCTCTTTTGCTTGCCTAAAAAGTTTCAATGCTTCTTCAATAGTTCTTTCTCCTGATAAATGAGTCGCTATCAAGAATTTAGTTTCTTTATCTATAACTTGCCAAAACCATTTGAATTCACCATCACATCTTATTGTTGTTTCATCAACGTGCCAATCTCCGCTAATATTTTCCAATTTAAGAGAATCGACAAATTCTTTTGCAAGTCTGGAATACTTTATAATCCATTTCCAAATTGTCATTTGGCTAACTTTCACTCTTAAAATGTTTGCTAATTGTCTCTGAACTTTTCTAACTGATAAGCCTTCAAAGTATAAATCCAAAGCTGCAACGATTACATCTTTCTCTGTTCTCATCTTTACAAAATTTCCATTGTCCACAAACTTGTGTTTACAATCTTTACAGAAGTAGCATTGTTTACCTTTGCTTTTTCCGTATTTGATAATATTCTTTGATTTACAATATTTACATTCTACTTTACTTATATCTTTTGTATATCTCATATGATATATATAAGACATAACTACTATATAAATATTTCGCTTATATAGTATATATGTTATACTGAAGTATCGAAAAGTATATAAAGATGAAAGACATTATTAAAATTATGAAACGAATATTAGTAAGCATACCAGATGGAGCTTGGAAGATAATTCAAAAGAAGTTAAAAGGTAAACTTGGAGATAAAGAGTCGGAGTTAATTAGAAATATTGTTTTGGCTTATTTATCTGAAAAAGGTTATCTTAAAGATGAAGAAAAATAATGGTGCTAAAATGGTAGAGAAGAAAATTGATGATATTAAGGAAGAGTTAGAGATATTAGATGATATGCTTTCGGCTTTAGTAGACTTACTTATAGAAAAAGGAATTATAACTGATGAAGAATGGGAAAAGAAAGTTAAGAAGAAGTTGGAAGAAAATAAAAGACTAAAAAAGATTTTATAAACTAAAAGTTTATCTTAATTATGATGATGGAAAGACCTGTTGAGATGCCTTTTGACGAACTACCCGAAGCATTAGTAGAAGAAATGTTAAATGAATGTGATGAATTAGGCAAAAATTTGTCTGAGTCGTTTCAAAAACTTAACAAAACTAAAGAAGAAATAAGGAAAGCATTAAAAGATAAGGAATTATTAAAAAAAGATACAGAAATTTCTATAGCATCTACACATCCAACCTCTTGTGGGGTTGACGGATCTTATGCAATTGAAAAATTGATCGCTACAGATATGGTGGCAATTGCTGGAGTTGCTGTGGAAGGATTGACACCACCAACTGAAAAAAGATTCTGGCCAAAGCCACATCATTTTAGCAAGGTATTAACAATACCACATAGCGATTCTACAGCAGTGGTTAGTCGTGCAATAATGATGTGTATGGAATTAATACTAGCAAAAAGGGCTCCTCATGATGTAGTATTTTTAGATGGTTCTCTAACCACACCATTCATTTATTTTAATCAAGCACTAAACAAAGTTAATGAAGTACCAGAAAAGTTAGCTACTCTTTTAATTAATGGTATAAAAGTAAAGGAGAAAGATAGTAACGAAGAGGTAATTATCAACCTGAGAAATGCCTTCCTAGCTTATAAGGAAATTCTATTATCTTCAAGAACAGATAAAATATTTGTTGGAGTTCCTAAATATACAACGAAAAGAGAAATTACAACAAGAGAATTAAGCGAATTGAATATCAGAGAATATGAGGATAGAGGAATGCTATCATTCATCCTAGAAGCTGGAGAATTTATAAGACCTGTAAATATAGAGAAACCACGACAGCCCTGGCACATAACACTTCCAGAGGAATTAAAACATCTAGAATCTCTAAAAGAAGAAATAATCTCTGCATTAGACGATCTTTATGTTGTTTATTATAGACCTTATACTCATTTTCCTGCTTTAAGAATCGAAATATCAAAATCAATTGCCTTAAATAATCATAGACTAGCAATTTTATTTGAAGCATTAAAACTTCAATGCGGCGCACCTGGAATAGTAGAGCCATACCCTTTATATCTAGCAGATAGAATGGTAAAACATTTGAGTACAGCATTACCAGCTATAAGAAAAACAACAACACAAGAAATGGCTTTGAGGTGGGAAGAAGAACTTGGTAATATGTACTTAGCCATGCATGGTTATAGGACAGAATATGGCAAATAGAGGTGAGAAAATGGTAGATGAAATTAAAAAAGCATTTGACGAGGCTGAGAGAATCGGCGTAGTTGGTTCTCCTTCATCTACTGGAGGATTTACTGTTGACATTTTAGGTACTGCTGTTTCTAAAAGATTGGTTGGAAATCTTATCATATTTAACTATACCCAAGATGGAAAAGACCATTATGCTTTAGGACAAATCACAGAAATTACTATGCAGAATGTATGGACACAAGATCCTACTATGAGAGGATTAATAAGACAAAAAGGAAGAGTAGACCCTATAACTGAGAGACAAGATGTCCATACGGCGAAAATGACTATTAGTTCGGTTTTTGCGAAAACTGAAAGAGGTGTCGAGCAAAGTATTTTAGGTACCGTACCATCTACTGGGACACCTATAAAATTACTTAATGAAAACATAATGAATGCGTTATTGAAGGATTACAAAGAAGAATTATTTTACCTTGGTAGAGCATATGGGACAAATGTTAAGCTGCCTATGTGGCTTAAACATTTTGGATTTGGTAATTTTGGTGCAGGTGAAGCTTATCATATTGGAGTTTTTGGTAAGACCGGCTCTGGAAAATCAGTACTAGCAAAGATGATGATGTTAGGATATGCTAGACATAGGGAAATGGCAATATTTGTTTTGGATCCTCAAGGAGACTATACCAAAGACTTAATTGAAAAGAAAAACGTTATGGAACAATATAAAAAGCTGGGGCGAGATGTAAAACTATATCATATAAGTAATATAGTTTTAGATGATCCAAATTTATTTGTAAGAATTCTAGCTAAATCTAATTTTTGGGAAGGATTAGTAAGAACTTACGAATATAGAGTAAGGGCCGGAGAAATATTATTAGAGTTTATCAAAAAAAAGAAAACCAAATTAAAAGATTTTATAAAAGAAGAAAAAGAAATACGCGTTTTTGATCTACATAAAGAGGAGATATTCAAAGAAATTATATGGGATATATTAAATGATGAGTCTTTCCAGAACAGGGTCTACAGTAAACAATATGCTAAAGAGTTTAAAAATGTAATTGAATCTGGAACACCTGAAGAATATTACGAAAGGTGGTTACCTGTAGCAAAACTATTCACATGGGAAGGAAGATCGGAGAAAGCCTTAACTATAAATAAACTCATTAGGGAAGAAGTTTTTACAAAAGATACAAGACCGGTTGTTATAATTGACTTGTCAAAAGAATCTATACCCGAAGGAGTACTATGGAACGATGAAATACAAACCTTAACAATCAAAAGAATATTAGATAAGCTTTCTGAGGTTGCCGAAGAACATTATAAGAATGGAGAGCTACTAAACTCTTTAGTAATCATAGATGAAGCACATAGATTTGCACCAAGAGAAAAAGTTGAAGATGAAGCTCTCAATGAAGTTAAATCCTCTTTAATAGATGCCGTAAGAACTACAAGAAAATACGGTTTGGGGTGGATGTTTATAAGCCAAACTTTATCAAGTTTAGATAGAGAAATTATAAATCAAATAAGGATATATGTTTTCGGATTCGGATTAGCATGGGGTGTTGAAAGACAAGCCTTAAGAGAGATAATTGGCGGTGCAGAGGAAGCGATAAGATTATATCAAATGTTTAGAGATCCTCAAAGCAGTTTAGGAAAAAGAGAGTACCCATTTATGACAATAGGACCCATATCTCCACTTTCTTTTTCAGGTACACCTTTATTTTTTACCGCATTAGAATATCCTGATGAATTCTTAAAGGTTAATTTTGGTGTAGAAAATGAAAGTTAATCCTACTGAATTGAGAAATAAAATTATAGAAGCACTTAAAGCACAAGGTTTTAAAATTAACCCTCATTTAAGACCTAAAAGAAATGAGAAAGAAACGCTTAGGAAAGTTCATGAACAAAAAAGAAAGGAACAATTAAGATTGCATAAAAAATTTTTATTAGAAAATTTAGATGAGATGGAAAAATTTTCAATAGATGGAAATGATATTCAACCAGATAAAATAAAACTTAAATTAATTGAAGTAAAACCAAATTCCTTTGAATCTCGATTATTTTTTTGGTGGAATTTAGTGTGGTGGTCTCTACCGTATGATAAACCTATAGGTAGACAGATGAGGTTTATTCTATGGGATGAATATCACGATGCACCGTTTGGGTTAATAGGTTTACAAAGTCCGCCTCTTGCTTCGTCAGTAAGGGATAATTACTTGGGATTGAATAATGGAAATAGAGAGTATTGGATAAATCAATCAATGTATGGTCAAAGAATAGGTGCTTTACCTCCTTATAATGAATTACTTGGAGGGAAAATGGTAGCATTATCGCTTGTGTCAAACGAAATTAGAAAAGCCTATGAAAAGAAATATCGAAATAGAAAAACCTTACTAAAAAAGAGGAAAATTCCAAATAGACTTCTTTTTATAACTACTACAAGTGCATATGGTAGAAGCAGCGTTTATGAAAGGATAAAATATAAAGGCGAGAAAGTTAGTATTTTTTTAGGTTTTACATCTGGTGCTGGAACTTTTCATTTACCACAAGAACTTTATGAAGAATTACTTTTGTTTTTAGAGCAAGAAGGAATAAATACAAAAAGAGGATATGGAACTGGTCCGTCAAGAAAGTTAAAACTTGTGGATTTAGGATTTAAAAAATTAGGTTTGAAAAATTTAACTGGCTCATATGTGTTTCATAATATTAGAAGGGGTTATTACTTATTTTCACATGTTAGAAATTTGCATAATGTTATACAGAAAAATAAAAGACCTCTATGGTATAATAGACCATTTAATGGGTTATTTGCTTTTTGGTTAGAACGGTGGTGTATTCCAAGAAGTGAAAGAAAAAAAGAATGGATGGAATTTGACTCAAGAAAATTTTTTAAGAGAGTAGCTATACAACTTAAGAGATTATGATATTATTTTATCATATCAGTTCAGTTATTTTCTTTTGTTTTTGTTTATTAAGAAATTTTCTTATTCTTTCTTCTGCTAGTTTAACATATTTCTCTTCTATCTCATATCCAACAAATTTTCTGTTCGTCATCAAAGCAGCAATAGCCGTGGTGCCACTACCCATAAAAGGATCCAGAACGACATCATTTTCAAAGGTATATAGTTTGATGCATCTTAAAGGCAATTCAACTGGGAAAGGCGCTGGATGTCCAATTTTCTTAGCAGATTCCGCTGGAAAAGTCCATATACTTTTTGTCAATTCTAAAAATTCTTCTTTAGTTAATGTAGCTTTCTCATTCTTATGATTTATCCTAGTAAAAGTATCCTTTGAAAAAACAAGGATATATTCGTGAATATCCCTCAAAACAGGGTTTTTCGGAGACAACCAACTACCCCAAGCAGTAGAAGGACTTGCGCTAGAACCTTTATTCCAAATTATTTCTCCTCTCATTAGAAATCCTATTTTTAGCATATCTTCGATTATAAAAGAATGTATTGGTATATACGGCTTTCTGCCTAAGTTTGCTACATTTATACAAACTCTTCCACCAGGAACTAAAACTCTATAAACTTCTTTCCAAACTCGTGAAAGAAATTCTCTATATTCTTTCAAGGTTAAATTTTTATCATATTCTTTTCCCACATTGTACGGAGGTGAAGTCACCATCAAATGTACACTATTGTCTGGTAATTCTTCCATTTTTTCACTACTCTTACAGAATATCCTATTTATATGTTCCTCTGGAATTTTATTTTCTATAAATTTAATATTTCGTTTTTCTTTGGGCAAATCTTTATACAGATTGCTATTATAAAATTTAGAAGAATCATGATTAATTCTTCCTGGACTACCAAAAGAGCTTGTTTCAGTTCCATTCCTAGATCTTCTTTTAACCATTTTCATTTACACCTCTAATTAGAGATAAGAACTTTTCAGCTTTTTTCTCATAAGTTTCTTCTCTGTTAGCAATTTCTATTATTTTACCTAACTCTTTCTTACTTTTCATACCTGCAAAGAATTCCTTTTCTTCACTCAACAATTCAAAGAGATATTGCTTAAATTCAGAAAACGAATCAAATCTAAAAAATCCATTCTCAGGAGTAGATTTTATATTTTCTCCATTATTATCTAATGGTTTTGGATTTAAGGACCAGAATCCCTGAATAATCCCATATTTTTTTAAATTGTCAACCTTTGTATAATAACTTTTAGTAATTGGAGTATTTCCTAGAATTATTATCGGTATTTTCGCAGACTTAAGAGAAGATATTCTTACACTTATACTTTTTCCTATAGCCTTTAACATAGTATCTGATCTTAATAATCCAGGATTGCCTTGATGTGTCCTATAATCTCCTATGCATTTCAACTGATAATTTGAGTTTTTTATTATTAGTTCCCAATTCCACACTATCGACATTTTTACCTCAAACAATACAATAATATTTTCTGGTTTTTGAAAAATGGAATTAGTTTTACAGATTGCAACATCCGCAGGAGAACCTTTCGTCAATTCTAATTCCTCACATATAACACCTCTTACTGCAAAACCATTTAATTCATCGGCAATTTCTTTTAATAGTTGCTGAACCCATTTTTCAGTATACGCGCCAATAAAAGCATTTCTACTTTGGAGTGTTGTTTTTTTACCTTTATATCCTTTAGGCCAATATGCAATATATCGTCCGTCGTTAGTTAAATAAAACAACTGTTCAGGGGATGCTATTTGTAAAGATTTCATAAAAAAATCAATTTCTTTATCTTTATCCCATAAATTATTTTGGGTCTTCATTTTTTACCCCTCTTTTTTAATTCTTCTTTCATAAATTTTTCTACTTGCTTTGAAATAATGAAACCGTTTTCTTCGCAAAACTTTCTATACTCTTCATAAACTTTTTCATCGATGCTTAAAGTAACAGTTTTTTTATTGTTCATCTTTTCTCCCATAAATATTGATATTTATGCATATTTATAAAACTTTTTATGTTTGACTTACCAACAATAAGTTTACAGAACCTGTTAAATCTAGCTTTTTAAATAGTTGAATCATTAACTAGAATCATGAGGATAGCTTTTTTCACAGAGACATATATTCCACAGGTAAATGGGGTAGTGACTGGCATAAATTCCTTTGTGGAGGAATTAACCAGGAAGGGGAATGACATAGACATATTTGCCCCAGCTCCTGGTCCGGATAAATGGGATGGAGCAAAGGTGTATAGGTTCAAGTCCATAACGTTCTTTCCATATCCAGAGTTTAGAGCAGCGTTGCCTAGCTCTAGAGTGTATAAACTAGTCAAGAAGGGCAAATATGATATAATCCATACCCATGGACCATTTGCTTTAGGATATCAGGGTTGGAAAGCAGCTGTCAAGTTTGGTATCCCTCACCTCACAACCTTCCATACGCCTATTGCAGATTATGTTGGTTACCTGTTGGGTGGAAAGAATAGCCCGTTAGTGCCAATAGGCAAGGCAATAGCCTGGGCATACACTAGATGGTATTACAATAGGTTTCCATTAGTGTTATCACCTTCTTTTGCCATAGCTCAGCTTTTGAGAGATCAGGGCATAACTCCGGAAATAGAGATTGTCAGAACAGGAATAGATCTGAAAGAGTTTGACAGAGTGAAGAAGACAAAAGAAGTTAGGGATAAATTTGGGATAGAGAGGGATTACATAATCCACTCTGGAAGGTTAAGTCATGAGAAGAATGTGGATAACATAATCCATGCTTTCTCTCTTATTAAAGACAAAGTGGACGTAGACCTAGTGATAACATCCAGGGGGCCATTGTTAAATAAGCTTCAGTCCCTAGCTATTGGGCTAGGTCTGGAGGGAAGAGTTCATTTCACTGGATATGTTGACAGGGAGGATCAGATAAAACTTTTCAAGGAAGCTAGATTCGGGATAATAGCAAGCGATGCTGAGACTCAGGGATTAGTAATTTTAGAAGAGATGGCATGTAAAATCCCTGTTATAGGTTCAAATTATTTAGCCATTCCAGAGACAATACACGATGGAGAAAATGGATTATTGTTTAGAGTGTACGACACAAAAGACCTTGCAGATAAGATAGTTTGGTTACTAAATCACGAAAACGAAAGAAAAAGAATGGCAAAAAATGCTAGAAAGACGGCCGAAGAGAACACTAATAAGATATGGACGAATAAACTATTGGACGTTTATAATGAATTGGAATAGGAGGTGCCTTTATGATATACCTAGTAGTTGGCATATCAGGGGTTGGAAAGACAACAGTGCTCAATAAGGCAAGGGAAAAACTGCCAAACGTAAAGGTTGTAAACTGGGGTACTCTAATGCTAGAAATAGCTAAGGAGGATTATGGAGTAGAATCAAGAGACAAGCTCAAATTCCTTACTCCTGAAGAAACAAGAGAATTGCAAAAGAAAGTGATTCAGAAGGTAAAAGATATGGGTGACGTTATAGTTGACACCCACCTTGGTATAGAGAGTCCTAGGGGTTTTATACAAGGAATTCCCAGCTGGGTAGCTAGAGAGTTAAAGCCAGACAGGTTGATAGTTGTGGAAGCTCCTCCAGAGGAGATAGCCAGAAGAAGAGCAAAAGACAAGGGAAAGAGGGAAAGAATGGAGGAGAGTGTGGAGAGTATAAGGATGCATCTAGATTTTGATAGGGCAATAGCAGCTAGTATAGGATACGAGCTGGGGATACCAGTAAAGATAGTTGTTAACATTGATTTGGACAAGGCGGTGGAGGACTTTTTGAAGGCGTTTGATTAAGGTGATTGAATGGAACTAGACGAGGCGTATGAGAGAGCTTTAGAGGATACTAGGGTGAAGGAGATAATGAGCAAGGGGTTTTATCTATCCTCAGCATTCATTGACCAAGATAACGCAGATGCCGTGGAAAAATGGAACTTGATATTCTTCAACCCCAAATCAGGTAACGTTGTTTCTGTTTCCGTTGCAGAGGACGGCGTAGAGATATCAGACGTTCAAAAACCGTTAAAAGAAGGGTTTTATGAGGAGATGTCTACAAAGGGAAAAGGAGATATTGAGGACATCCTAAAGATCATCAGAAAGGAGTTTCCAACGGAGATTGCAAAGCTGCTTGTCAGTATAAGAGGAGATAGCTGGGATATCTTAGTCATAGGGAGGAATCTCAAAACTTTGTTCATGAAGATAGACGTTGGGACAAAAGAGATTGTTAAGAAGGAGAAGGGGAGTTTAATAAGAAAGGCTTAACTCCCTAAACTTCCTTTATGTCTCTTATCAATGCCTCCACGTCTGCCTTCATAGCTTCTAAATGCTTTACTAGCCTTTCCTTTTCTTCCTCTAGCTTGTTCACTTTGCTGTATCTTTCTATGGCTTTTTCAAACATCCAGTAGTCTACCATTGCGTATGGGTATTGGTCCATTTTTTTGCATACGTCTGCCACAACCTCTTCAAGAAACCTGTTCATAGCCTTTTTTACTTCACTTTTTATCATTTTATCTGGGGCTAGGTATTTCCTCATTATGGCTACTACTCTAGCATTTGGGAACGGCAAGCCTTCTTCCTCTTGGGTTTCTTCTTGATTTTCTTTCACTTTTTCCTCTGCCACTTTGATCACCAATCAAGTTAACAGCTCAAAGATATTTAAATCATTCCAGAGTAATTCCATCAATGATAACTGAAAAAATGATATTAGACATGGGAGTTATTCTTGCCGTAGCTATGCTTTTAGGAGCAGTGCTTGAGAAGTACAGATTTCCGGCAGTTCTTGGTTATATCCTGGCAGGAGTTCTAGTTGGCCCAGTTTTTGGGCTTGTTCAGTCAAGTGAGGTTTTAGAGCTGTTCTCTGAAGTCGGAGTCATAATGCTTCTTTTCTACATTGGTTTAGAGCTTGATCCAGAAAGACTTAAGGAAGGAGGGCTGGCCGCATTTATCTTAGGCCCAGCCAAGATAGCTCTGAATTTTGGATTTGGTTTTTTGGTTGGGTTACTGTTTGGTTTGTCCATGATTGAATCGGCATTCTTAGGATTCATAATAATGATGAGTTCTACAGCCATAATTGGAAAATATCTGATGGATAGGAATGAAATGAAAACACTTGAGGCAAGCATATCCATAACTATGCTTTTAATAGAAGACTTCGTTGCTGTCTTGGTTTTGGCTGTTTTTGGATCTGCGGGAGCTCATGGAAATATCAGCTCAGTGATAATGACATCTGTTGCGTTGGTTTTGGTATTCATTTATGTTATATCTGAGTATTCTAAGCAGTTATTGTCATTCATTGAAAAGTTTGAATATAGAAAGCATATATCTTTGTACGCATTAGGTATTGTTTTTTTCTTGTCTTATCTAGTCAGCTTTTTTGGGCTACCAGCTGCCATTGGTGCTTTCCTTGCGGGTTACTTAATGTCAAAGATGGGCCATCACGAGTTAATTGAGAAGGAGTTGGGAACGTTTAGAGATTTCTTTTCTGCTTTCTTCTTTGTTAGTGTTGGAATGCTATTTGTAGTCCCTGATAGTCCTGTTTCGTATGGAATAATAGCATTATTGCTTGTAGCGTCTGTTATAGGGAAATACATAGCCTATGGATTCCTAGGTCATTTCTTAGGAATAGGCTCAGATTTATCTGCAAAGCTTTCAAATTTGATGGTTCCAATAGGTGAATTTTCACTGATCATTGCGACTCTTGCATTTAAGCTTAATCTACCCCATGCTCAGGATATACTCAACTCTGCAGTATCTCTTGGCTTGCTTACTGCGTTCTTATTGCCATACGCTATGAAATTTACACCTACTTTTTCTGCTTTCCTAGCTAGGCTTCCATCCAGTAAGAGGCTGTCCCTTGCAGGGTCATTATTCCATGCTGCTAGATCTAGTAAGGAGATGCATCAAACAATATCAAGTTTCTTCAGGGCGTTGGGACTTTACCTTATAGCTGGTTTCTCTGTTATATATTTAGTCACTATGATGAGTGCTAGGATTGAGTTTACATTATTTGGATACCCATCATCGGAAGTATTTGGATATCTAGCTATTGCATTCCTTATACCTGTGTTGTACGGCATTGTTATGAAGGTTAGATGGCTTGGCATAAAGCTGGTGGGTATTGCTGGACCATCCTTATTCCCAGACCTAAAGGCCTACCATATTATGTGGATGCAGTTTTATCTAGCAGATCTTCTTACTGGATTTACTTTGATAGTTATGTCAATACTTTTGGGTTGGATATGTATATTGTTTGCAAAGGATTATATAGTATTGCCTGTTTTGATATTTGCGTTGGGATTGATATATGCAGGCAAAGGATACTGGATATCAATGGAGAGTTATGAAAAGATAAAGAAGGGAATTAGAACAAAGGAAAGAATGAAAATGGTTGGAGGGAGGCTTAGATGACAAGGAAAATTTCAACAAGGAAGACTCAAAGGAAAGATTATCTAGATAAGGAGAGTTCAGATGACCATAGGGGTATTTCTGCAATTGTCTCTGTGGTTTTGCTTATAGCTATTGCGATCATAGCCGCGGTTAGTATTTATTTTTGGTCCTCTGGTTTGGTGACAAAGCAACCGACGCCTGAGGGCCCAATCCCAATAACTGCTGTTCCTT
>Ga0190313_1001451_pt1 | contig 12779 bp, 16 predicted proteins | sample 4870071011_MG_FD_169989 | JGI IMG/M metagenome (GOLD analysis project Ga0190313, IMG submission 169989) | Hydrothermal vent sediment bacterial communities from Southern Trench, Guaymas Basin, Mexico - 4870-07-10-11_MG | ecosystem: Environmental > Aquatic > Marine > Hydrothermal vents > Sediment ...
TCCGCCACCTATATCGAGAATTCTACCAGAGAGTTGTGGCAGTTCCACTTCAACCCATGAAGTTTTGACTATAAGCTTCATTTTGCCCCCTCCTTTCTAACCACAGCCAGCCAGTCATTCCAAACCAAATTAGCCGCTGAATGAAGGGCATAGGGTGGAATTAAAATTTCCATTACCTCTCAAAATTTATTTCAATAAGCTTTCCACCAGTCATTTCAAGAATTTTGTTTTCAAAATCTTCGAGGGTCATATTCTCAACCTTTAGTTCGGCTGAAATCTTCATGATGTACTCTTCTTCACGCTTATCACAGCTTCCCTTGAATGGTTTTGTAATAATAATCTTCTTTAATTTGCCGGTTTTGTCATCAACTTCTCCAATTAGAATCCAGCATAATGACTGCTTTTCACTGCTCATACACTCGAGTTCAGCATTTAACCAAGTGTCATTTTTGAGAACTAATGTTAATAGCATTCCACAGGATTCCCTTGTCATGCTCATGTTGAAATTCAGCATTTTTTCGATTTCTTTGCTGAGATTCCTATAGTAGTATCTCAAAACGGTCATCTGAGCCATTGAATCAGAAATTCCAAGAACTCTATGGGATGTATGATTAACGCGGTATTCAACCCAAAAATCCCTGATCCTTGTTAAGTTACTGCGGTAATACGCCTGAAGTTTTATGTACACAATGTCTTTGTCCTCTGGTCTTGCATAGTCTTTATGCCATGCCCAGAAAATCCTTCTTTTGACATCATAGCTTGCATCTAAGTTCCAAGCTGAAATGGACTCAACAGTTATGTAGGCATTTTTGCTTCTCAATTTTTCAAAGAGCTCTGTATTTGTTTGCTTAAAATAGTCAATAGCGGCATATACATCCATACCATATTCATCCCATAAAATCTCAGTAAACTGTTTCTGCTGGTTTTTGTAGTAAGAAATCTCCCGTTCAAGGTCTTGAATTTTGGAATACATTTCTATTGGCACGATTAGCAAGATGAGCATGATAATTCCAATTAGTACTATTTTGTATCCCCTGTTCATAGAGTCACCGTCGGCTTTAATGCTCCAGAGTTTATAAAATTACACATGCATGTGGTCATGCTTGCCCAGTTGAGCGACTTATTTCAAGATATAACCTAAGATATAACCTTTTGTATCAAAATGAAAAAGCCCACTGTGCTCAAAACACCAAATCCAAACACTCCAACAGCCAGCATTGAAACGCCAACATCATGCTCAATCAGCCATGCAAAAGTCAGCTGTGATAGGGGTATGATAAGGGTAGCCAATGCATCAAAAATTCCTTTGTAAGTGCCGAGCTTTTCAAGAGGGATTATCCTCTGAAACAGACTGTCAAAGGAAATATTTATGATCTGATATCCGAGATAGAGGAGCAAAATTCCAGCAAAGAGCAGAATTAACGAAGGCAAACCCAAAAGCAGAACCGCAAAGCTTTCAATAGTCATCCCTATAAAGAGGGGCTTTGAGATCCCAATTTTACGCTTGTGGGCAAAAAGGGTCATCCCAATTGCACCAGCTAAGCTTCCTAAAGTTCCAACGGAATTTAGCAGACCGTAAATAACTTCTCCTCTGGTCAAATTTTTGAGAGCACTGAAGACAAAAATCCTTGCTGGGGCTATTGCAAAGTTGAAGAGCAAAACTAATGCAATTCCTCCAAAAATAACCCTGTGAGAAACTTCAAGTTGAACAGATTTGCTTTCTCCTTCAATTGTTTTTTCCTGCTTTACAGGAATGTTAACGTATGGAATGAGAAGCAGGGCTCCAATTAAGAGAAAAATCGCATCCAGAAGCATAAGTTTAACCCCAAAAAGGTAAGCAAGATAGCCCACAATAGGAAACACAAGAAGGGAAGTTACCTCCCCCACGGTTTGTACTTTTGCGTTGAGCTTTTGGAGCTCAGACTCTTCAAGAGTCATGGAAGCTATAAGCGTAAAGCCAAAGTATCTATGAAGAATATCAAGAGCCGAGATTAGTGAAATTAAAACATAAAAAGCCCAAATGTTCGAGGCAGACTTTATTATTGCCAAGGCAAAGAAAGACTGGATGAACAATGCGATAAAAGCGAGCCTAACTTTTTTCTCAGTCTTATCAAGAAAGCGACCCATCAACGGAGGGAATATAACCCAGGGAAGCATGGAAGCAAATGAATAACCCGCAACACTCAGTAGGGAACTCGTTTGGTTAAGAAGATGCCAAGGCAGGGCTATGTTTTCAATTGCATCTCCAATGACTCTGAGCACGGTTGTGACCAGTAGGAGTGTGTAGAGTTTAGATTTCATTGAAGTCACCCTTCTACTTTTTGAATTTACCCCAGATAAAAGTTATAAACTTTCTGGAGAACTTTAAACATGCCGTTCACACCTTTCCACTTTGGGCCAGCGTTATTATTTGCGACGCTCTTTGGGTATTTGGATTTCTTGACTTTCATGATTGCTAATGTAATTGTGGACTTTGAACCTTTCTTGGTTTTGAGATTTGACTTAGATTTGCGCTACGGCTATCCGCTTCACGGCTTCTTTCACACCCTCATTGGAGGCTCTCTGGTTGCTTTAGCTTTGACGGAGGTTATGGCAAAATTTTACAAACATTTAGGAAGAGAGACGGACATCAAAAAGCTTAGAATTACAGCCTTGAGTGGGGTCTGGCTTCACATAGGTCTTGATTCATTCCTCTACACGGATATAAAGCCCTTCTATCCTCTGAGCTGGAATCCGTTTTACGGCGCATTTTCAGCTTTCGAAGTTTATGGATTCTGCATAGGAGCTTTTTTGTTAGGAGTGCCCTTATATTTGCTGAGAAAAATCAAAGCTTCTTCCTAAACCTCCTTCTCTAAGACAAACACAATATCTGCAATGAGATAAAACTTGAGTTGTCCAGTATTCATTTACTTTTGTTTTCACTTCAAGTTAAACTCTTCCTAGAAAAGGAGACATAATTGGCTACCATACTTCATATTACTGATCCTTTTACCTTGTTCTTGGAAAATATTGGTTCCCCATATTTTTGGGGCATATTTACAATATTAAGTTTGTTTTAAATTTCAATTATTTTTAGTTTCTAACTAATAGTTTAAGAAAAGTTTTTATTTATTACTATTATTAGTAAAACATGAAAATCTACCGGAGGTGATACGAAATGGCAAAGATTGAGTATGTTGTAGAAGGAAAGCCCAATGGTCTGGAGTACAAAGGAAAAAGCGAAGAGGTTCCATTTGTATGTGCTGTTTGTATGGTCTGTACACAATCTGTGATTAGCTTAAAGTGACCAAAGCTTCAGGTGATCATCATGGCAAAGATTGAGTATATTACAAAAAGAGAAAGAAAGAGGGAATACATCAGACCCTACACTGGAACAACTCAGGAAGTTCCATTTAAGTGCCAAAGTGGCTGTGTAGTCTGCGCCACAGGGGCAATTATTGGGCTTCGTTGAATTTTTCTTTTTTCAATTAGGAGTCAAGAAATAAGTGGGAGGTGACTTCATGGAAAATAAAAAATTATTCCTTCCAAATCCTCAACTACTATGGGAGATTAAAAATAATAAAGCAGTGATATACATGCCTGATAAAGAGTTAGGACTAGATAAAGAAGGCACGGAAATATTTTCTCAAATTATACGACGGCAACCTGTTCATATTACAACCCCAGAGCAAGAAGACTTTATAGAAGAATTGGTAAGACACAATGTTATTATGCCCTACAATCCGGAGAAACCCAGATTTTTCCCACCGGGAGCTATGGCTGTTGAGATTACACACAAATGTAATTTGAGATGTAAACACTGTTATATTGGCACACGAGATAATCCCGGAACACTGTCCTTAGAAGTCATTAAAAAGCTTGTACGTGAAATGGAGGAATTAGGATGCTATCAACTTGCCATTGGTGGTGGAGAACCAACATTACATCCAGATTTTGAAAAAATCTTAGAAATTATTCATAAAAGCAAAATAGTAGCCCATATAGTCACAAATGGTACCACCAATCTCCCTGAATACCTTGAAAAGTATGCCAATAAAAAGAAAAAAAAGTTTCCAAGTGACTATAAGTATAGACGGACCAAAAGAAATACACGAAAAAATCAGAAAAAACGTAATGTTTGATAAAATAATGGAAAATGTTAAAAAGTTGGCAGAATTGGGATGGAAGCCTCAAATTCAAACAACAGTTTCTTTAGAGACATATCATCATATACCTGCCTTATTGGATCAGATTAAGGAGTGGCCAATAAGAGCATGGACAGTCAAAATGGAGTATCCCGTTGGTAATGCCAAGGTTAACGCCCAAATATTCCCTTCTCCCGAGGAATTCCTAAAGATGAGGGCAGAAATCTGGAAATGGTGGAAAGAAAGGGATATGAGAGAGATAGAATTTGTAGAGGATCTTGGTTATTTTCCACCAGCTATAAAGAAACCTGCTAAAAGAAGAGCATATTATTTATGCTCTGCTGGAGTTACTCAGGTAACCATAGATGCAGATGGAAACATAACCCCATGTACTCTTATTCAAATAACCGATGGATCATCAAGATACATTGCTGGGAATCTCTATGAGGACAGCTTAAAAGAAGTTTGGCATACGAGTGAAGTTCTATGGAAGTTCAGATTGACGTGGCCTGAAAATGAATCTTGCGCTCGTTGTGGTTTAGTATGTGCCAAGTGTCCCGCAACAATACTTGCAATAACTGGAGATATCAACAAACCAGATCCAAGGTGTCCTATGGCCTAATGAGAGGAGGTGAGGATAAATGGCAATAGTCGAACTGACAAATGTAACGAAGAAGTTTTCAGGTTCTCGTGGTGAAGTTACCGCAGTTAATAACGTCAGCTTCAAGGCTAACAGCGGTGAAGTTCTTGGAATCCTTGGGCCAAACGGAGCAGGGAAAACTACGACTCTGAGGATGATAGCCACCATATATAAGCCTGACAATGGAACAATATTTGTGGATGGAATAGACGTTGTTAAGAGCCCTATGGAGGTTAGGAAAAGAATCGCCTATATGACACAGGAGCCAGATTTACCACCTGCTTTGTCAGTTAAGGACTATATGATATACTACTTCCGCTTCAGAGGGCTCAGCAAGGAGAAAGCAAGGAGATACTGCGACCATACTCTTGAGCTCTTTAATCTTAAGGGGCATGCCCATAAAAAGCCTTTTCAACTGAGTACGGGATTAAAGAGACGAGTGCAGTTGGCATGTGTTCTCTCCAGTGACGTCCCTCTTATATTTCTTGACGAACCAACTGCAGGAATTGATCCGAGAAGCAAAAGAAACACATGGGAGTTCATTAAAGAAAAGCTTAAAGACGGAGGAATGACTGTTATCCTAACGAGTCATGACTTGTATGAAATAGAGTACCTTGCAGATAAGGTGATAATCATGAACCATGGAAAGATTGTGGCAAAGGGCTCCCCCTCAGAGCTGAAAAGAAAGTTTGGAAAAACTGTCAGAGTTATACTTGAGGAACCGATCTACAACTTTGATTTGCTGAAAGAGATTCTTTTAGAGATTAAAAGCATCAAAAATGTTTTCCTTATCGGCGAAAATTCCTTTGATATACAGCTTAAATCCCTAGAGTATTCTATAAATGACATTCTTCAAGCATTGGTCTCTCATGGATTAAGAATTAGGGATATCTTTACAACCACTGCGAACTTTGAGGACGTCTACCTTGATATAATCGAGGGGTGAAGAAGATGGAATTTAGAGAATTATTTTCATCATTCTGGGTTGCCATCTCAAGAGAAATCAAAGTCGGCGTTGATTTAGAGTTTCTGCTTGGCACTCTGTTTGAACCTGTGGTATACATCCTACTCTTTGGTCCCCTGATGGGAAAGCTCATAGGTGGAATTGATGTTGATGGAGGAAGGATTTCTTATCTGGCGTTCATGTTCCCGGGAGTGCTGACATTGGTAAGCATAAATCAGGGATTTAGAGGAGCAACAACATTTATTCAAGATCGTTTCTACGGTGGCCTGGAGACCCTTTTCACCCTTCCAGTACCTCGTTCAGCCTTGTTTATTGCGAAAATCTTTGGTGCCTGCCTGAGAGCACTGGTAGCGATGATCGTACTGTCAGTTCTTGCTATTGTGATTACAAAGGATATTTCCATGACTTTAACAGGCTTCGTTGGAAGCTTTTTGGTAAATTTCACTCTCGTTATAATGTTGTCTAGCTTTATGATATATCTACTCTCCAAGAGCCAGAACCCCAATCTCCCCTTGGCAATCTCAGGCATACTGATACTCCCCATGATGTTCCTATCCACAGTGTTTTATCCAGAAAGTGTGTTCGCTGGCAGTAGAACACTTAGCATATTAGTCTCAATAAATCCAATGACACATGCATCCAAGCTTGTCAGGAGCTTCATCTACGGCTTACCACTTCAGTTTTCAGAGCTGGCTGTATCGCTGGCATACCTTTTAGCTCTTGCATTCACAGGACTACTACTGGGAATGAAGGGATTTAAAAAGGCACTGGAGAAATGAATTTCCTTCGCTTCTCTCTTCTTAACTTGAAAGTGATCACAAAGCTACGGCTTTGTAAAAGTTCCTTTTCGAACATAAGGTTTATATCTATAGATATATCAGAAGTAATATCGAGTGATATCATGAAAGTTGAGCAACTCATAAGAAAAATTTTAAGATTCACAATTATAATGACCATATTAGCATTAGCAATTGGAGTATTTTACAGGGAAACAACAAAATATCTTCTGAAAGATGTTCCCCTGGACAAGTTTATTGTTGTGTCAACGTACCTAAGCATATCCCATGGTCATACATTTGTTATTGGTGCATTTATTCCACTGACTTTTGCATTTATAACGTGGTTCGTAAGAGAGAAACTGACAGGAAATGACATAGCATCTCTGAACAAAGCCTTCACAGTCTACGCATTTGGTGGAGTGATGAGCCTATTTTTGCTTATCTTTAAGGGATTTGAGGTTGTAAAACTTTATTCAAATGGTGTTTCCTTCGATGCTTTGAATTCTGAGTTATTCTTTGGAAATCAAGCCCTGAGATCGTCTCTCTATGGAACTGCTCATCTATTGCTTGGAGTAGGAGTCATATGGTATCTTTATATTCTTTGGAAGAAACTTTAAGTTCCAGATTTCTATCTTTTTAATCCTTAATTTTAAGTTCTCAGAGGTATGCTTCCCTGATGAGAGGTTTCATTCTTATCCCCAAATCTTTTATGAACTTTGAGATATAAATCTTTGAGGTGTCAAGATGATTCCCCAAACCCACCTCAAAGTTCTCTATAAGCTGTATGAGAGGTTAAAGGATAGCAATGTGAACTGGGTCGTTACCGGGAGCCTTGGCTTTGTGCTCCAAGGAGTTCCCGTTGAGCCTCATGATATTGATATCCAGACGGACAAAGAAGGAGCTTATGAAATCGAGCGCTTCTTTTCTGAGTTTGTAGTGAGACCCGTAAAGTTCAGAGAGAGTGAGAGAATCCGCTCGCACTTTGGAGCACTGATGATTGATGGAATCAAAGTCGAGATAATGGGGGATATTCAAAAGAAAGTTAACGATGAATGGGAGCCCCCGGTGGACATAAACAGATACAAGCGCTTTGTGCAAATCGAAGGTATGAAGATTCCAGTTTTGGATTTAGAATATGAGTATCAAGCCTATCTCAAGCTTGGAAGGGTTGAAAAGGCGAAGATGCTGAAGAAGTTTTTGGAAGAAAGAGGAAAAGAGAAACTTTAAATGCATTGAACCGTCTTGCCACACACTATTTCTTTGCATTTATTATCTGCCAGATAGTCTCATCCCCAATGACAACAAGTATTGCAGCCCTCTCGTTGCTCAATCTAAGCAGCTCAACGTATATGTACCCATCTTGAGTTTTGAACAGTACATTTTTTGAATCAACAAAGCTGTTTCCACACATAGAGTATGCGTTGTCCTTAAGTGAAATGTTTTTCTCTTGATAGGATATTTCTTTTTCAGTGCTGATATAAAGTTCTCATAACTCTGTAGAGCCTTTGTGTAGTTCGTATAGTAGAAGGAAGCAAAATAGTAGTTATAGGCTTTAATGGCATAATAACATTCGTAACTCCTTGGCTCTTCAAACGTCCAGTTAATTCTCAGCCAATCTAAAGGACACACGTGCTCCCCTTTAATTTTAAAATCCCTGAGGTTCATTAATAAAGCCGCTTTTTGCTCGCAGGTATAGTTACCTACGAGTATAGAGGAGTTAGCATTAGATGAATGCTTTCCATTGAACTCCCTGTTTATTTCTTCATCGTTCCTCAAATTCATTTTTTGCACTCCTAATACGATCAGAGTGAAAAGAATTAAGAAAAAGAGCAAAGAGAAAACTATTTTTAAAGAGCTCCTCATGATTCCCACCTTAATTTGGCCTTAGGTATATAATCCATGCCCCACCCCAAACTAACTCTTAACGTGGTTGACGGCAATACATAAGGTTTACAACCTCTACAATCCTCTCTGCCAAATAACCAATCAGCATTTGAGTTTTTGAATCATTTGCAGTTTTCCCTTCTTCCCGGTATCCCGGCACAATGACGGCACCAACAATGATTGCCTGGGCATCTAAAATTAGTGAAGATGTTAAAGTGCAGAGTGCTGTTACACCGCCTAAGTTCGAAACAATCAGTAAGGCGACGACCTTATTCTTTAGGTAATTTTCGAGATAATCCCGTTCTAAAAGCGCCCTTAGCTTAGAAGGAACGTCCATGTTGTAAGTGGGCGTTCCGATGACTATTACATCGGCACTCTTCAACTTTTCTAAAAGCCTCACCCTCTCATCGAGGGCATCAACTTTGCATGCATCTTCTCTTAAGCATTCAGCATTGCAGAGCTCACCGCATGCTTTTATATCGAAATCATGAAGGTTTATCCTCTCTTTTTGCCAATCTGCTGGTAGTTTCTCTAAAAGTAATGAGAGGGCTTTTGAAGTGTTCCCCTCCTTTCGGGGAGAGCAGCAGAGAGCAAGGGCTTTCATCCTCCATTCCCCCTAATCCTACCAGACCTCAATGCCAAAGTACATAGCTTCACCATGCTCCTTTACTTCCCTAAACTCAGCACTAACGACAATCCTCAAATCATAAACTCCAGGTTTTACATCCAACACATCAGTTTCCAATACATAACCTCTTCTCAATCCTTTAATTCCATAGTTCTCAAGTGAATGATATCTTTCCTGAAACGTTAAGACTCTGAGTTTTCTGTCATCTAAATAAATGTTCACATTCTCCCTGCTCAGCTTTGGGAAGAACATATCAATTTCACCTTCTTTTAAGTGCTCTCCATTAAGTGTCTTTCTTATAATCTCTGTGTACTGTGTACCTTTCTTCACAGTATGCACAACATCCATAGGTGTAAAGTCCACTAAAAGCGTTCTTTCAGGAGTTACGGCAACTGTTAATCTGTAAATCTCAATCTTATCAACCCTAATATTCAACTCAAGTTCCTTATGTAGATGCAAGTGCCAGCCATAGAACTCAAGCTTTTCCCTTCCATAGTCACAGTCACAGGCAAATATGTGATTATAGTAACCTTTAGGGGCATAAAGTTCAAAATGTCCCTTATTATCAGTGAGTGCCCCAGCAAAACCTCCAGAGGGATTCGTAACAAGATAGATAACAGCATTTTTAAGAGGTTTTCCGCTGAAGTCTGTAATCCGCCCGTGAACTCTTACTTGCTCTGGAAGCTCTAAAAGCTTCCCGTTTATTCGTACAAACTTAGCATCTTCAAATTTTTCTGGAAGTTCTATTATAGAAAATGCTCCTCCAAAGGCTCTCCTTGCTTCTGCTTTTCCACTAAAAAGGACTTTTCGTCTTTCATTAAGAAGCTCAAACTCAAAGATTCCCGATTCATCGAGCTCAAAAGCCATTACACTCCAGCCGGCATCTTTCACGCTTCCTATCAGAGTTGAGCCGTCTTTGCCTTTAATAAGGCCCCCAAACATTGCATTTTCCCATAAGTCGAACGTTCTCTTCCAGAGCGGGTTGCCCCTAAGGTCTGTCTTCATGACAAAGAAACTCCTTCTGCTACCATCTGAGGTTTCACCACCCAAAAGAATACTGTCTCCAATCGGGACTATTGAGTATACACACTCATTGCCAAGGATTCTGTATTTCCTCTCCCAGATTTTGTTTCCATTTTCGTCCACCTTTGCAAGATAGGCTTTCCAGCTCTTCCCACCCTCTGGACTGGCTATGCCTTCAACAGCGCCGCCTATGAGGTATCCATCGTTTACTTTGGCTATCGAATGCCCCTCCCAGTCATTTTTGCCGCCAAAGAGCTTGAACCACTCGAGTTTCCCTCCCTTATTCAGCTTGAGAAGCATAATCTTGTAGTTTTCATTCCTCACGCTCCCAATGATTAAAATGCCGCCTTCCATAGATACTCCAGCTACTGGAACGGTTTCTTTTCCAAAGGTGTAAGTTCTCATGATTTAACCCCCACAGTCACAACACTAAACGTTCCCAGATAGTGCATCTCCACTTCAAACCCGACTTTTCTAAGGATGAACTCCACTATCCACGGTGCCCAGACATTAATCTTCACTCTGAAGAAATAGCCCTTCTCAAGGTTAATGAAAAGCCGCTCTATTTGGCCTTTTGTCGTATCGAGGGAAACGTGGAACGAAATAAATGGATCTTCGACAAGCACCTCTCTATAGCCTTGATGGAGCAGTCTAACCCAGTCCGCATATTCGAGGAACAGGACTCCATCGGATTTAAGCACTCTAAAGGCTTCTTGGACAATTTTATCAAAGTCATAAACGCTCAAGTGAGGAAGAGGATTCCCTAAAAGTGCAACCACATCAAAGCTTCCATCTGGAAAATCGAGTTTTCTTGCGTCCATAACTCTAAACTCCGTTTTATATCCAAGCTCTTCTGCGATTTTCTTTGCTTTCTCTACAAGTTCCTCCTGAACATCAATCCCAATGACTTCAAAACCCAACTCTTCAAGTGCAAATGCTGAGATTCCCATGCCACAGCCAATATCCAAAGCCTCGCCGCCTCTTATGGGGAGAAATTTTTCAAGCAGTTCTTTCTGCTTCTCCACCCTTTTCTTCCCAACTTCAGTTCTTGGATCATACATCCAGAGCTTTTCCTTATAGGTTGGTTCAAATGTCTCTCCAAGGTTCTTGAACATGACTTCACCCGAGATTACTACATGCGAAAGTTTTAAAACTCTTTTGGATCAGTTAGAATAGGTGGGGTTGAGTGGACTTCCTCAAACTATACTACGATGAAGCCCTCAAAGTTTTTTATGAATCTGGAGGATGCGAAGAGGAGTTTTACTGGCTCATCAGTAGCATGTTAGTTAGATATCCAGCATACAAAGATGAGCTCGAAATTAGGAGAAAATTAATGGATCTGATAGTTCAAGAGGTTAAAGGGAAAATTCTTGACGCTGGCTGTGGTCTTGGAATTTTAACGTTCAGAATGGCACTTAAAGATAGAGTTGAAAGGACTGTAGGCATTGATAAGAGCCAAGAACTGGTAGATTTCTGTAATCGTTTGAGAGATAGGATTACTAAGAAAGCTGAATTTTTACATGGAGATTTCTTAGAGGCTAAGTTTGAAGAAGAATTTGACTGTGTTGTCTTTCTCTACACGCTTCACGACTATGAGCCAAAGCCGTTTCTTGAGAAAGCGCTTGAAGTATTGAGTCGGAATGGAAAGATTGTTATTGGCGATTTTGACATAAATGGGCTTAGAGAGAAAATCAGAACATTTGCACAAAAGAATGAACTGAAAATCGTTAAGGACATTACGGTTGGAAAGGCAAGGACACATGGAGATTTTTATGAAGCGTTTTTAATAACCATTGGAAGATGATTAGAATGTGGCTCGGAAAAGAGAAGGAGATAATAAAACCTTGTGACTTTGCAAGAAATGAAGAGCCCTATGAAAAATATCTAATAATCTTCACTGATATCGCCGCAAATTATGCCAAGCAACTGCTGAGTGATGTGGAACTCAAAGAAGAGTGCACTTATGTTCGCCGAGCCTTTATCGGTGAGTACAAGGGAAAGGAAATCTATGTCTTAAATCCCTACTTTGGGTCACCAGCATCGGTCTTCGCTCTGGAGATAGCAATAGCTCGAGGTGGAAAAGAGTTCTTGATGATTGGGGAGGCAGGCGCAATAAAGGAAGGGATTACAGTTGGTGATGTTATACTGCCAACTTGGGCTTTAAGGGAGGAAGGCACAAGCTATCATTACATGCCCCCCGAGTACATCCCAAAGCCCAGTAAGAGACTCTTTGATGCACTTGAAAAGGAAGTGAAACATCAAATTGGAAGGAAGAGAATCAATGTATTCAAAGGAGGCATATGGACAACAGATGCACCATTTAGGGAGACAGAGGATAAAGTCAGAGATTATTCAAGCCGAGGAATCCTTGGCGTTGAAATGGAGGCTTCCGCCTTGATGAGTGTTGCCAGCTTCAGAGGAGTTGATTTAGCTGTTGCATTAGCAGTATCGGACGAGCTTTATAAAGAGGAATGGAACCCCGGATTTGGAAGTAGAAAACTAAAAAGAGCTGAAAAACTCTTAGTTAAAGCTGCTTTGGAGACATTGATATCATTTTGAAATGTTGAGTTAGGTTTCTTCAAATTTTCGTTCATTTTCATTTTCCATCTTCGACATTGGAGCATTAAGTTTTCTGCATTTTGATCACCTGAATAAGGTTTAACAGGATGATTTTTCCAAAAATTTCCGTAAAGATTGAAGCAGGCAACCTGCACCGAACAAAATCCAGGAACTTAGA
>Ga0190313_1001452_pt1 | contig 12779 bp, 13 predicted proteins | sample 4870071011_MG_FD_169989 | JGI IMG/M metagenome (GOLD analysis project Ga0190313, IMG submission 169989) | Hydrothermal vent sediment bacterial communities from Southern Trench, Guaymas Basin, Mexico - 4870-07-10-11_MG | ecosystem: Environmental > Aquatic > Marine > Hydrothermal vents > Sediment ...
GTTTTAGTGGTGGTCTGATGGATGAGTGTGTTTTCTGCAAGATTGTTCACGGGGAAATTCCAGCAGCAAAACTATACGAAGACGATTCAGTGCTCGCATTCCTTGACATTTCTCCAATCAACAAGGGTCACGCGCTCGTGATTCCAAAAAAGCACTACGAGAACCTTTACGATCTGCCAGCAGAAGAGTTCCAAAAGGTCGCTGTTGTAGTAAAAAGGATTTCAGAGGCAGTGAAGAAGGCAACCAGGGCTGCTGGCATAAATGTCCTGCAGGCAAACGAGAGGGCAGCAGGCCAGGAAGTAATGCATTTTCATGTTCACATAATCCCGCGCTTTTTGAAAGACAGTGCTGGTTTTAAGTGCCCGAAAAAAGAGTACGCAGAAGGGGAAATGCAGGAATTCCAGGAAAAGATTAAGAGCGCGCTGGAGTGAGCTTTCTGGTCAGTGGGCAAAGAATTAAAAGCAGTCTGCCTTGAATATTCTTATACTCCAGCGGGGTTGCGGGAGCGGTCAAACCGGCAAGGTTGAGGGCCTTGTGGCTTAGTGCCTTCAGCAGTTCGAATCTGCTACCCCGCACTCTTATTTTTTGGGTTTCGCTGTTTTGCTGGGGTGTTCTCTGAGTTCTTTAATGCTTTGCTCGATTGCCTTTTCGTGTTTTGCAAGGCTCTTTTCGTGCCTTCAAGCGCCAGGGTGTGTATAAAGAGAAGAGAATTACAAGTTCAACAAAGAGCAGTGCGGTTTCAACCCGCGAGCAGTTCATTAATCAACAAGTTTCACCCCTGCTCGTAAAAAAACAGGTTTGTATACCTAAGGAAAACTAATTAAAAGGACTTGCACTCAAGCAATTTTTTAGAGATTTAAGGTAATGGAAATGAAAGTGGTTTACTCTGATAAATTCCTTGAGCTCTACACCGGAAGGAGCCCTGAGAGGGCCTCACGGCTTACTGCAATCTTGGATTTCCTCAAAGCAAGGGGTTTGAGTGAAAAAGACATTGTTGAACCAAGTCCTGCAAGAGAAGAAGACCTGCTATTAGTGCACGAGAAAGCACTTCTTGAAGAGCTAAAGCTCCGTTCGAAGCGCGAGCTCTCAGTGCCAGACAACGAGTTTCGCAAGAACACTTATGAAATCGCGTTACTGAGCGCTGGAGCAGCCCTTGATGCCGCGAGGCTATCCAGAAAAGAGTTTGCTTTTGCGCTTGAAAGGCCGCCTGGTCACCACGCCGGCATTCGAACTTTTGGGGGATTTTGCTACTTGAACAACATTGCTTTCGCAATCCGGAAAATCCAGCAAGAGCAAAACTACAAAAAGGCTTTGATTATTGACTTTGATGTTCACCTTGGACAGGGCACTCTTGAAATATTCCAGGATGACCCCTCGGTTTTTTACCTCTCTTTTCACCAGAACCCCAACACATTGTACCCATGGCGTGATTTTGGTTTGGATAAGGTTTTCACCAAGAAGGTTGATTTCATGCCAGGGACAACAGATTTAGAGTTCTTGGAGCGCTTTGAAGAGGAGACAAAAAGGGTAGTTAAAGATTTCAAGCCCCCCATAATTGGCGTTTCAGCTGGCTTTGACATGTTTGCTTCAGATGCTGAAATTATTGGCAACAGGATTGCCCTAACAAACCCGCTTACTTTCAGAAAAATGGGGGAAATAATAAGAAAATTCAAAAAGCCATGCTTTGGTGTCCTTGAGGGCGGTTACAACCTTGAAACGCTTGGGGAAGTCGCCTACAGTTTTACGAAACCATTTTTTTAAAAGTTTGCAGCCATGCTTTTTTGTAGTGGTGGTTAAATGAGGGTATTAATTGCATTCCAGGGGGACAGTGGTTCGAACAAGAAGGTAGCTGAAACCCTGAAACAGGAGCTTGAGAAAAAGGGTTGGAGTGTTACAATGCAGCCGCTCCTGCCAAAAAAAGAGCTCAAGTGGTTCAGGCATATAAAGGAGTACAGGAAAAAGAAGAGAATAGAACTGAAGGACGCGATCCTTGATGTTAAAAACTTCGATTTGGTGTTTGTGGGAACGCCTGTCTGGACCTACCAGCCAACCCCGGTTGTCTCCACTTATCTCAGGAGCTTGAAAAATACAAAAGCGAAAAGGTTTGCTCTTTTTGCAACATGCGTTGGTTTTCCCGGAACAACCATTAAACGCATGTCAAGCATTCTCTCCACGAAGGCAGCAAGGGTAGAGGGCAGTTTTATTATAAGGTCAATTTTTGAACTCGATGAAAAAAAGCTGGTCATCGCACGGGAGTTTGTTAGGGAACTGGAAAAATAGTCACTCTCTTACAGGCATTTTAATATAGAACTCTTTTGGTTTTCTTGAAATAACAGAACCGAAGGAGTCCTGTTTTAGGGTTCCATCATTCTTCAGGTTATAACCAAGCCATTTTCCACTGTTCTTGAATACAACCTGCCACTTGTACGATTGCCTGGAACCTGGCTTTATTGCAACTTTGGTGGCAGTGTCCACATAGTATTTTGCATCTGCTTTGTGGTCGCCGTCCTCGTCAAAGGAAAAAACAGCAGTGCCGGCTTTTTTGCCTTCTGTATAGCCAAATTCTTCCAAGGCAGGGTAGAAGTATTCTTTGTCAATCTTTCCATCATCTGTTGTGTCTGTTCCCTCAAACGAAAAGTTCTTTCCAAACTGTAGGGGGAATTCCTGCGCCCCGAGCAGCAAGTACACTTCTTCCCTGTTCTTTGTTACATAGAGGTAGTAATCCTTGTTGTATTCGCCAAACTGCATTGGTTTCTTGCTTACCCTGCCTGGCTCGAAAGAATGCGTTCCAAGGAATGTGCCAAAATCAGTGAACACATCAAAATTGTTCGAGTAATGGTCAAAGACAAAAAAATAGTCATTTTCATCCATTGGCAGCTCTGCGACACCCTTTGAAATTTTTGCAAAATAGTAAAACATTATTGAATGGGGTTTCTTTTCACCACCAAAGAATGCATCTCCATCATAAAGGTAAACTGTTGTCAGCTTTCCCTGCCACTTTGGCTCTTCTTTTATTGTTGTTGATTCATCGGCTGGAAGCACCCCAGTAGAAGGCGTTACCTTGCCAAAATAAAAAAAGTAAGCGGCTACCGCTACAACTGCAATCAGCAGCACTGCTGCCTTTGCCGAATTTGAAACCATCTATGAAAACCCTTTATTAAACTTTCTGTTTTTTTCACTCTTTTTTTTTCTCCTTGCCTGTTTAAAGACATCCATCTATTCGTGCGCCATGCTACTACAATGATATATCCAATAAATATATTCTTTTCTGTTTTTTCTTTTACTGCTGTGAGGTGTTAAAACGCAAAGAGAGCTGACTGGAAACAATCTCACGCGTAAGATGCACTCCCTGACCCTCAAAGAACTCAAGCGAATACAGGCAATTCAAGGCACAGCCATTGAACGAATTGAAAAAGAAAAACCAACACCCCTGCCAGAGAACCGCGTTGGCTCCTACGATTTTCTCACGCGCTCGAAGAGTGGCACTGTGGGATTCGAGGTGATGACAAGGCCCACCAAGGGGAAACTCAAGGAAAAGCTTCGTTATAGGGCTCTTGTTGACAAATATGTTTTTGTAATTCCCTTTAATGCGCTTGGTATTTACAGGAAGAGAAAGAAAAGAGGCTATTCAGTCAAAGCAAGACCGAAGTATTTCCCAAAGGAATTCCATGACTTGGGCTTGAGAGCCTGGCTTCTTGATACAACAAATGAAAAGTTCACGAAAAAAGGTGCTTTTCACAGAATATTCAATGTCAAAGAGAAATGAAAAACTATTTATTGTCTCTTGTAAGGTTTATTATATGTGGATCATGAAGTTGACCAGGGGGTTGGCCGGAAATTAAATATTTATTTTTTCTTGTAAGGTTTATTATATTCTGGGCCCGTAGCCTAGTGGATAAGGCAACAGCCTTCTAAGCTGTGGATCGGGGGTTCGAATCCCTCCGGGTCCGCCTTTTTTTTGGAAATCTTTCAGGCTAGTTTTTTTTTCACTTTTGCTGTTCTGCTAGTTCTTTTGCCATCCTGTCAACGTCAATTTTTTTCTCTTTCACGATTTCCCTGATTACCTCTTCCTTTTTTGCCCTTGGTGTCTCACTGGTTGCCCTTGCGAAGAGAATGTCAATCAATGACTGTGTTTTCACGAGGTTGTCATCGTTTTCTTCGATGAATTTTTGGAAGGTGTTACGGTCAATCTGCCTGTGGTAAAGCTTTGTGGCGGCAATTCTTCTCTCTGCCAGGATATCCGCTTTTTGTTCAAGGAGTCTTTTAAGCGCAGAGCGCTCCCGTCTCTTAAGAAACCTTGCTTTTATCCCGCCGATTTTCAAGGGGGAGGTTTTTTTGTAAATTTTTGCCTCTACTTTTATGAGGCGGTGGTGCTTTTTGCTGAGCAGCTTTAAGAAATTCTGCTCTGAAATCTCTCTCTTCAAAAACTTGGCTTCAAGGGTTTGAATGTCCTGCTTGAGGACTTTCATTTCTTCTGCTAGCCTGCTGGCCGGTGGATTAGAATAAATGCCCCAAATTAATACAACACCCAGTAGTGCAAAGGAAACAAGGTAAACTGTGAGCAGCAGGATATCGAACATTATTTCTTTGCCGAACACGAGATAGAGTGCAATGAAGAACACGGCAGCCATGCATAAGAGGAAAACAAGCGAAATGTTTTCCCTTATCCTTGAATTCTCTAACATAATAAGAGTAAATGCATTCTCATTTATATTCTTTAGCTCTCAAAGGCGTAGGCTGCTGCTTCCCCTATCGAGCTCACTTCTATTACCTGCATGCCGTATTCTTCAAAGAAAGCCTTGTTCAGGTCAACTTCCACTGGCTCGTAGTATGTTCTCTGGAAAACAAGCCCATAGCCTCTTCTCTCAGTGGTCTTTTTTTCGTAGAAAACCTCCTTTGACTGCCCCTTGGGCACGAGGAAAGTCTTCATGCCATTCTTTGCTGCCGCAGTGGCTTTTTCCACCACTCCGCCAATCTGTCCAATGTGACCATTTTCCTGGATTGTGCCAGTTATTGCAACATCGCTTCTCAGGTTCTTGTGTTCTATTGCTGCAATGCTTGCAAGAGTGAGAGCTGCTCCGGCAGATGGCCCGCCGACAAGCCTTGACTGCCCTGCTTTTATGGTGTAAATTATGTCCTTGTTTTCGCAGCTCTTGCCAGTAAAAGCCTCTGCAACCCTCTTTGCGGTTTCAGCCGAGTACTGCGTATCCGGTTCAACGAAGGGGTTGACACTGAACAGCACGCGTCCTTTTCCCGCTCTTATCTCAACCTCTGCCTTGCTCAGGATGCCGGTGCCCATGCTTGTAACTGCAACAATGTTCACTTTTGAAAAGTATGTGCCGCCTCCAAGCGGTGTTTTCAGTGTTGTTTCACTGCTCGTGAGCGGGACAAGAAGCATTCCCATCATTACGCCAATTACTACCAGGAGGACAGAGTAAATTATGAATTGAAGCTTTGACTCCATACCATGCACTTTGGGGAAAAAGTTTAAATTCAGGAGCTTTTTCTTTTTGCTTCTTTTTTTGCCTTGACTTTTTTGAGGGTGAAGAAGGTTTCCCTTTCCCTTTCCTCAAGGCGTTGTTCTATGTACTTGCTTGTGGCCTCAAGCCTTGGAATCGTAACCTTTTCAAGGGAATTCACTTTTCTTTTTGTCTGGTTTATTTCAAACGAGAGTCTTTCAAGGAGGGCTTCCTTTTCTGCAAGGGCAACGATTTTTTCAAGAGCGGATTCAAAAAAAGAAGTTGCCTCGTCGACAAGAGCAGATGACTCAACAACTGAGTAACCCCGCTCTAAAAGGGCCCTTTTCACCCCAGTAACACTCAGTGTTGGAACTCTGGCGCCCATTATGTTTCTCTCACCTGTTTCAAGGCTGACAAGCGAGCTTTTTGAAGCATCAAAGGCAAAGCTCTTGATGTTCAGGGTTCCAAGCTGGGCTTGGGCCAGGACAAGTGAGTTAAATGCCTTTTCGAGCTCTGTTTCTGTTTCCAAGCGCATTTTTTTCGAGTTGTTTATTTCCCTGAAGAACTCGTTGAACAAGGCATCTCTCTTCTCTTTTAAGAGCTTGTGGCCCTTTTCCGCCAGCTCAATTCTCCGCCTTGTTTTCAGGAGCTCCATTCTCGTTGGCTTGACGTTCCTAATCATTTTCATGCACTTTTTTTATTTGTCACTTTCCCCGCTTGCTTTTCTTGTTTTTTTTCTTTGGGTTTCTTTTCACTGGGTTTTTTGCCTCTTGGGCTTTGGGAACCTGTGCTTTTCCCCTGGTTCCAGTGGTGTTCTGTGTTCTTGGGGCTTGTTTTTTTATCCCTGTGGTGGCCTGTGCTTTTTTGGATGGTTCTTCTTTCAGGCCATGGAGGTATTTTTGGATGTATTTTTCGTCTATTCTCTTCAGTTCTCTCTCTGGCAGGATTCTGAAGAGCTTCCATGCAATTGACAGTGTTTCTTCAATTGAACGGTTCTCGTTATAACCCTGCCTTATGAACTGTTTTTCGAATTCTTCTGCGAACCTGAGCATTTTCTTGTCTCTCTCGGTTAACGCTTCTTCTCCCACAACTGCAACGAGGTCTTTTTTGTCCATTCCCTCAGCATAGCCAGCATACAACTGGTTTGAAACGCCAGCGTGGTCCTCTCGTGTTTTTTTCGCGCCAATGCCGTGGTTCATGAGCCTGCTCAGGGAAGGCCTTGGATCGATTGGCGGGTAAATGTTTTGCCTGTGCAGTGCCCTGCTGAGCACAATTTGCCCCTCTGTAATGTAACCAGTGTTGTCTGGAATTGGGTGGGTTTTGTCATCGTCTGGCATTGAAAGAATTGGAAGCTGGGTGATTGAGCCAGCCCTGCCCTTTATTCTCCCAGCCCGCTCGTAAATGCTTGCAAGGTCAGTGTACATGTACCCAGGGTAACCACGCCTTCCTGGAACCTCTTCGCGTGCAGAGCTTATCTCCCTCAGTGCCTCGCAGTAGTTGGTCATGTCTGTTAGTATTACCAGCACCTGCATTCCCTTTTCAAATGCGAGGTATTCTGCTGCAGTGAGCGCGATTCTGGGGGTGATAATTCTCTCGATTGCCGGGTCGTTTGCGTAGTTCAAGAACATTACAACGCGCTCCAGTGCGCCTGTCTTTTCGAATTCCTGCTGGAAAAAGTTTGCTTCTTCGTGGGTTATGCCCATGGATGCAAAGACAATTGCAAACTTTTCTTTTTCTCCAAGCACTCTGGCCTGCCTCACAATCTGTGCTGCGAGCTTGTTGTGGGGCAAGCCAGCGCCGGAAAAAATCGGAAGCTTTTGACCCCTTACAAGGGTGTTCATTCCATCAATTGCACTGATTCCAGTTTGAATGAAGTCATTCGGGTTATCACGGCTTGTCGGGTTTATCGGCAGACCATTAATGTCAAGTTCTTTTTCGCCGATTATTTCAGGACCGCCATCTATTGGCCTGCCAGTTCCATTGAATACTCTTCCAAGCATGTCCTCGCTTACCTTCAGCTTGATTGTTTTTTCAAGGAATCTAACGCTGGAGTTTTTGACATCAATGCCTGTTGTTCCCTCGAACACCTGTATCACCGCAGTGTCCTCGCTTACCTCTAACACCTGCCCATTCTTGATTGAACCATCAGGCATTTTTATTTGCACTACTTCCTGGAACCTGACATTTTTGGTGTTTTTCACGAACACAAGCGGGCCAGCAATTCTTTCAATGGTGTTGTATTCCTTTATCATTGCTTTTCACCCCCTTTCTTTTTGCCTGCTTCTTCCTTTTTTTTCAGTTCCTTGAACTCTTTTAAAATTTGCTCCCTTAAACGCTTTGTTTCTTTCCTGAAGCTCTCAAGCGGCAGGAATTTGAGCCTTGAAATCTTTTGCACTGAATCAAGCTCGCTTATCTTTTCAGCATCAGGAAACTCAAGCTCGTTTGCTTGTTCTTGGAAGAGCATTATTGTCTCAAGCATTCCAAGCTGTTTTTCCAGGGAACAATACGTGTCCACTTCATGGAACGCGTTTTGTTGCAGGAAGTCCTCCCTGACCATTTTTGCAATTTCAAGCGTGAGGCGTTCTTTTGGTGGAAGTGCATCAGGCCCGATAATTTGGACTATTTCCTGCAGCTCTGATTCCTTTTGGAGGAGAGCCATCACCTTTTCCCTGGTGCTGGGCCATTTCCTTGAAACGTTCTCGGAAGCCCATGCCCCTGTTTCGTCAGAGTAAAGCGAGTAAGAGGTCAGCCAGTTTATTGAGGGAAAGTGCCGCCTTTCACTCAGGGCGGCATCAAGGGCCCAGAACACTTTTGTGATGCGCAGCGTGTTCTGTGTCACTGGCTCTGAGAAATCTCCACCCGGGGGCGAAACAGCACCTATAACGCTCACAGAGCCAATCTTTCCAGAGAGCGTTTTTACCCTCCCCGCTCTTTCATAGAATTCCGCGAGTCTCGTGCCAAGGTAAGCAGGGTAACCCTCCTCGCCAGGCATTTCCTCCAGGCGCGAACTCACTTCCCTCAATGCCTCAGCCCAGCGCGAGGTCGAATCAGCCATGAGGGCAACATTAAAGCCCTGGTCGCGGTAGTATTCGGCAATTGTGATGCCGGTGTAAATCGAGGCCTCTCTTGCAGCAACAGGCATGTTGGAAGTGTTTGCAATGAGAACAGTGCGTTTCATCAATGGCTTGCCGGTTTTAGGGTCAACGAGTTTTGGGAACTCTGTTAAAACATCAGTCATCTCGTTTCCACGCTCGCCGCATCCAACGTACACAATTATTTCAGCGTCAGCCCACTTGGCCAGCTGTTGTTGCATTACTGTCTTGCCTGACCCAAATGGCCCGGGAATGCTTGCCGTGCCGCCCTTTGGAACCGGGAACAAGAAGTCAACAATACGCTGGCCAGTCACCAATAATTCCGAGGGAGTGAGTTTTTCAACGAATGGCCTTTGCTTTTTAACAGGCCATTCTTGCATTAGCCTCAGGGGCTTTCCTGAAACCATTGCGATTGTTTCATTAACTGTGTAGTCTCCTTCGCTCAAGCCGGAAATTTTTCCACTCATGCCTGGTGGAACAAGGATCCTGTGGGTTATGGTTTCCGTTTCCCTCACTGTTCCAATGATGGCCCCAGGCTTCACGCTTTCACCGTTTTTCACCCGCGGCTTGAAGTGCCATCTCTTTTCCCGGTTTAATGCAGGGGCTTCAGTGCCCCTTGCAATGAAGTCACCGCTCTTGGAGCGAATTATTTCCAATGGCCGCTGGATTCCGTCGTAAATGCTTCCAAGAAGCCCTGGCCCGAGTTCTAGGCTAAGTGGCTTGCCTGTGCCAATCACTGGCTCGCCTGGCATCAAGCCAGAGGTTTCCTCGTACACCTGAATGGTTGCACGGTCTCTTTCCAGCCTTATTATTTCTCCCACGAGTTTTTCTTCTCCAACCCTGACAAGCTCGTTTATTTGTGAGCCAAGCATGTTTTTTGCTTCGATTACAGGACCGGAAATTTTTGAAATTGTTGGTTTGTTCATCTCGATTCCTCCAATAAAAAATCATTTTGCTCCAAGTGCCCTCTGGGTTATAATATCAATTATGCCCCTGTCTATTTTTTTATTCCAACTTGGTATTTCCACAATGGCTGGCTGCTTGCTTGTTTCAATAAAACTGACAATTTCTTTTCTTATGGGCGAACAGCTGTCGTCAACTATCAGCAAGCCAGTGTTTTGGTTAGAGGAGAGTTCCTGGAACTGCCTGAGCATGCCTGCCTCGCTTTCAGCTGCAATAACCGTGTTTTTGACTCCAGCCAGCCGGAAACCGCTTACCGTGCTTTTTCTTCCCATTACTGCTATTTCCACGCAACTCACCTCATAATTTTCAAAATCTTCATTTTTATAATCCCACCACCAGGCTTTTGATTTGCTCCTTTGGTAGTCCTTCTTTCACTCCATTAAGTATTGCTCTCAGGTTTGAAATCTCTGCTTCCTTGAGTGCAAGGTAGCAGGCTATTGGGGTTAGCCCGAATGGCTGCTGTAAATAAAAAGACCTGATTTTATCTAAATAATACTCGTCGAGTGCTTTTTCAAGCGGGTGCAGTGAGCCCAGTTTTTCAGACTCGCGTGCGCTATCGCTTACTGCAGTAAAGTATGGTGTTCCATCAAGCGTGTTAACTGCGCTCTCAACATCGCTTGCCTCTGCGATTGCCTCCAGTTTTTTTTCAGTCAAAAAATAACCATTCTTCACCATCAAGGCCTTCGTTTTTTCCAAGCCAAGCTTGCTCTTCACCCCCCTGAGTGCCATTTTGAGGTTCATGATGTCAACTCGCATGCCGTAGACTTTTTTGAGAAACTGTGAGTCCTGCATTACCCCCGCAGTCCTTGCAGCTTCCTCAATTCTTCTTTTTTTCAGCAGTTCCTCGTAAACGAACTTGTCAAGGGCTCGCTGGTACTCCTTCAAAGAGCTGTTTGGCTCCAGCGATTCAGCAATTTCCTTGTAGTCTGTTGCTTTAAGGAGCTCTATTGTTTCATCCAGTGAGCTTGCTTCAATCAGTTTTTGGAGGAATGATTCTGAGAGTGGTCCTGGAAAGAACTCTGAAACAGCCAACCCTGTTTCCTTGGAGGCCATTATGGCTTTTATGTTTTCAATGTCATACCTTGCGCTGAGCATCCTGAAAAACGGCTCTGCTTTTTTTGGGCTCATGCTTCTTATTGCCTTATAGTCATGGGCAAGGTTTAGTGCGAGTCCTCGTTCTATTTCCGCGAGCTCTTTTTTGCCTGCCACAAACCTTTCATAGGTTGTGCCTTCAAACGAGCCAATAATGTCCCTGTAGTCCATTGACTCGATGAGTTCCCTGAGCTTGTTGTCTCCGAGCATTTTTCCCTTCATGACTCTCACTCTCGCCGAGGGATAAGCGTAAGCGGCAATTGGCATGACCTTCAAAATCATGAAAAGAAGCACTAAAGCTGCGATAGCCATGGCTATAAGAGAATAAGCAGCCGCTGGCGTGACTTTCACAATTGTGAAAAAGACCACTAACCCAACGATAGCCATCATTACAAGAATGTAATTGCTGAATATTGGTTCAAGTCCGAAAACCCGCCTGCTCATACGTTCTCACACGCTCATTAATCTTTTTAGGCAGTGCTTCTTGCCTTTTGCTCATGTGCTTTTGCCTTGTTTTTGAGTGTACTCTTCATAAGAGTGCAACTGTGCCCTCACTCCTTCTTTTCCTCTATTTCAGCCATTAGCTCTTTCTTTAACTCCGGCTTTTTCTCCTCAAGAATCGCCTTGAAGGTGCAGTTGATTTTAACGCTACCGTCTTGGTTTTTTACCACCGCGCCAGTCATTGAAGCCCCTGCGTTTTTTAGCTGAATGGTTTTGCCTTTCACTCTTTTGAGCTTTAAGAGCTTTGAGTCCTGCGGTGAAGCCTCTACCACCACATTACTTGCAGGTATTTCTTCAACTGCTTTCTGGACAACCGCGGTGAGTTTTTTGGCGTATGCTTTTTCCTTTCGCAGGCCTTCAAGGCTCTCGCTGACCTCGCTGATTATCTCCTCAAGCAGCGAGTCAGCAAGCATTGCTTCTTCTTTTCTTGCTGTAAGCCTTGCTATTGAAACAATGCGTTTTTTTTCAGTTTCGGCTTCTTTTGCTGCTTTTTCAAGCAGGGCAAGCTTTTTTTTCACTGCCTCTGCCCTTGCCTCTTTCAGGATTTTTTCTATTTCACTTTCTTGCTCTCTCTTGATTGCCCTGACACGGGCTCTCGTGTTACTCTTTATTCTTTCAATTATTCTTTGCATGCAATCAATTCCTTTAAAGTAAAAAAACCCCGGTTTAAAGGTTAAGGCATTCAGCCTTGAACAGGGTTTTTTTTGGCAAAGTTTTGGGGCCTTAAAACATGCCGGCCCCAGCTGCAACCACGAAGATTATCAGGATTGCAATTACAAAACCATAGATTGCCTGTGTTTCAGGGAGCGCGACAAGAGTCAGCATTTTTCCAAAGCTGTAGTCTTTTTCTGCCACGCCGCCGGCTGCTGCTGCTGCAGCAATTCCCTGTCCTAATCCGGAGCCAGCTGCTGCTATTCCAATTGCAAGGCTAGCGCCAATCATCAGCAATCCAAGGTTTGCTGAAGTTACTGGGTCAACCATTTTTATTTCACCTCCGCTTTTTCAGTGTACTTTCTTGGAACATGGAATGGTTTGAATTCCCTCCCGGTTCCCTCGTAAAAGTATGAAAAGAATTCAACGCAGTGCAGCCTTAGTGGGTGTATGAACGATGAAAGAATGTTGAACAAGAAGTTTGCAAAGTGCCCCACTACGAGCACCATTGCACCGATTAAAAACCCAACGTATGGAATGCCAAACATTAGCCTGGCAATTATGTTGACTGACATGGCAACAGCAAAGGTTGCCAGGCTTAATGCAACGAGCCTCAGGTAGGAAAGGGTATTGCCCATGAAGCCAGTTATTTTCATTAAACCAAGAGGACCGCCTGAAATCACCATAAAAACAAGGGAGACCAGCAGCAAAACCAGTGCTGCAAGGGAAAGCATTGCATTGCCCCAAAGAGTGCCAAGTGCATAGAAGAGAATGCCGCCCTCGAGAAAAATGTAAACAAGCTTGTCCACAAGAGCTGCCTTGTAGTTTCCTTTTCTCAATTCCTCCTTGAACCCAAGGATTATTGCAAGGTTCAAGTGAACCAAGCCAACCAGTGCAATCGCGCCAATGAAGAGCATTGCAGCGCTTTGGCCGTCAGCGGTTTTGCCAAGCGGGTCCAGCAGGGCGAGTTTTTTTATCCCTTCGCCTAAGAGGTCTCCAAAAAAGCCGCCAAAGACCCAGC
>Ga0190313_1001454_pt1 | contig 12773 bp, 30 predicted proteins | sample 4870071011_MG_FD_169989 | JGI IMG/M metagenome (GOLD analysis project Ga0190313, IMG submission 169989) | Hydrothermal vent sediment bacterial communities from Southern Trench, Guaymas Basin, Mexico - 4870-07-10-11_MG | ecosystem: Environmental > Aquatic > Marine > Hydrothermal vents > Sediment ...
AAGAGAAGCAAGAATTGAGTTTATAAAAGATGTGATAAAATTATTACAATTTTGTGAAGAGAAGATGAAAGAAGGTTATATTGATTACTTTTTAATTGGAGAAGTGTGGCGGCGACAGATTACACAGGATTGGTTATTGAAAAAAGGCTGGACAAAAGCGAAACATAGCAACCACCAAGATTTTAGAGCGATAGATTTACTATTTTTTAAAAATGGTAAGCAGGTTAAAAATACTCAAGAAAAATTACCTGATGGTAGATGGAAAGCAGCAGCTGAGGTTGAAGAGATCGGAAACTATTGGGAAAGTTTGTCACCATATAATAGATGGGGCGGACACTATCGCAGTTTTTGCGATGTCGCACATCACGAAAGGTTATTATATAAGCGATGACAGATACAGAATTTTTACACATGCTTGATAAAAAGTTTGAGGACATACAGGAAGCCGATATTAAAGGCGAATGGTTATATGTACCTGTATATGAATTATATTTATTGTGTAGAGATTATTTAAAAGAGAGAAACAAAATTATGAAAGAGAATAATTTTATTAATCCCTTAAATGGGATAGATTAAACAACAGCAACTTAGAGGAGATGAGCTTATGAGTAATGGCAACGGTACTGTAAAATGGGTAGCAATTATAATTTCGGTTGTGATTGCTATGGTGAGCTTAAGCATCGGTGTTATCAGAACCTCGAATGCGGACAAAATAGAAACATTGCAGCAAACAGTAAATAGGCATGAGGAGATGATAACAAGAATGCGGGAAGGTAATGCACGAACAGAAACGCAAATAGAAAATGTACAATCACAACTTGAACAACTAAATAAGAAAATGGATATAATATTAGAGAGGATAGGAAAATGATATTTCTATTAATTTTAATTGTGTTAGAATTAGGATATTTAATCTATTTTATTAGAGAGCGATTATGAGATGTGGGATAAAAGAAATACTATTATACTTGTTCTTATTCTGGCTGTTATTGTTTTCGGTTACTTATGGGGACGAAGCTATAAAGACAATCAACAATATCGAGAGTCAATTAAACAGCTTAGAAATGAACTTATTGCATATAAAAGCATTAATAGACAGCTATCAGAGCAGAATAAACGATTTGAACAATCTATTAGAGAACTCAGAAAACAGATTACAGAATACAGAAGCAGAATTGCAGAAGCAAGAGCAATTGTTGCAGGATTACAAAAAGACACTGGCGCAATATCAGGAGAACTACAACAGGCAATTGAAACAGTACGAAGAATTAAAACAGAATTACAGAAACTTAAAAAATCGTTACAATCGGATGGCAATAGGGAGTAGTGGTATTATATTATTATTAATAGTGGGGTTATTTGTAAAATGAAAAGTAAACTGAAAAGCAGGAAGTTTTTGGTATTCGTTATATGGCTGATTATCACTGTGTATTTAGTGATAGTTAAACAGGACACAACACCATTACAGTATTTCTTCGTTATATCAGCCATTTATATTGGGGGACAAGCAACAATCGATGGGATTGAAAAACTAAAGAAATAAATTAGATACCCTCCTTTTTTATATATTTCTCTTAATCCTCCTCCTTCAAAGCCCTGATAGATTTAGTTATCTATCGGGGCTATTTTATATTCCAACACATAACCATTGTATAACTATAAGTTATATTTTTTGAATATAGTATAAGAATAAATATTGAATATTTTATAATTTTTTTTCGTTTTTTTTTGAAAAAATGCTTGACAAGAAAATAAAAAGTGTTATAATCTATAGTGTAAATAATATGAAGGAGGAAGAAAAATGAGAGTGAAAAAAAACGAGTACATCAAAAAGTTTTATCCTGAAAATGAGAAGGAGAGAGAGAAGTTAAATTCTCTTCTCCCTATAGCTTGGGACAGGGACGGTGAGGAGTACTACTTCACCGATCCCGATGATAATGAAATAGAAAAGGAGGTGGAAAAATGAAGGCATTCAGAAATATTGATATAAATGACCTTCTTGAAATAATAAAGGACGGGGTTGTACATCCTCGTCCTTTTACTCCGAATGCCGACAGTGAAGCTCCTGTCGGTAATTGGAGTTTTTGGTTCAACGCTCCTACTCTATTCGGGAGTAGGGGCGATATTATTGTTGTTGGCGAGTTGGAAAATTACAACTCGTCAATGATGAGATATTCTACCAAGGACGACTATGACTTGGTAGAATACGAGGTTGAGGAGTATTACACTTCTCAACCCATACAGGTAGAGAGGATTATTATTCTCGATACCTGTATATCTGACATTCCCGAAGATGGAATGTGTACCGACATCTTTGGGGATGTATATTTTAATGGAAAGTTTTCTTGCCATAGTGATGATGAGATTTTTGGAGAGCTTATTATCACTATGGATAATGTAAAGAAGCTTTCCGAAAATTTTGAAATTGAAGTAGTAAGGTGGAGTGATGTTGTTTTAGAGTGGCACATCAATCGCCGAGCGACTGAAATAAATAGGGTGGAGACACCCGATTATAATTAAAAAATAGGAGGGTAAAAAAATGAGATTATTTATTTCAAAAACTTATTATTTCTTAACTAATTTATTCTCCAAGTATCTCAAGAAAAGGGGTACTTTCAGAAAACATTTGCTGAATTCTATTTATATGATAGAACTTAGCAAGAGAGGGGGTAAAAAATGAGATGGATTGATTATCTTAAAAAAGTTGGCTGGAAGGAAGGCCAGCCATATACTCTGCAAGAAGTAGCAGATTTTGAAAGGGTGGCAGCTGCCCTTCAGAGAAAAGAAGAGATGAAGAGAAATCTTCTCTTTAAAAATCAAAATAGGAGGGGGAAATAATGAATAAGAAAGAAAGAATTTATTTGGCTTCAGGAACGGCGGAGGTAACTCCGCCAGAAAACGCCCGTTATTTTGCGGGCGGATTTGATTGGAATAATGAGATTTATTTCTACGATGAAAATAAAAACTTCATCGTAGGATATAGTGTCCGCTGCAACGGGGCGGACGTTGAATTGGTCAGGCTTACTGAGCCTGATCCGTCAATTTATTGGGAGAATGGGTTTCCATTACTCCCAGCTGGAAGGATGTTTCCCCCTATAGGGGGCAAACTATAACATGCTTTTTTATGACCTGCTTGAAGGGATTAAAATTAGAGGAGGAGAAAAATGAAAGATTACAGGGATAAACTTCAAAAATCTGCCGAGAAAAATGAAATAAGTCCATTAAAATACTGGCATATGTTAATTGTGACGTATCAACTAATGAATTCAGAGGAAAAAGAAAAAGAATATAAAAAATTACAAGGGGGTGAAAATGTATAAAATAGAAATAAATGACGAAGAATTTGATTTATTACAGTTTTTAGTCTGGACGTATACAGGCTATGATGATATATCTATAGATTATATCAAAAAATTTTTTAAAGAGAGTGGTTTTAGCATTAAAAACAAAAGATATTTTCGGGAAGATATAAAAAATTTATGGGATAAAATAGTGGTAACAAAAAATAAACAGGAGGTGTAAAATGAGCAAAAAGAACAAAAGCAAAATTGTCTATTTTCGGACAACTGATGATTTAAGAGAGAAAATGGATAAGTTAATCGAGGAGTATAATAAAACTTATCCGCAAAACATTAAGTTAAAGATGAGCAGCCTTGTAGATATTATTCTACGGGGCACTTTAAGAGACATCGAAAGACCCGAAGAAATTCGGGAACTTTTGAAAAAATCAATATAGGAGGATTAAGATGGCAGAGAAAGAAGAAAAGAAAGAAGAGAAAAAAGAAGCAAAAATTGAGGAAAAAGAATATAATTTTTACGAGGCCTTTACAAAAGCTCTTGCTGAAATGCCTGAAAAATTACCTATGGTCGAGGGGCAGATAGGGCACAGAAAATATAACTATACTCCGCTGGATAAAATAGTTAATACTGTCAGGCCTATTCTTGCTAAATATGGACTTGCCATAACACAAGAAATTCAAACATCAAGCATTAATGAACCTAAAGTAATGGTTAGTACCATTATTTACGACAAAAAAGGTCATAAGCTATCAACTCCCTGGGTAGAGTCACAGATTGTTGAGACCGTAGGAGGAAATCAACTACAGGCGCTTGGTGCAACAATAACATATCTAAGAAGATATTCTATATCTGCGTTTCTCAATATTGCAACCGAAGAAGACACCGATGCGACTAATGTAATGGCAGAAAAAAATTATAAATTCATATCTAAATCCACTAAAGACAAAAGAAAAGAGCTCCCTGAAGAAATGAAAGAAAAAATTAATGAAATATGGCAAAAAGTGAAAGAGGCCAGAGACCTGGGGATACTTGACGATGAAATCGCATTAAAACAGCGTGAGGCTTTGAAAAAAGTGTCAACATGGTCTGGTGTGGAAGCACTTGAGAAAGCGATTTACAGACTAATAGAAGTTGAGCACCAGCGCAAAGCAAACCAACTAAAAGAAGAAGCAAAAGAAGCCGCAAATGAGGATTTTACCGAAACAGGAGAAATAGGCGAAGTAGAGCCAGAGTATATTGAAACTAATGATCTGCCTCTATAGGCAGGTCTTAATATTTTAAAATATTATAGGAGGGTAACATGAACGAATTAATACTGAAGAAAAACATTAATGATGTAATCGTGCAGATTAGTTTAAAAGAGATTAAAAACGAAAAAGAGTATGAAGTTACAGGGCAGTGGCTAAAAAGAGTAAAAGAAACTGAAAAAATGGTTGATGGGTATTTTGACCCAATAAAGAAAGAAAAGTATGCTGAATACAAAGCTGTATTGGAAAAGATGAAAAAATTTAAAGAACCATTGATTAAAGTTGAAAGAGTAGTAAAAAATATGCGTGTAGAATATAAGCGAAAAGTTGAAGAAGAGCTACGAAAGCAAAGACAGAAATTGATGGAGATGGTCGACACTCAGGAAGAGAAAAAAGAAATTGCGAAAATTGTGGATACCGAGGTAAAAGAAACCGATGGTATCTACCATTATACTGTCTATGATTTCGAGGTTGAAGATTTCGATAAAATACCAAGAGAATATTTAAGGCTTGATGAAAAAAAGATAAGAAGCAAAGTTCGAGCAATGGGCAAAAGTGCAAATATTCCTGGTATTAAAGTAATCGAAAAAATAATCGAAGGGGTAAGAACATGAAAGAAACGAACTATATAATCTCTGGGGATTTAGTGATCCCCAGAGTTACCCATATACTAAATGCGATGGGAATAGTGGACACCTCGTGGTATACCGAAGAGAGCGCCAATCGAGGTACAGATATACATTTGTTGACAATGTTTATTGACGATGATTTGATAAATAGCAACGAAGTGGATGAAGGTCTGCGAGGATATCTAAAAGCTTACGAAAAGTTTAAAAAAGAAAACAAAACAAAAGTTATTGAGAGCGAAACTGAAGTTATCTATAGAAATATTTATGGTGGCCATATAGATCGTGTTATGGAAATTAACGGCAATAAATACATAATAGATATTAAAACTGGACAATTCGTAAATTGGCATGGTATACAGTTGGCAGCTTATGGCTTGGCGTATGACCCAGAATTGAATAGAGCTATATTACAATTGAGAGCTAATGGCAGATATACATTTAAAACATCTTATAAAGGCGAAAGTTTATCAAATGATTTCTGGATTGACAGCTGGGTGAATATTTTGAAGAGATATTACAAAGAAACTGAGAACAAGGAGTTAAAACTATGAAAGAAATAATCTTGCCAGCGGTAGAAAGATACCATACTGGAAGACCTGATTTATTGGCTTTCAGGGTTGTTAACCCAAACCAGCAAATAGCTATTGCGCAGCTTGTGAGGTATCAGGAGATCGAAAGAAAGAGGAAATCAAACTTTTATCATGTAAGGATTAAACCACCATTCAGGCCACGTTCCACTGGGAAAAACAGTCAATGCAACAGGTTTAACGGCGGTATTCAACTAATTTGTAAGGATCGAGGACTTGACTTTGACGATTTGAAGATGTACATCAAGAGAAGGGCATTAAAAAGAGGCTATCCATTTTTAAGAGACGAAAATGGCAATATAGTATATTCGCTGCTTGATGGAGAGCCTTTGCCTTTGCCCGAAAGATACGCAAGCGTTGAGGATGCAATTTTGCTTAATGAAGAGCTTGACCAGGTTGCAGCGGAAATGGGTGTTATATTGTGGGATGAAAAACTGTATTAAGAGGAGTATAAATGAGTATTAAAAAAACTAAGAAAAGCAGTAAAAGCGAAAGGAAGAAACTTATTAAAAAACTGGATAAAATATTCAGTGAATATATTCGATTGAGAGATGGCTATAAATGTGTTTTGTGTGGTAGCAGAACAAATGTTCAGGCAGGCCACCTTATCACAAGGAACAAATATTCCACAAGGTGGAACGAAGAAAATGTCTTTGCGCAATGCAAAAGTTGTAATTACAGACACGAATACCAGCCAGAAATATACACAAGTTGGTACATAGAAAAGTTTGGAGAAAAGAAATATTTAGATTTAGTTAAAAGGAGCAACGTAATTGTGAAGTATAAAAATTATGATTTAGAAACTATGATAGAACATTATAAACAGAAAATAGAAAAACTAAAACAAAAAGAAAATGGAGGCAAATAATGGATAACTTAGAAAAGATTGGAGTATTATGGGCAAACGTAAGTAAGAATGATAATAAATATTTCAGCGGGACAATAACTTTGAATGGGCAGAGCTATAATATACTTATCTTTAGAAACAACAAAAAGAAAACAGAGAAAAGCCCAGATTACCAGATATTTTTAAAAGAGGAAAGAAAGGAACATAACATAAGTTACAGGGATTATGAAGAAGACAATGATTATATATATTAATTTAGTGGTTTTTTACTTGAAAGAAAATAAAAGAGATATTATAATAAGTATATGGCAAACAGAAAAAATAGAAAAGTACCATTTATAAGAAAGCCTATTAAAGGGCGGGAAAGGTGGTTCTGTGGTACTCCACCTTCTGTTTGCCGACATACCCGCCTTTTAGTAGGCTTTTTTTTATTTTCTTTGTTAACAGGAGGAAACTATGAATAAGCAAACAGAAAAAGTATATTTAAATTTATTAGCAAAATCGCATGTTTTTGGCAACCCCGTAAAGCTTGATTTTCAAGAATTATCAAGCCATACGGGGTTTTCTATTTCCGTGTGTAAATATCTATTAAAAAAAACTTATCAGAGCAGAATATGTTAAACCAGCATCTTATCGGGACAATAGTAAACTTATAGTATACAACATCTACGAAAATGACCCCGAATTAAATAAAAAGATTAATTAGAAGGAGTTAGCAAGATGGATAATTTTAATCAAACCGAAAAAAGTCTAATCACATTAAGTAAAACTATGAGCCTATTTTTGGGAGAAGAGAAAACAGCAGATTTAATTGCTTTATATACTTTTTACTACTATACCTCTATGTGGCAAAAAACAAAACAAATAAAAGTAACAACCGATTACACAGCAGAAAAATTGAAATGGACAGTTAATAAAGTAAGAAAAATAAAGAAAGAATTAAAAAGATTAAACTTGATTGAAGATATTATCAAAAGAGATAGAAATAATAGAATAAAAGGACACTTCATTGGAGTAAAGGAGGCAGAATAAAAGAATGAAAAAATCAAATTACACACAACAAAAGATTTTCAACATTCTTAAACAATTTTCAGGAACAAAGAATATTTTGGCAATACCCAGATTTTTTATTGAAATCACGGATGATATAGAAGAAGCAATAGTACTATCACAACTTATATACTGGCATGATAAATCTGTGAACGATGGATGGGTTTATAAAACATATAAAGATTGGGAAGAAGAAACAGGCCTCTCTGAATATAAAGTGAGGAAAGCTAAGAAAAAATTAGAAGAAAAAGGGAAAAAAGAAAAAGATGGGAAAGAAAAAGATGAGAAAGGTTGGATAGAAACAAAAATAAAAAAAGCAAATGGAAATCCAACTGTCCATTACAGATTAACTGAGAAATTTTTTGATGATATAGTTAAACTACTTGAAGAAACGAAACCTAAAAGTTCACAGGAACGTTCCTTAAAAAATCAAAGAAACGTTTCTGAAAAAATTAAAGAAACGAATCTTAAAAATTTAAAGAAACCAGTAACAGAAACTACTACAGAAACTACTACAGAAAATATATATATTGTCGAAAACTCATTTTCGACCAAAGACCCACCAGATACAAATAAGAAACCAAAAAAGAATGAAAACAATGGTAACGATGAAATAAATAAGAAAGCAAAAATGGTATTGAAATATTTAAATGAAAGAGCCAATCGTAACTTCCGTAAAGTGAACAAGCACATAACTGCAAGATTGCGTGAATATGATCTAATTGATTTGATCGATGTAATAGACTGGAAAGTAGCAGAGTGGGGCGAAGATGAAAAAATGAAAAAATATATAAGACCAGAAACATTGTTTTCGGCTGAACATTTCGATACGTATCTGGATGAAGCAAACCAACATTTATTGAGATGGAGTTTTGATAATATTTATCATAGAAAAATATTAAGAGAACAAATAAAAGAAGCTGAACGCAAGGGATGGCAGTTACCAAAAGCATTAGAGATACACGAGTGGAAGGAGAAAGGTTATGAAAGATGGCGACAAAAAAGGGTTGAGAAGCTTTTACAGGACTACGCAAACTGGTGATCCAATATTGTGTTATGATCTGGGATATGGCTATATTCCAGCTCAGGAGTACCATTATTACAAAGATAATTTAAAATATAGTGATGAGAGTATAAAAGATAAAGCAATATTATACAAAGATCTGATAATGGAATCAGAACTTGAAACTGAAAAGGAAAGGATAAAAACACAAATAACAAATCTAAGAGATTTGATGATATATATATATAAAAACTTGTTAAGCAATGAAGAAAGGGGGGATGTGAAGGGAAAACTAAAAGAAAGTATGACCAGTGAAGAAAAGATAAAGTGTTTTCCAGAGAAATACAGAAACGTATTGCGTTTGCGCTTGGCTTATGATGAGAGAAACGGGACCAAGAACGAAACTACGAACGAGACCAAAATTGTTGAGTACACAAAAAATATTGAGGATAATATAGCTGAAAATAAATTGGTAGATGATATAATTCTTGAGGGAGTAGATAATATAACTAATCCATTTTTATAAAATATTGTAAGGAGGAATTAAATGCTTCTAACAATAAATGAGTTATCTAAAAAATATGGTATAAACCGAGGTACAATAAGCATGAGGATACACCAAACAAAAAATTGTAGGATACCTGCAATCCGCAAAGGACGATGCGTTTATATTGATGAAGATGTATTTTTAGAAATAAATAAAAAAGTAAAAAGAGGTAGACCAAAAGGTAGCGATGTTTTTGAGAAAAATTCGTATGCTTTGAAAAAACTGAAAGAAATGGCTGGTAAAATACCAGCAACTACACTTGCAAAACATCTTGGATATCGTCCCGAGACAATAAGAAAGAAAATTAAACAATTAGGGCTGCCTGAATACAGTTGTCGTACCAAGAAGCAAAGAAATATTTTGCCTGAATATCCTGATGGAGAAAAGTTTTATCGTAATTATCAAGCAATGCATTTTTATAACCAACTTTTGTATAAAAAGAGAGAAGAAATTTATGAATGATTGGGGAATTGTTTTAATAATAATACAGGTTATAATTGTATTTGTAGTTATAGATTTAATTAATAGGAGGTAATTATGGCAAAGGAGAGAATATTTAAAATTGAATGGAGTGATGAACTTTTTTACTTGGTAGATTTAGAGTCAATTTATGCGGTCGAGGTAGAGAAAGACGGCAACGGTAGTTATAAATATATTAAGGCTTTCACCAAAGAAGGGAGACTCATAGAAATAGGAAAAGACCAAGCAGAGGATTTTGTAAAAGCATGGCTTGAAATAAAAAGATAACTTGTGGGCATCTTGTAGTGTATCTTGTGGGGTCTTAAAAAGATAAGGAGGATGAAATGGAAACTTCGAGATATATATGGTATGATAAATATATTCCAGAATTAAAAATCCCAATACGACCTCCTTTTTTAGGAACGGCTAAATTAAATGAACTCCCAGATACAGATTATTCTGTATACTTAATCTATAAGCCAATGAACATAAGACTGAAAAATAAATATCTTTACAAATTTTGCTTTTGGAAATTTCATTAGATAAAAAACGAGTTTCTTAATAAAGAATAAATTATATAAGGAGAATAAAATGGTATACATTAAACTCTGGATGATTACCTATGGGATAGTTATTTTTGCGTGGCTGTTATTTGCCTGTGGATTAGGATTTTTAATCTGGGCTGGAGTTGTTAAGGAAAACAAGAAAGAAAAATTTATTACAGGTTTATTCTTAATCAGTCTTACTTTTGCATTATTTGTTTATCTGAGTATGCCTGTACAATGGAAAATATTGGCAAATATAGGAGGATTATAAAATGGATAAGATATTGCTAACAGTTGATTTAGTCCCACAAACGGTATGGTATAAAAATCTAAGAAGTATACTAAATAAAGAGGAATGGGATATAATAAGAAGATGGGCTTATAAAAAAGCAGGCTATAAATGTGAAATATGTGGTGGAAAAGGCGATAAATGGCCAGTAGAAGCGCACGAAGTATGGGAATATGATAACAAAAATAAGATACAAAAACTTATAGATGTAATAGCTTTATGTCCTATGTGCCATAAAGTTAAACATATTGGGCTGACACAATTAAGAGGGGAATATGATTTTGCGTTACAATATTTGGCGAAAGTAAATAATTGGTCGTTAAATGAAGCAAAGGAATATATTGATAGACAAGTAGATGTATGGAGAAAAAGGAATATGTATGAATGGGAAACTGATATAAGTTTTGTAAGAAATCTATTAGCAAATATAGGAGGGTTGTAAAAATGTTAAATCCATTTAAAAGAGTTATTGTTTATCCAAGATTTCATAATATTGGTTGGAATAGTTATACTCGAAAATCACTAAAAAGAAATAAGTTTTTTCAATGGTATGTTTGGAGTCATCGAGCAATATATAGTTTTGGAGTAGGAGACAAAATTAAATATAATGATGATTTGCTTATATTATCGCATGGTTGGATCAAAGGAGCACCTAAATATGAGGAAGAAGAAGAACGAATACAACAAGTAAGAAGTATGTTCAAAGATGGTAAGCTTGTTATAGAGACTTTACAACAAGCGCGATTTTTAGCAATAAGATTTGCTGAGTCTGTGGCATAGGAGGGTTATAAAATGACAATGAATAATTGTATAGAAATAATTGATTATATTAATTATCGTTTTAGAAAAATGAAGCATAGCTGGTATGAATGGGTAATAAAAATTGATTGGGATAAAATAATGAAGTGGTATAAAATATTAAAAAAGGAAAATAATAAAAAAGGAGAAGAAAATGAAATATAAAGTAGGAGATAGGGCAAAGATTAGACAATGGGAAGCAATGAAAAGGCAGTTTGGACTTGATAACAATGGAGATATAAAAAATCATTTTTCTATAACGATGAAAAGATTTTATGGTAAAATAGTAAGAATAATAGCCGCATCTGAAGATTGTTATAATATATATGAGGATAATGCACCATATTATTGTTTTAATGATACTATGTTCGAAGGATATGCCTTTGAATATGGAGAAGAAGCTGAATTTAGCGATGATAAAGAAGATTGGTGTAAGAGAATATTATGTTGGCTATATCGATGGGGCTGAATATCCTTATGTATGCGTTTCTGGTTCTTATAGAGAAAATTTTAGAAACGGGAAAAAATATATTTCTAAAAAATGGCGATATGCACGACCTATTCAAAAGAAGCATACTATCATCATTGACGGTAAAGAAATTGAAATAAGTGAAGAGAGCTATCAAAAGTTAAAGGAGAGTTTAACAGGAGAAATAAATGTATAGGATTTTATCTTACAGTGGCGGGAAAGATAGTATTCATTCATTGTATCTTGCAAGGATTTATAATGTGAAAATGGATGAGATTATGTTTATTCCTTCAGGATTTGATTATCCAGAAATCTTAAAAGAAATTGAATACTTATCTAAAAGCAAATATAATGTACATATTTTAGACACTAAATACAGTTTAAAGGATTATGTAACCACTTATAAGCGAAAGTGGGGAAAGAAAAAAGGATTGCCTTATTCTTTTCCAACTATACATAATAGATGGTGTATTGGGAATATAAAAGTAAATCCATCTATCAAATATTATAAAAATATTAAAGATAATATAGAATTAATTATAGGTTATAGTTATAGCGAATTAAAAAGATTAGAAAATTATAAAAAATCTATTAAATCTAAGTTACCTAATATGAATATAATTATTAAGAGTTTACTTGTAGATTGTAAAGTAACAGAAGATAAAGTTTTAGAAGATTTGCGAAATAACATTAAAGATGAATTTATATTAAAGCTATTTTCGTTTGTTTCTCCTTTGTATAAAGAAAAAAATAGAGTAGGTTGTTATATATGCCCTTTTCAGGGGAAAAAAGGATTTACTTTTTTGAAGCAAATACATCCTGAATTATTTCAAGAAGTTGTAAAATTGGAAGAAGAAAATTATAAAATTACGGGTGTATCCATATTACAGGAAGGATTATTGAAAGATATTATCAAAAGTTAAAGGAGGATTTAAATGGTGAAAATAAGAGTTAAACATAATGGTAAATATGTAGATGTTTGGGTAGTAAGCGAAAAATGCAA
>Ga0190313_1001457_pt1 | contig 12766 bp, 14 predicted proteins | sample 4870071011_MG_FD_169989 | JGI IMG/M metagenome (GOLD analysis project Ga0190313, IMG submission 169989) | Hydrothermal vent sediment bacterial communities from Southern Trench, Guaymas Basin, Mexico - 4870-07-10-11_MG | ecosystem: Environmental > Aquatic > Marine > Hydrothermal vents > Sediment ...
AATAATCAAACAAAACAAAGAATTTCCCAAACAAAAATGTGCAAAAGAGTCATCTTGAGCGTAATCATATCAACGTACAAGAAAAACATTCACAGCAATTAACCAGAAAGGAAAATATCATCACACGTCAAAAATTCAAGAACATGATATAATTGCTAACATCATTACCATATAATATTTCCAAATGAAAATCGTTTCCTTAATTTACGAAGAGCTTCAGCACCAACACCACTAATGCCATTCCATCCAAGGTTTAATGTTAGGCTTGTGAGATGTTCAAGTTCGGCAATAGCTAAAGCAAGAGCTTTGGCACCCTTATCACCAATATTATTGGAGTAAAGATCTAATGTTAGGCTTATTAATTGCTTGAGCTTGGATATGGCTGACGCAAGAGCTCTAGCCCCAACATAACCAATGCTATTGTACCTAAGATTTAATGTTAGGCTTGTGAGATGTTCAAGTTCGGCAATAGCTAAAGCGAGAAATCTAGCTCCAACATCATTAATTTTGTTACTTGAAAGATCTAATGTTAGGCTTGTTAGTTGCTTAAGTTCAGAAATTACTTGGGAAACTTTTTGGACTTTGTTACTGTCAATATAACTGTCACTTAAATCTATTACTAAACTATGTTTTTCTGGATCAAAATTAAAGAATCCTCCTAGTTCTATCGAGATTACTTTCTTTAGCTTCTCCATGCTTTGTATACTTATTTCTTGTTTAGGTTTTGGTTCCAATACCGATTTTGGCAAAGCCTTTTTGGCTATTATTAATGCTGACTTTAGATCAGTTATACTTGACCATCTTTCTCCTTTACTTGGTTCTAGGCATTTATCGATTATGTAGTGTAAGAGGTCTGGAATTTTCTCATATGGAATATGTTTACCTCTTTGTATTTCTTCTCTCCAGTTGTCCGTGAATACTGGTTTTTTCTCAATCATTTCGTATAATATGCATCCGAATTGGAATATGTCTGTTCTTTCATCGATCTCCCCGAATGTTGTGTCTATTTGTTCTGGTGCGGTGTATTTTGGTGTGTATGGTTTTTGTTTAAGTAATTTTCTTCTTACTACTGATTCGAAGTCTATTATTCTTATTTTTCCGTCTTCTCCGATTAGTATGTTGTTTGGGTTTAAATCACCATGGATGATTCCGTTTTTGTGCATGCATTCTAGTGCAGTTAGTATTTGTTCTGCAAATTCTAGTGCTTTTGGAATTGTTAGGTTTGGTATTTCTTCTTTTAGTGTTTTTGGAGCGTATTCAAATATTATTTGGAATTCTTCCCTTGGTGGTTTCTTTATATCAATTATTTTGATGATGTATGGGCATTTTTGGAGTTTTTTGAGGATTTCTGCTTCATAGTTTAGGATTTTCTCTTTGTCTGGGGTTATTGTTCCTTTTGGTTTTTTGATGACGACCTTCTTCCCGTTTTCTTCTGCTAATACGATTTCGAATCCTAATGGGCTTTCTTTTAAGGTTTTAATAATCTTCATACTTACCCCAGTAATCTCAATATTGAATTCTAAATAATTTAATGATTTTTTCAAAATTGTTTTATTATTTTGAAGATTAAGGTGTGGTGGAGATATTGATAATACCTGGATTGCTTTGGCCTTCATTGATTGCAATACTTAACAAGGTGTTTGGCGAGGTTATTGAGGAGATTCCTGGGTATCTTTTAAGGAAATTGAAGAAAAAGCTTTTGGCGCCGTTTTCGTGGATTGCTGATAAGATGGGATTTTCTTTAGAGGCTAGAATTGCTAAGATGATTGTTAAGGAGCTCAAGAAAGAAGGAATTGATGTTTCGCAGTATAAGAATGCTTTCAAAAATGCTATGAAGTATATTCAGGATCAAGGTATTGTTCCTACGTATGAGAATTTTATCAGGGCTTGTGTGAGATGTGGGATTCCTTCGGATTTGATTGAGAAAATTTCAAAGCGTGCTTTGGAGTGTTTGACTAGAATTTGGGTTGATGCTATGGCTTGAGACGATGATGATTTTAGGAAAATTATGCTCACGTGGATCCTTGAGAAGGAGACGGATTTAAAGCATTTTGAGGATCTTGTGAAGAGGGAGTTTGGTTCTCTCAAGAATTTCCTAGTTGAGATTGATAAAACTTTTAGGGAAGTGTTTGAGGCATTTAAATTAGAGCTTCAGAAAAGAGACAAAGAGGCGATTTCTCTCAAGGAGGAGCTTGAGAGTTTAATTAATGAATTGAGATTAAATTTAATGCAAGGAGCTTTTGGAAGCATGCATGAAAAGTTAAGTGGTGTTTTTCCTGCGGATTTTGTTCTGAAAAAGTATGATGGATTGTTTGAACCGGCTGAATTCTTTAGGAGAACGGGGCCGATTTGGATTGATTTTGAGGCAAATCGAATTTGCACAAAGCCGCTTAAGGAAAAAGTGAATAAAATTATTCAACTGATTACTTCTGATTCGAATAAGGTTATCTTACTGTGTGGTCCTCGAGGCTCTGGTAAGTCGACTTTAATTAGATATATTTCATATTGTTTATATGATAGTGAATTCTCTGGAAAAATATGGTTTGTTTATCCATCCATTGTTGAATATGCTACTGGATTACTTATCTCCTGCATGAAATTCTTGAAAAACCATGTTCTAATAATCGAGGACGCTCAAGTAGTAAGTGAACCCTCTAAGATCGTAGCTGTGGCGTTGGCGGCAACTAAGGAAGGAGTGAGATTAATAATTGTGAGTAGGCTCAGAAAAGGAAAGCATCTCGCTGAGAAGTTTCGTGAAAAAGGAATTGAGTTCGGATACATTGAGATTGAAAACGATTTGGTAAGAGAATTAGCAGAAGAAATCGTTGAATTGTATGGGCAATTTGAAGATATTTCATATGAAATTTTGGAGAAAATTAAAACGAAAATTGCTTGGAAAATTTCAGACTTATGGCATCTAGCAACAGCACTTAAGTATCATATAACATCACTTGAAGACCTAGCACCAGCAGTAGTAAAAGAGTATGAAGCTGAATTAGGAAGATTATACGGTAAACCATCGGATATTGAAAACTCAATGTATTTACTATTAGCTCTAGCCACAGTACAGACTATAAGTAGAGTTGAATACATAGAAAGGAAAACAATAGATGAAATTCTTAGCAGAGTGTTAGGTCCATCAACAGCAAAATCGTGCATGGATATGATACCAAGACTCGCCTTTGATGAATTCATAGAAGAGTCACCACTACGAATCAGAATGCATGAAAGCCTCGCTGAACTGCTATATCTCGGAGGAGAAAGAACTAAATGGAAGGAATTCATTGAGAAAATTAAAAGGCTTCTAATTCCCCTAGTTTACTATGAAATAAGAATGACAGATGGGCACGAGGAATTCGAATTTGACTTGTACCCAGGACAACTAGCGATAATCGGCAAAGCAACAAGAAATCACGTTGAAAAGGAAATATTACCAACTCAAATTATAGTTTTAATGAAAGATCTTAGAACAGGAGAAGAAAAGGAATTAGTAACCGAGCTACGCAGTGCATATATCACGCGACTTCCACCCGATAAAAAGGGACATGTAGCATTTTTGGTTGATGAAAACGGAATTCTTAAAGTTTTTGACTTAGGATCCACCAATAAAACGGCGGTAAATGGAGAAATTCTCAAGCCAGACCCAGAAATGAAAACTGGAAAAGAAATAAAGGAAAGAGCAAAAATAAAGCTTGTTCCAGAATTAAAATTAGGAGAGGGAGCAATTGAAATAAACATAGCAAGAAAAGTTCGTCGAACACATGTGGCATAGCATACCATTATAATTTAAAAATTATGCCACTCGAAACACTTATCATTTATATTTTCCATCATTTTAATTATATTGAAAATCCTTGTGAAGAAATTGTTTGATACAATTTTAAGAAAATACGGAATAAGACTCATAAGAAAAATCGGAGAAAGCCTGATGAGTTGGGTCTATGAAGCCGAGATAAATGGAGAAAAAGTCGCAGTAAAAATACCAAAAATAGACCTAAGCCAATCAATAGACGTAAACATCAGGAGAAAACTAGAGAAAGAAATAGAAATCTGGAGAAGACTATCTGGTCATCCAAATATAGTCGAATTAAAACCAATAACCCTACAAATACAGAGGGACATTCTTGGAGCAATCGTAATGGAACTATGCAAAACAAGCTTGAGAGAATTACTCAATCAAAGAGGAAAACTAAATTGGAAAGAAGCCATAGAAATAATACTCCAAATCATTGACGGCTTGGACTACGCACACCACATGGGAATAGTGCATAGAGATCTAAAACCAGAAAACATTCTATTAGGATACGACGGAAAATGGAAAATAAGCGACTGGGGACTAGCAAAAGTATTATGGAAACAAAGCATAAGCACAAATGGTTTCAAGGGCACACCTCTTTACGCAGCACCAGAACAAATAGATAAGAAAAATTTCGGAAACGTGGATTGGAGAACAGACATCTGGCAAATAGGATGCATAATGTACGAAATGATAACCAGAAAACCACCATTCCAAGCAGAAAACATACTAGAGCTCACAATAAAAATCATAAAAGAAGAACCAGAATACCCACCAGAAATACCCGAAGAACTATGCGAAATAATCAAAAAATGCTTAAAAAAGAAAAAAGAAGAAAGATGGTACAGCCTAGGAGAACTAAGAATAAAACTCCAAGAAATAATCAAACCACAAACACACTTAGCACAACTAATCACACCAACTCAATCAAAAATTATACAACCATTACAAGAATCAATAACACTAGTAGAAAAAATAGTAAAAGACCTTGGTGGAGAAATATCGTTGCAAGGAACAAGCCTAGAGATAGAACTTAGTGGAGGTTATATTGGTAATTATGGTGTAATAGCGCTGGCTAGAGCACTTGAGAAACTTAAGAATCTAACAAGCTTAACGATATATCTTGGAGAAAACAATATTGATGTTGATGGCACAATAGCACTGGCTAGAGCACTTGAGAGGCTTGAGGGCCTAACATTCCTATTGATAGATCTTGCGTTAAATAATATTGGTGATAGTGGTGCGACGGCACTAGCTAGAGCACTTGAGAGGCTTGAGGGCCTAACATTTCTAGAGATAAATCTTAGTGATAGCTATATTGGTGATAGTGGTGCGACGGCACTAGCTAGAGCACTTGAGAAACTTAAGAGACTAAGAATCCTATCGATAAATCTTGGGCTTAACAATATTGGTGATAGTGGTGCGACGGCACTAGCTAGAGCACTTGAGAGACTTGAGGGCCTAACATTCCTAGGAATAGCTCTTAATAACAATAATATTGGTGATAGTGGTGCGACGGCACTAGCTAGAGCACTTGAGAAACTTAAGAGACTAACAGAACTAGGTATAGATCTTGCTAACAATAATATTGGTGATAGTGGTGCGACGGCACTAGCTAGAGCACTTGAGAGACTTGAGGGCCTAACATTTCTATATATAGCTCTTTATAATAATATTGGTTTTCGTGGTAAGATGGTTCTCAAAAAGCTAAAAGAAAAATTTACTTTTGCAGATATTACTTACTGAGTACTATAGAGTATTGAAAATTTCGGATGGAAATGCTGAGAGTTTTTCAGAGTTCATAACGAATATAGTTTGAAATAATACCAAGCATACGCAATAATTCAATACACAAAGTATAATTGTGCTTGAGTTTCGTGTGTTCTCAAGTCACACTTAATGTATATTGTTTTCATCATATTTTTACATATTTCTAAAATTCTTTTCTAGTACATGAGACGACTTATTTGTTTCAATTAGATGCATTATGCAAATGTAGAAGTTGTGGAAAAGGCTTTCGTTTGATAGGTAAAACATCGCAAGCAATCATGGTAATAAGGTGTCCTTTCTGCGGCAGTATGAATGTGAGTAAGTCCCCTATTTCACCATCGTTGGGTGGAATTGCATATGTTAAGAAGTTCAAGTGTCTGAATTGTCAGGGGAAGTTCGCAGTTATGCTTGGGGACATGCCTAAATATTGCCCATATTGTGGGGGCCCTGTTGTTAGGACTATTTAGTAAGGTTAATCTTAGCTATTTTTTGGTAATTATCTGAGGAAGGTCTTTCACTTAACATGGTTCATTTTGGCACTAATTGAAAGCATCTGCCTCTAATATGAGGCATTGCGTGGATAATTGGGGATCTGGTGCGTTTTAGAATTTTTCACCATCTTCTTCCTAGTTTGATGACAATTTCAGACACATAGACAAAACACAAAAAATGTTTGGACAATTGAGAACCGCACTGAAAAGTTTCACGCAATTTATGTCATTTGAACCAAGATACCATAGATTATCTTCAACCTTCCTCCTAATTTAATGATGAGAAAGGACGAGAGCTCGACCGCACTTAAGCTCGCGTGAATCCAGCGAGAACTCAGATGATTTCATAATCATTTACATCAAAATCTTCAGTTTTTTCTACGATATTCACCACTATACAAGCATATTACAGATGAAGATTCTGGTCTAAATCAGTGTTCTTTTGGATGATCTCTGGATAAATGTGGAATAGCACCTCTGATGTTATCCCCAATAATTCAAACAATTTTTGTGTTTGATCCCGTGCGATCGAAATTGCCGTTGAACTATAGGAAAAATGGTGAAAGACCCTCAGAACTGGATTTCCATTGATAATTAGTAATGATAAAAACGCTTGGGTGTCTCTATGCATGAGAAGAAAGTAATTACTTATGGGATTATTAAATCAAAAACTGGATTTCTTGAATTAATAATTTAAAAATCGTTTGCGATGTGAAGTCTAACTGGCTAATCTATTATCAATGTTGGAATTTTGCTACGCTGAGTATTGAATGTTTAATTATTTTATTTCTTACTTCTGAATGTTTTTTGGAGTGAATGATGTTTGAGTTGGAGGCAATTTATGAGGATGGTGTGCTTAAGCTTTTAAAACCGCTGGAGTTGCCAAATGGGACTAAGGTGAAGATAATTATCTCGAAAATAATGTTGTCGCGTGAGGATCGTGTTGATTTGGCTTTGAAATTACTGAAGCGTGGTATGATCTCTGTTAGTAAGGCTGCTGAAATTGCTGGGATGGATTACAGGAGTTTCCTCGATGAGATGGGGAAGAGAGGTGTTGAATTCCCGTATGATGAAGAAGAATTGCGTAAGGACATAAAAACTGCGGAGATTTTATCTAAAGTGGAGACCGTATTATCGCGTGAGGAACGTGTTGATTTGGCTTTAAAATTGTTAAAGCGCGGTGAAATTTCAGCTAGAAAGGCTGCTGAAATTGCTGGAATGGATTACAGGAGTTTCCTCGATGAGATGAAAAAGAGGGGAATCAAATTTCCATATGATGAATAACTGAAGTCTGATGTTGGGGAATCTATAGAATGATCGTTGTGAGCAATTCTGGACCGTTGATTCATCTTACAAGGCTAAGTTTGCTTTATCTGCTTAAGAAATTGTTTGGAATGATTTTTATTACTCGTAAAATTTATGATGAAACTGTTGTAGCTGGAAAGAGGAGAGGGTATACAGATGCAAATATCATAGAGAAAGCCATTGATGATTGGATTATAGTAATACCGCACAAAGTATCTCATGACTTTAAATTGAAAGCTATTAGTTTTGGTTTGGATGAGGGAGAAATTGAGGCAATTTCTTTGGCTAAATACTTAGGAGCAATGCTTCTAATTGATGACAAGAAAGGGAGAATATTCGCAGAAAGTATAGGTTTAAGAATCACGGGAACTCTTGGAATAATCATAATGTCTGCAAAAAAGCGATTAATTTCGAAAGGAACTGCTAAAAGTAAATTAATGCTATTGCCAAAAATAATGCATATATCTCAAGATTTAATCAATAAAGCAATCTTAGAAGTAAATGATGTATGAGATTATCGTAATATATTAATTTTGTCTCTCTATTTCATATTATCTTTCGTTGTAGCACCTGAAGGTATTGTTATAAGAAATATCTTAATCCTCGACTAGCTGCAATTTTGAAGACAATATCTTAAAATTTGATAATAGTGTATTTTATCACAGAGGATTTTTATTTATCAGTCAATTACTTGGTGCATGAGTAAAAGTATATTAGCAACAATTATGTGATTAGCAAGGGATTCTGACCTAGCTATTATCAAGATCATGTTTCTTGCGTTTGGCTAATATTTTTCTAACTCTTTTGATGGTTTCGATTCTCTCCTTTATGCTCTTGAACGAATTTTCTCTTACTCTCTTCTCCATGTCTTTCCAGATTTTCCAGAACTGATACATGTACTCTGTAACGTCTGGTGGGTAGCCGAAGATTACGATTCCCTCGAGGAATACGCGTGCTTTTAAGTATAGTGGCATTTCTTCAAATATCTTTACATCGTATTTTGGTGGAATCATTCCGAGGATTTCATAGTAGATTTTAGCGTTTTTTCTTGGGTCTTTGCATCTTGTTATTACGGCTATGTCAATGTCAGAACGTGGGTCGGCATCACCTCGTGCATGGCTTCCGTAAAGGACAACCCAGAATTTCTTGAGTGGTGCGAGTTCTTTTCTTATTTTATCCAAAAATTCTTTCGACGGCATTCTCTAACACCTTTAAGCATTCGAATATGTCATCAATAATCTCGTTAAGATGCTCTTTAACAACGCGGTCATTAAACTTGTTATATTCATGAACAATTGCATTTCTTAATCCGTTCAATTTTTTGAGTTTTGCTTCTATTTTTGGAGATATTACTCCAAGCTTCTTAAGTGTTTCTATATTCGTATAGTCATCTTTCACTTCACCTCCATAGTCTCTGACAAGCATTGCAACGACATCCATCAGTGCTTCGATACTCGTATGTAATCGATAGAGAAGAGCATCAAACATAAACTCATCTTCTAGATTATGCGGAAGTCTCTCCAATTTGGTGATAATGTAATTAAATTTCCTCTGATACTTTTCAAGTCTATTCATTTAGAACACAATGTCTCCTTTTAATGAAAGTCTGCTTTTCAGATAAAAAGTTCTGTATGTGATTGCAATATGAAACTAATAGATAACAAGAACTAAAACGTGGCATCTTCTCGATGAACTATAATTACCTAGATGTAAGTAGGAAAATTAGAAAGGCATTGAGAATGCAGTTAGAGACTTTTAAACCAAATAAATGGTTATTTTTATCGATCTTTTGTATGATTATCGATTTGCTTTGCAGGTAATCTTAGATGAAATTATTAAACTTGCTTGGTGCAAATAATTAAAATAGTTAATTTTAAATCGTTTTAAACCATATTTTAGTTGGTTATAATCATGAGTGACCTAGAGGAGAAAATTATTGAAGTTCTTAAGAGAAAGCAAGTCTTAAAGATGATTGTATCAGAAATCGCAGTAGATCCAGAACTAAGATACTTCCTAATACAATCGATAATACCAAACGTTGCGACAAAAGACGATATAAGGGAATTGAGAAACGAGATTAATAATTTAAGAAACGAAATCTATAGGAATAGGCACGAAATAATTTCCTATGTTGATGGAAGAATTTCCGATCTCGATAAGAGGATTGATTCTCTTGACAAAAGGATTGATGCGCTTGATAAGAGAATTTCATTACTTCAATGGTTAATCATCTTAATGCTTTCATTAATTGTTTTCATGCTTGCACGAATAATCACATTATAGAATTAATGAAAAAATAATTATTTTTAAGATTATTAGCAAAGGAAACATGTTATCTACTCTTCAAATTAAAAATCAAAGAAGAACAAAGAATCATCAAAAAGGAAGATGCAAAAAGAATTAACATAAGCGGAGCTTTGATTTATTGATACTTTAAGTTAAATCTAAGAGTACAGCTGTGCTAAAGTAATTTGGAACTTTTTGGTATTTAATCAAAAGAAATTAAGAAATTCATATGCAAAGTAATTATTTTTGGAGTCTATCATGAGAGAAGAAGCGAGAATGTTTTGGGAACAAGCACTCGAAGATTTAAGGACAGCAGAAATTCTTCTTAATGAAGGACGATATTATGCATCCGTTTTCTTTGCACACCAGGCGGCTGAAAAGGCGTTGAAGGCGCTTTATATTCAGAGATTAAGGAGAAGACCCCCGCGAACGCATAGTTTAGTGCGGCTTGTAAATGAAATGAATATCCAAGATCCAAATATAATTGATGCGGCGATGGAATTAACTCCCGAATATGTAACAACGCGCTATCCAGATGCTGCAAATGAAGTACCAGCAAGAATATACAACCGCAGAATTGCGGAAGAGCATTTGAGAAGAGCAAGGGAGGTGATTGAATTTTGCAGGAGAGAACTTGGATTATGAAAGTTTTTAGGATAATCAAGGAATATTTCCCTGACGCAATAGTGATTTTATTCGGTTCGCGTGCGCGTGGTGATTATTTAGAAGATAGTGATTATGACATAATTGTGGTTTCCTCGAAGTTTAAGGGAATACACTTCACCAAGAGATCTGAAATTATTTTAAGAATCTTGTGGAATGCGGGAATCCGTGATGATATTGAAGTACTCTGTTATACTCCAGAGGAGTTTAAGAAAAAGAAGAGCATGCTTGGGATTGTTCAGAATGCTGTTGAAGAGGGAATAATCTTGCAATGAAACCACCAAAATATCACGAAATTTCCTGAGCCAGTAAGAGAAATAATGGGGTTATATTGTAATAGATTCTCACTTTACAAATAATTTCAGATGAAATCTTCAAACTTACTTAATGTAAGTAATTAAAGCACATTAATTTTAAACCAATTTAAGTCATATTTTAGTCGGTTATTATCATGAGTAACCTTGAGGAGAAAGTTCTTGAGACTCTTAAAAGAAACAAGTTCTCAAAAATGATTGTCTCGGAAATCGCGGTAGATCCTGAACTAAGATACTTCTTACTCCAATCAATAATCCCAAATGTTGCAACAAAAAGTGATATAAGAGATTTGAGGAATGAGATTTATAAAAATAGGCATGAAATTATTTCTTACGTTGATGAGAGAATTTTCTGGCCTCGATAAGAGAATTAATGTGCTTAATAAGAGAATTTCAATGCTTCGGTGGTTAATTGTATTAATGCTCTCACTAATAGTATTCATGCTGATACAAATAATTGCATTATAAAATAAAAGATTAATTTATCAAGTTTTGTTGTGTTAAAAGCTAGTTTTATTGATCTTACTATAACTAAACTTTTACAGTTGGTGTACATTGTTTTCATTACATTTTTATATAAATTCCCTGGAATTCTTTTTCGGTATGTGAGGGGGCTTGCTTGTTTAAATTAGATGCAGTGTGCAAATGTAGAAATTGTGGAAAAGGCTTTCGTTTAATGGGTATAACATCGCAAGCAATCATAACAATAAGGTGTCCTTTTTGCGGTAGTATGAATATAAGTAAGTCCCCTGTTTCACCATCGTTGGGTGGAATTGCGTACGTTAAGAAATTCAAATGCTTGAATTGTCAGAGAAAATTTGCTGTTATGGTTGGGGATATGCCCAAATATTGTCCATATTGTGGCGGTCCCGTTGTTAGAACTATTTAACAAAATTAATTCTTAGTTTTTGTGATCTCATCAAGGTATTTTGATAGAAAGAATTTTTCTGCTTAAGTTAGTTTTCTTTGTCAAGATGTAGTTCTTTTAGAAATTTTCTGGGAGTTTTTCAATAAAATTGACTAACTTATCTAGTTCTGTTATATCAAAAATAGGTTTGCTTGGTATAATCTTTTTGGCATCACTTTTTGAAATTCCATTAACAATGATTGCAACGATAGGCTCTGACAGTATGCTGTATAGTTCCTTTAAATCATTAAGGTTTCTAGCTAGGATTATCTTGTAGACTTTCTCATCCTTTCCAATTTTTCTATGGAATCCCTCAATAAGCACTATATCTGGGCTTCCCACAATACTCTCCAAGAACTTTATCATCTGTAAGGGATTTACTATATTGTCCATTCGAGCAATAATTGCTAGCTTTGAGGGTGATGAAGCTACTACAAGTTTTGCACCTGAGTTAAACATTTTCCAGGTGTCTGTTCCTTCGTGATCAATTTTAAATTCTGGTTCATTAATGTGTTTAAATGTGAATATTCTCTTTCCTTTCAAATTCTGTATTATTCTACAAATGGATGTTGTTTTGCCGGATTTTTTATGACCAATAAATGCAATTACCTTCATTCCACTTAACCTGGTGCTTTACCCTTGTCATGATTCTGAATCTTAGTGATTCTTGCTAAAATATTGTATATCTTATTATTATGATGATTTCTTTTTAGCGCCAAAATCAAAAGTATTGTGTAAAATCGCTATGAAGATGACAAAGGTGGAACTTATTTATTTCACGCCCAATTCATTTCAGAGAATAATCAACGCTAAAAATATCCAGATAATATTTACATTGCTATTAGAGGAATCTTCAATCACATTAATTACTAAAGATAAATCGTTATTAGAAAAATCGCTAAAATATATTGAGAAAATAGAAAATCCTTGTAGTAAAGGGTTTGTTCATCGAGTATATATTTTTCATCATTGCGATCACATTCATGAACTCCAAAAGCCTCGACCAACAAGACCACAAAGCACACGAGCGTTCCACAAAAACGCACAAGCAAGAAGCCACTTAAAACAAGAAACAAGCTTCCTGCAACGAATAGCATAGCCAAAAATCCTAAAGAAAGAACGAAACAGAGCCTCAATGAAGCTACGAAGCTTGCAATAAATAGCACGAAACTCAGGGCGCTTCAAACGCTGAAAAACCCTCTTCCTCAATGCCGATCTTATCGACCCTTTTATC
>Ga0190313_1001458_pt1 | contig 12758 bp, 12 predicted proteins | sample 4870071011_MG_FD_169989 | JGI IMG/M metagenome (GOLD analysis project Ga0190313, IMG submission 169989) | Hydrothermal vent sediment bacterial communities from Southern Trench, Guaymas Basin, Mexico - 4870-07-10-11_MG | ecosystem: Environmental > Aquatic > Marine > Hydrothermal vents > Sediment ...
TGCTGCTGGTGGTCTTAGTACGGGTGCTATCGTTGGTATCGTGATTGCAGTGATTGTGATCATTGGTGTTGGCGCCTACTTCGCCATGAGAAGAAGATAAACATCTTGACCCTTTACTTTCTTTTTTATATCCATTTATTTCATTAAATGTACGTCAATTTATTCTCTCTGCTTTTAAAGACGGATTGCCTTAATATGATGTTATGCGAATAAGAATCCTTTATTTTCAGAATTAGAAAGTTTTATATATTATACTAGGCTTAATTGTTTAATAGCTGCTTACAGAAGTCACCTTAATGTTCCCTAAACTTGCTCTTACATGTATTTAATTAGAAATCTACAAGTATTATCTCGTATTTTCTCTTAGGGAAACTTTAGAGGTGATATATCTTGGGATTTGGAAGATATGTCGCTTTACGTGTTGCAAACATGTTCGTTGTTCTGATAATAGTGACAATGATAGTTGCATACTTATTCACTGGATATGAGCAGAGGGAAGCGGAGGCGCAACTTATAGATATGCTTAGACAATGGGACATGAGTGAAGAAGCTCAAAAACTGAAAAAAATTGGAGAGGAGCAGTATCAAAAGGTAAGGCAACAGAAGATTGCAGAGTTTAAGAGAAAGCTTGGGCTTGATAAGACTGTACTAGAAAGAATTATTACAAGAGTTAGAAACGTCTTAACGTTAGACTTTGGAGTGTCAAAGGAAGTTCAGTATGCTGGTACAAAGAAGATTACGGCAATGATGGCAAAGGCAATTCCATTTTCAATGGCTATGTTCACGACAGCTACTGTGATAAATATAATTATAGGAATACTATTAGGGGCGTATATAGCAACGCATGTAGGCTCCATTGCTGATAGGGCGGTTTCAATACTGGCCATGGTAGGGTGGTCAATGCCCACATGGTGGCTTGCGATGATTTTAATCCTGACATTAGCAGTGAGGCATCACATAATACCTCTTCCAGGAGGGGCGACGCTTTTGACACTCTTAAGTCAGGCAACGAATCCTCTACAAAGGTTTGGTGTATTTGCATACTATCTGACAGGACCTATACTAACTTTAGTTATAGTGGCATTTGGAGGATGGGCTTGGTATACGAGAAACCTTCTCATAGGAATATTCCAAGAGGATTACATAATGGTAGCAAGAGCTAAAGGTGTTCCTGAAAGGAGAGTGCTTTATGGCCATGCCTTAAGGAGTGCTGCGCCTCCTTTCATAACAATGATATTAGCTTCTCTTGTTTCAAGCATGTGGGGTGGAATAATCTCTGAGACCGTCTGGCAGTGGCCTGGAATGGGACTTCTATACTGGATGGCTATTCAGAGTGGTGATGTTCCAGTTTTGATGGCGTTGTCATTTGTAGGAACATTCCTCACCGTAGCTGTGTATCTAACGATGGATATCTTGTATGGAGTGTTTGATCCTAGAGTGCGTGTAGGAGCTTCTGGAAGCTAACGTTAACTTTTTCTTAGGGAGGTGTGAGTTTTGGCTAGAGGCGAGAATAAGTCACAAAAGCAAGGTAGTAAGTCTCTAAAGGTTCACTCAGAGAAGTTACAGAGGTTTGGTATTATAATAAAGGAGATGCTAAAACAACCAATTGGAGCTATAGGGTTTGTGCTATTAATAGCTCTAATAGGAATAGCCATCGTAACTCCGTATTTTGTTCCTAAGGATGCATATGAGAACTGGAATAGCCCTGAGTACTGGAAGGATAATCCAAAACTTGCAGTGCCCTCTTGGGCAGGAGCTTTTCAGGGAATTAAATACTCAAAAACACGTGTTTATGAAATCTCCTCTGAGGAGGCTCATGTATACAAGAAATACGGAGCTCATGTAATATCGTTCGAGATTACTGATACCTATGACTATGACTGGCCATTTACAGGAATGATATTGTACTTATATTTCACTGGAAATGCTACTGCCAGCGTTGAGGTCGATGTTTACAGGCCAGACAATATTACTGTGACAGCATCAGGGCTGATGGCATCAGGTAATGGCACAAGATTTGATCTTAAAGGAGCACTTCAAAATGATATTGTAAAATTTATACAATCCATGAACAGGTACCTCAACTTAGAGACAAATATCATGAGAAGTGTTGAGCTCACATTTTCAAAGTGGCCTAGAGCAGGTACTATTGGAGAGCTCATGACAAGCAAAATACCAGCGAAATTAAGATCTCTTCAGGAGAACGTAACTAACAATGCTCTTATAGCTCAGTGGGATAATGGGAAAGCTTTAGATCAAATAAATAATGGAATAAACACTGTTTTGGATAGGCTTAGTGACGTGTCTACGGCTAAGACCGCTAGGGACGTCCAGAAGATAATAGGCATAAGTGAGTCGATATTTAATAGGCAAGTTCTAGAGAAGCTTGAAGAAATAAGCAAATTTGCTGAGGATCAGTTGGCTTCAGGGAATGTATCATCAGAGAATAAGGCTGTATATGAGGAAGTCGTGGATCTATATAACAGAGCCCACGATCTCCTGGGACTAATGGATGAGGTATTTAATACAATAAGATTTGTTCCAAATTATAAGCAACTTTCTGCAGAGGAGATACTATCTAGGAACGTAATAGACGTAGAGAAGCTGCTTGTTCTAGGGAATTTCAAAGGGCTTAGGGGAGAGTACACCATAAATGTGACGATAACCAGCACAGCTCCTATAAACTTTATTGGGGCTAAGATAATACTACAAGGTAAGTCTCATGGCCTTATGGGAACTGATGACTCAGGCAGGGATCTGTGGTATGGCCTTATATGGGGCGTAAGAATAGCTCTAATAGTTGGTGCACTTACTTCAACAATAAGTGCTGCTGTTGGTCTCTTCTATGGATCCATAAGTGGTTACCTTGGGGGCTTCGTCGATGAAGCAATGCAGCGTGTAATAGAGATCTTTGTAAATATACCGCTTCTTCCAGTAATGATTGCAATAGGATACAGTAGACAGGGGCTTTCCTATTGGATCGTAGCTCTGTTGCTGGCAGTATTCGGATGGGCGGGAATCGCTAGGGTTGTGAGGTCAATGGCATTACAGATGCGTGAGGCCACGTTTGTAGAAGCTGCAAGATGTTTAGGAGCAAGTACTACAAGAGTACTGTTTAAGCATATAATGCCACAGATGTTGCCTTACATTTTCACGACAATGGCCTTTAACGTACCAGGTGCTATAATTTCAGAGGCATCATTAAGTTTCCTAGGAGTGGGTGATAAAGTACACCCAACATGGGGTAAGATTCTCAGCGACGCTCAGATGTCCTCTGCTGCAGTAAACAACTACTGGTGGTGGGTCATACCTCCAGGAATTGGAATCATGATTATAGGTCTGACGTTCGTGTTCATAGGAATGTCCCTTGATAAAGTACTTAATCCAAGGCTCAGAAGACTGTGAGGTGCTTACTCATGGTAAGCGAGATAATAAAGTTAATTCCAAAAGAAGAGGTGAAGTACGAAAACCCCTTAGATGAAATATACGTGCTTCGGGTAAATCATCTAAAGACGTACTACAATACATCCAGAGGTGCCGTTAAAGCAGTAGATGACGTTACAGTATGGTTAAAGAGAGGAGAATCTTTGGGAATTGCAGGAGAATCTGGTTGTGGCAAGACCACCTTAGCGTCGTCTGTACTTAACATGGTACCACCTCCTGGACGCATTGTTGGAGGAGAAATATGGCTTGATGGAATAGAAATATCAAAGCTTAATGAGAGCACTTTAAGGCGAAAGATTAGATGGAGAAAAGTCTCAATGGTATTTCAAGGGGCAATGAATGCTCTTAATCCTGTCTATAGGGTTGGCTATCAGATGGCAGAGCCACTAGTGTATCACTATGACATGGATCCAGAAGAAGCTGAGGAAATTGTTAAAAAATATCTTGAGCTAGTAGGGCTAAGCCCAGCAGTTGCTGAGAGATATCCGCATGAGCTTTCTGGAGGAATGAAACAGCGTGTAATGATAGCAATGGCCCTCATACTAAACCCACCACTTATCATTGCAGATGAGCCTACAACTGCACTTGATGTAGTAGTTCAGGCCCAGATAATGAATCTACTAAAGCGCATAAAAAGCGAAACCCACAAGTCCTTTATTTTCATAACACATGATCTAAGCATACTCTCAGAGGTTTCAGATAATGTGCTGGTTATGTATGGAGGGAAGATGGTCGAGTGGGGAACTGGTGATGATATATATCTTAATCCACAGCATCCATACACACAGAAGCTCATAAGTGCAATTCCCCGTGTACACGTTGATGTCGAGAGGCTTGAATACATCCCAGGGACGCCACCTGATCTTATAAATCCGCCACCTGGTTGTAGGTTCCACCCAAGATGTCCATATGCAACTGACAAGTGTAAGCAAGAGGAGCCTCCGATTTTCAGAGTAGGAAAAAAGCACTTTGTTGCATGTTGGCTTTATGAGAAGGATGGGGAAAGAATTGAGGATCTTCAGAAGTTCCTAGAGGAGGAGAAGATATGAGCGACGTTGATGTAATTGTAGGTGAGGAAATTGAGGTAAGTGAGGGGGAGCCTATACTTAAGGTCGTTGAGCTAAAGAAGTACTTTAGAGCCAAGAGAACGGTTCAAGAGGCTTTGGCAGGTCTTCCCCCAGCAATTGTCAAAGCCGTTGATGGAATATCATTTGAAATAGGGAAACAGGAGGTATTTGCCCTAGTTGGGGAATCAGGTTGTGGTAAGACAACCACTGGGAAAGTTATTTCAAAGCTTCTTAATCCTACTGCTGGTGAAATATTATTTGCAGGAAAGGACGTTACTCAAATAAAGTCAAAGGATGAAGAGTTAGCGTACAGGAGACATGTTCAGATGATATTTCAGGATCCATATGCTTCAATGAACCCAAGATTTAAGATCAGAAACGTACTAGAGGAGCCCTTGATAATCCACGGAATTGGAGAAACTGCTGAGGAGAGAGAAGACCTCATGCTAAGGGCTCTAGAGGAAGTAAGGTTGATCCCTCCAGAGGATTTCATAGACAGATACCCCCACATGTTATCAGGAGGACAGAGACAGCGTGTATCAATTGCAAGAGCACTGATACTTAAGCCCTCATTCATAGTTGCAGATGAGCCTGTTTCTATGCTTGATGTCTCTATAAGGGCAGAGGTTCTTGAGCTAATGAAGAGCTTAAAGGAGAAGTTTAAGTTGACGTACTTGTACATAACACACGATCTTGCTACCACAAGATACTTTACAAATCGCATAGCTGTGATGTACCTTGGAAAGATTGTTGAAACAGGAGTCACTAGGATGATCTTAGATATGCCGTTACACCCCTATACAAAGGCTTTAATAGCAGCTGTTCCAGAGCCTGAACCGTCTAGGAGGCTTGGACTTAAGGAGGTACCTATAATAGGAGAAGTTCCAAACGCTGCAAACATACCTCCTGGTTGTAGGTTCCACCCAAGATGTCCATATGCAATGGATATATGTAAACATAAAGAGCCACCAATGGTTGAGGTTGAAAAAGGACACTTTGTTGCGTGCTGGCTTTACGCTAAGGAGGGAGAGAAGGTATCTCTTGAAGAGGCTACATCAATGAGTGCATCTAACTGAATCTTCTTTCTACATTATTTATTTATTATGTAATTTCACTTCTAATGTTCAGCTGAAAACAACAATATTTTTAGATCTGGTTTTAGATATTCTAAAATAGGGATGATGAGAAGAGATTATCTGAACGTCGGTGATGATTAGCAAGCCTACTGACTCTATTCCAAAACATTTAGATGTCTAAAAATAGGGTGCTTACTATGGAATACGGAAAGATCTGGTTTGGGGAAGATAGTGAGAGTGAAGAGGAGCAGAGGAGAGATCAAACATTTTTTGAGAGAGTAGAGCACAGAAAGTATAGGACTCCAGATGGAGATATAGTAAAAGTTAAAATAACGGAATATGAAGTGAAGATTTTGTACTCAAATGGAGCTGTTGAAATTATTAGCATAGAAAAATTGCGAGTTTGCCCTGAATGTTTAAAGGAGGGCCTTTTGCCATTCACGAGTAGTCATGTGTGTCCTATTCACGGTATAGGAACAATACCTTACGATCCTGATGATTTCTATGCCATGGAGGTTGCGTTTAATAAGTAATGACTACGTGAAGAAGTCTTATTTTATAATACTTCTTATAGCAGCGTTAGTTTTAATGTCTCTTTTTACTTGGTTCTTTGTTATCCTCGAGAGAAGGATTAATGAGCTCGAAGTACAAGTCTATGACCTAAAGTCTACTCTCAGAAAGGTGGAGGATATTATAAACAATAGGACACCTCTTGGAAAGGAAAAACTCGCTGATTTAATAGTTGTGGATAGTAGAATTAGGAATATATCAATAAGCATATACTCTGGAAACTTTTCCCGCGATATTGTGTTGTACACCAAGTGGGTGCATGCTGCAATAAATTACACGGATGATGGGTTCTATCCACTGATTTTTGGCAATGTTACATTTATAAGAGATTTTTGGCAAAAATCGACAGAAACATTAAACCTTAGGAGAGGCGATTGTGAAGATTTGGCAATACTTCTAGCTGCTCTTATTAAGGCGAGCTACACTAATGCTAGTGTTTACGTGGTTGCTATGGAGACTTCTGGGAATGCTCTTGGACATGCTGCCCTCCTCGTAGTTTATGAAAACCATGCCTATATTGCTGACCCAACAGTAGATAGGATATTTTCTTTAGGGAATGAGTTATCAGAGATTAAAAGTAGTGTTCTTAAATGGTTTTCAGAAATGGGAGGTATAAACGTAAGGCTATCCTTTATAGTAGGTAAGTTGTGGGATGGAAAAAGTGTGTACAAAAGTTTTAATTCTAATCTGGAGTTCATAGAATGGTTAGATGAATTGCTAAAAACACATGTGTAATGCATTAACTGCTCATTACTTCTAAGGGATACTAAACTACAGTTTAGGGTGTTAATATGGAGAAAATTAGGGTCTCCATAGGAACTGCTGCTAAACTTGGCCTTGTAAGCTTAAAGATGGATGCTCCAATGTATACTGCATATTTGATGACCTCAGAGCCATGTGTTGCATCATGTGCATATTGCGCTCAGGGATATGGTATTGCATCACGGCTCTCTAGGATTGTGTGGCCGGAGTATCCATTTGAAGATGTCCTAAGGGCTCTTAGAGAGAAGCCCATCTTTAAGAGGATATGCCTGCAGGTAACTTATAATTCAAGAGCTCATAGGGATATGATACTTTACACAAGAGCTCTATCTGAAATAGGAAAGATTTCAGTATCATTTTATCCAATGAATCACTATGAAATTCAGGCTATAAAAGATGCTGGAGCTGATTATATAGGGATATCACTTGATGTAGCTTCTAAAGAGCTTTTCAAGAAGTACAGAGAGTACGAGTCCATAACATGGAACAATACTCTTGACATGCTCATGTATGCTGTAGAGGTATTCGGTAGAGGACATGTAACGTCACACGTTATAGTAGGCCTAGGAGAGAATGATAAAGAGCTCATAAGGGTTCTTGAAACGTTAGTAGACATGGGTGTAATACCGTCTCTTATGGCCTTTACACCCATTAAGGGAACGCCACTAGAGAACCTAGAACCCCCTCCTATTGAGAGGTACCGAGCCATACAAGTTGCGCTTGAACTTATAATGAGTGGAATAAAGTTCAGAGATGAGAACTTTGATAATAATGGAAAGTTACGGCAGTATCCTTTGGATGAGGGAGTACTCTCCAGAGTTATTAAGAGCACTACTTTCATGGTGCGGGGTTGTCCATGGTGCACACGACCTTATTATAATGAAAATCCCTCAAGACCCTATAACCTCCCTAAGCCTATTGGAGATACAAGAAGCCTCCTTTTAGAGGCGATTAAATATGTTAAGAGTGATAGTTGACAAGAGAAGAGATCCATACATGAATATGGCTATAGACGAAGTTCTAATGGAGGAAAGTGGATTTAATTTGAGGCTTTATGGATGGTGCCCGCCAGCGGTAACTATAGGATATTTTCAAAGTATTAGGGACTTTGTTAATGTAGAAGCATGTAAAAAGCTTGGAATTTTGTATACTAGGAGAATATCTGGCGGGGGAAGTGTTTTACATATGTACGAGGTGACGTACTCTATCACTGGAGATCGCAAAATCCTAGGGAGATGGCCTGAGGAGAGTTTTGACATTGTTCTTGAATTTCTGATTAAGGCTCTTAAAAATCTTGGAATTAATGCAAAAAAAGAGGGAGTTAATGATATAGTTGTGAGAAGAAGAAAGATCTCAGGAAATGCTCAAGCGAGGAGAGATAATAGAGTTCTACAACATGGAACAGTCTTAGTGGATTTGGACAGGGAACTTATGGACAAGGTTCTCAAAGTTCCTTTCGTAAAGTCGAGGAATAAAGGAATAATCAAAGTGTCTGATAGAGTAACCTCTATAAGGGAAGTTCTAGGAAAGATTCCGAGAAGAGAGGAGATAATATCTGCCTTTATAAATGCTGCTACAGAATTCTGGGGAAAAGTCAGGATATCATGCTATAGAGATGAAGAGCTCACTCGAGCGGAGGTTATAGCGAATGAAAGATATAGAAGACAAGAGTGGATATTCCGTAGGTGAGGTCAAGACGGGAAAATACCTGAAAATATTGTTAAGAACTAAAGAGAACGTAATAAGTGACATTAAAATTATAGGAGACTTTTTTGCATTTCCTGAGACAGCAATAGACGCCCTTGAAGCCAAATTAATGGGAAAAAATCTCAAAGAGGCTCTAAAAATTATCGATAACTATGAAATAACGCTTGTTGGAGTGTCAAAGGAGGATCTAAAGAATGCCCTCAAGAAGGCATTTAAGTGCAGTCAAGGTGTATAAACCTATACCGAGATTTGTGCCTATCTCTGTTACAGGCCAAGCGTGCTCTCTAAACTGCGCGCACTGTAGAAGACATTATCTTAGACACATGATAAATCCAAGGCCCTTTGGAGGTCTTGAGGCGTTGGTTGACTATTTAGTAGAAAAACAGAACATAATAGGAATTTTGGTTTCTGGAGGACTGGACAAAAGTCTTAAGGTACCAATTGACTGGAATATTATTAGAAAAATAAAGAAAAAGTATGATTTAAAGATAAATGTACATGTAGGCTTTATTGAGAAAGATGACATTGAAAAAATAGCATTTTCAGAAGTTGACGTAGTATCTCTGGACTTTGTATTAAGTGATGAAGCCATATGGAAAGTTTATGGAATACACAAGACCAGAGAGGATTATCTGCATATAATAGATCTCCTTGAGTCCCATGGAATAAAATACGCACCTCATATCACGGTAGGTCTCAATTGGGGAAAAATAGGATGGGAATACGATGCTATAGATGCTCTTAGGAATAGGTCTTTTGAGGTCTTGGTAATAAATGTTCTAATACCTACCAGAGGCACTCCAATGGAGAGGGTAGCACTTGATATAAATGCTGTTAAAAGTGTCTTTAAGTATGCAAGAGAAAAGATCTCAGATAAGGAGCTGTCCCTTGGGTGTATGCGACCAAGAATATTAGAATATGAAAAGTTTGCAATTGATATGGGATTTGAGAGAGTAGTTTTACCACAGAAGAGATCCGTTGATTATATTAAATCTAAGGGAATAAAAATCCTAGGAAAAAATACATGTTGTGTATTTAGCTAGACTCTAAGTTTTCTATGCTCTCCTGGATAGCTAAGGTAGTTGTGTTTTCTTGAAGTAATCTCTATTTTTTCCACAAACCATAACAGAAACGGGACTATAAGTGGATGCCACCACTTATCTTTCATATACATAGGTATTATCTTCTTTGCAAACCTTATTCCCTTAGTTAGGCATCTCTTTAGGAGCTCCATGTGAACCTCAGACATTTGATATGCTTCAAACCATCTTTCTTTCTCAAGCATTCCCATTGGAACAAAGAACATAGGCATTATAAGGCCATTGAAGTCCCACAGTTCATCCACAAGGTCCAGCGTGTATAGAACGTCATCTTCAGTTTCACCTGGTAATCCAGCAATTATTGTCATTGCTGGAACTAGTCCAACGTCTTCCATGATTCCAGCAGCTTCCACAACGAGCTCTGGCCATTTCTTAACATCAAATGGCGCTGCTTTTGCTGGCATAATCTTCTCTGCAAGCCTGGGACTTCCAGTCTCGATGCCAATCTCTGCTCCCCAGAACTCCTGATGATCATCAAGTATAATCTCCGAGACCTTACTCATGAGCTTTGAGTCTCTTTCCCCTTTTACTATCGCAGCTATTGATGCATGTGCCCATGCAATTTTTTTGTAGTGCTTCTTAAATAGTGCATTTACCTTCAACACTCTTTCAGGGTTTGGTATTATACCATTAGCTCCATAGAGAAGAACGTCTTCAGAGTGTATTATGCCATTTTTTATTCCTGCCCTTACATTCACCAGTATCTCCTTTTCTATTTTGTCTAGTGGATAAAACCTAAGGGGTCTTAAAGTCACTGAACAGAACTTACATCCTCTAGGACATCCTCTCATGATCTCAACGAGACCATTAACCGATGGAAATAATATCTCAGGGATCTCATTTAGAGATGGTACATGCTTCACCCATACAACATCAGCCTCGATGTTTTCGAGATCTCTAGGATCTTTTATAACCTCATGTCCAGGTGGCAGGTCTTCAACTTCATCTGCTGTGAGAGGCCCTGTGTAAACCTCAGTAGGTAGGGAATCTCCCTCTAGGGCTCTTCTTACTAGAGGACAGATAACCCCCTCCCCCTCACCAAAGACTAATGTAGAGATCTTCCATAACTTTCTTTCTCTTTGTCTAATCTTAAAATGCCAAACAGCAGGTCCCCCTGCAATGAACTTAACGTCATTTTTCCTCCAGTACTCCATAACTGGTGAGCTCATTAATCTCTTAAATGATCTAGCGTTTACAGTTTCAGTCTTAAACAACGAAGCAAATGTGCTTGAGGGTGGCCCAAATCCAAAGTAGTCGTGATGAGAAAGAAGAACTACCTTTGCAGAATCTTTATGTTTTGATAAATGATCGGGATCAACAATACCCGCATTAAAACCGTTTCTAATAAGCTCTGCTTCTATTTTTCTGAAACCATAGGGTGCCACAGAGGGTCTTCCAAGCCTATCAACTTTCACTTTAGGAGCAAAAAGCCATAGCCAGAATTTCTCGGGGAATAGTATTGGAGGTCCCGTGGTTCCAAATCCTAGGAACTCCTTTCCCCAGTGATCACTGATCATGGTTCTATCAGTAGTGAGCACGACATTGAATCCCATTTAAAACTCCCCCAAGCTGTTGTGAACTAACGTTAAACTTACTATCACTTACGATCCTTGATATATCGGTTAACGATAGTCATTGATACTTAAATAATCTTATCAAGATATTTAATGTTTTAGTTGTCTCATATCCCTAAGCTATTAATTATGAAATAATCGCTTAATAACTATGTGTCTGCACATTTTTGAATAAAGTTTATGGGTATATTGTATAAAATTAGAAGAGGCGCAGGGCATGAAGGACTGGTATGTAATTCGGCCTGATTCAGCTAAGGCATTGGAGGATCCAGGCGTTAAGATGAACTATCCAAGATACCTTGAGATATTAAGAGGAAAGAAACTGCCATACTTTCAGCTAGCAAAGAGGTTTGAAGTGGATTACGAGAAGGAGCAATCCCTTAGAGACTTATTAATACTACACAGATCCTATCTCAAGGAATTCTTCGAAAAAATCCAAAATGAGGAGGAGAAGATTTCAAAAGAGAAGACTAAGGAAAAGAATTTACTGACACTAAAGGAGACTATAGCCTGGAAAGTCCTGGAATCCTGTGAATTCTGTGAAAGAAGGTGTAGAGTGAATAGAAAAAGAGGAGATGTAGGATTTTGCCGTGCAGGAAAAGACATGGAAGTATCATCCGCGTTTATTCATCTTGGAGAAGAGCCTGAGATAACACCATCATTTACAATATTTACGCTGGGATGTAACTTAGAGTGTATTCATTGTCAGAACTGGTCTATAGCTCAATGGTTTGAGAGGGGAGACCTTATGTCTCCACAAACAATTGCGAGATTAATAGACGAGTCATGGGAATACGGTGTGAGAAACGTTAATCTTGTTGGAGGAGAACCTACAGTGTGGACTCACTATTGGATCTCTGTTTTAAGGTATGTGAGGAACCCAATACCTGTGTTTTGGAATAGTAATGGCATATATTCAGAGCTCACATCTGAGATCCTTAAAGGTATTGTCGATATCGTTAAAATAGACTTCAAATATGGGAATGACAAGTGTGCTATGAGGATCTCTAAGGCACCTCCTAACTATGTGAGCATCATAAGGAGAAACTTGAAAAGGGCAAAATCTTATAGTGAAGTTCTAATAAGAGTTCTAGTCCTTCCAGGTCATTTGGATTGCTGCCTTAGGAACATACTTGAGTACATAAGGAAAGACCTTGGTGAGTATGTTAGGGTAAACGTGATGTTTCAATACAGGCCGGAGTATAAGGTTATGGAGTCTGAGTTCACGGAGCTTAAAAGAAGACTATCTAAGGGCGACATTGAGAGGGTATATAAAATAGTACGAGAAAGCGGCCTTAAGAATGTTATATTTTAATGTAGGAGGGATAGACATGGATAAATCTAACAAGAAGATGTATCATATTGGTTTGGGTTTTGGTGTTTTGTCTGGTTTTGTTTTGTTGCCTGGTGATCCTGGTAGGGTTGATCTTGTCTTGTCTTTTCTTGAGGGTTCTCGTG
>Ga0190313_1001459_pt1 | contig 12758 bp, 23 predicted proteins | sample 4870071011_MG_FD_169989 | JGI IMG/M metagenome (GOLD analysis project Ga0190313, IMG submission 169989) | Hydrothermal vent sediment bacterial communities from Southern Trench, Guaymas Basin, Mexico - 4870-07-10-11_MG | ecosystem: Environmental > Aquatic > Marine > Hydrothermal vents > Sediment ...
AATTAAAACTTATAAACCAACTAGTATACTTCATACTCATATCAAATATATAGTTATTATTCCTGAAAATTAAGGTATAACTAGTATTTATTAAAAATTTTAATGTAGGTGGTCTTTTCGCTTTAGAACTACCAAAAGGAGGTGGCAATCCCTCCCTACTCTAAAAGGATAGGAGTTTCCTTGCCACAAATCTATGAAAGGTAGGTGTAAAATGGAAGCTGTTTTAAATTGGAAGTGTATTAAAGAAGAAAAACCTGTCGAAGGTAGAATTCTAGTATATTCCCCCACATATCCTGTAGGAGATTCAATGAGGTACAGAATAATTGATTCATCCTTTTTAAGTATTTGTAAAGAAGTAACTCATTGGTGCGAACTGACAAATCCAAAAAATAAACCGTAGCAATTAGTGTAAAAAATACTAAACTTTTATTTTAAGGAGGAAGACTCTATGTATTTTGTAACATATTTAACTAAGCAAGGTAAAGTTACCTTTCTGTCAAAGAGCAATTCTTCAGTAAAGGAAGTAATTGAAATTATTTGTAATAGTAAAACTATAGTTGCTACTAATGTGATTATGGGAAAAGCATTGACTACTAAAATCCATACATAACAATAATTTTAACTCTACACCTGCTATAGAATTTTGTTGTAGACCCACAGGACAAGCCCTATGGGTCATCATTAAGTAATATTATTTAATAATTAGATTTAAAAGATATTCAAATGGGAGATATAATGAAAAACTTAAAAACAATAGAAGGTTGTCTATCAGTTAAAGATCTTGGTAAAGCAATCAAACGTCATGCTGAATTAATGGTTGACTATGCTGAAGGTAGTTCATTTAATAGTGCATATTTAAACGGGATGCGTAATCTTTGTAATCTGTACGAACGATATAATAATGAACTCAAAAGAGTCGAAAAACGCCGAGCTGTCTAATGAAAACAATAGTTTTAATGAGAGGAATTATATGAAAAGCCACCTCAAACCACTTAGTGACGATATTATTTATACACTGAAACGTGCAATTCAAAGCTCAAGTAGAAAGTATTTTAAAGGAAGCAAATTGTTAAGTAAGTTGGTAATTAGTATAGTAATTATTACACTTATGTTTCTTCCTACCAGTTTTGCAATATTAGTATACAATATAGTTGTGTTAATAATGGCTTATATTGGTGTTATTGATATATACATAAAAGCTGCAATTATAATACTTCTTGGAATTTTAACATGTAGCACACAATTCTATTTTTTTATAATGGGTATATGGATGCTTGTTATACTTTTGAAGATGGATATTAAAGCGAATAATTAATGTATTGCATTATAAAGCATTTGTCTTTTTCAATGGAAATGGATTTAAGCTGCTATCTATTAATAAAAGATTTTCCAAATTTAATTAAGGAGAAAAAGGTGTATAAATGTATCGGGACATATGTAATAATAGTGTTATTCATAGGATTGCTTTTTGGTATAATATTGAAGATTAATTCTATAACAATGAAGCTAAATGAAGATAATAGAAACGTAGTGAATTTTACCAATAGACTTACAAAATGTGAAAACAAACTTAATACACTATCTTTAATTGTTACAAACTACAAAAATGATACACATAGTACAATTCGTGCTAAAATAACTGCCTATTGTCCAATTCTAAGAGGAATAAATAGTGATTCTAACCATAATAAGACGGCCACTATGGATAAACCCATACCCGGATTTACGGCTGCAATATCAAGAGATTTATTGAAACTAGGATGGATGCATAAGAAAATATTCATTTATGGATACGGGGTGTTTTTTACAAATGACTTATTGGCTAATTCAATAAGAGGACCACAGATAGATATATGTGTAGGTAGTAAGAAAACTGCGTATAAAATTGGTGTAAACAAAGATGTTATTGTTGTTAAATTGATGACTTTGTACTAAAATGTAAATATACTTTTGTAGGAAATAAAAAATGAATACTTTGATAGAAGATTTAAGAGAAAAAGATCTAGCAAATGTAGAGAGAATTTGGATACGTAGACCCGTATCATTATTACTATTTATTTGGTTTTACCCAGTTATGCTCCTAGTTGAAGTAGTGTTGAAAGTAGTATTTTTTACATGTGATTGGGTAGACTCATTTTTCGAATGTTGGAATGGAAATAAAAATTAAATTTATATGACCGAAAGGAGGACTTTATGAAACGTACTAATATAAGTATCATTTTTATTCTGTTTATTACCATGGTTACACCATTTATGATAGGTTGTAATACAGATGCAGATATAGCATCACACAATCTATCTAAAGCAGCTGATATGTTTGAAATAAATCGTAGAGTAGTTTTCTATAACGGTATAACAGATAGGTATATACTGGTAATAGAAGGTAGATGTTCAGTAGAATTTAAACCAGATAAGTTTATTGTAACAGTAAAAACAGGGCCCAATCAATATAAAAAACACTATCTAGGAAGAGCAGACAATGTTTTTCCTTTTGTAGAACAATTAGATACTATTACTACAGATGTTTACCATTATAAAGTTATATTTAAACCACAAGCAGTTATTCCTAATATAGATCTTAAATTAGATTAGTGGCCTATCACATTCTTTTTAAAATTAATTAAATAGAATTCTGGAGAAAAACTATCAAATGAATTTTTTATTAATTTGCGGAATAGTAATTTACATTGCACTCACAACAGTAGGAATAATATACAGTAATATTACTTTACGGTTTCTCTGTAGTCTAGTAGCTTTTATTTATTTTACAATCTTTTTTAAGACATAGAAAGTTTAAAAGAGGATATTATGGCTAAATTTACACAAAGCATGAGAAAAAGGTTAAAACAGCAAGGCTGGAAGATTTCCCATGATTATTATGATTGTGTTATAGGAGAGACAACAATTTTTTCCAATAGGAACTATCCAGGTGTTTATGCCATGGAATCAGGATTCGGACGATTTGTAATTTATTCTGATGATGCTTACAAAACAGAAGAGGAGATAATTCAAGAAGCATATAAAAAAGGATATGAACAGGGATATAAAGTTGCAAAGTCAGAGTGGTTTATGAATATTATATAACAAATCGCTTGCGATATGTTATTAAAACAACAATGCAAAGAGGTAAATTACAGTACAAATATAAATTAAAAAATTATATTTGTACTGTTACTTGGTAGAGGAGAAAATAAATGAGAATTAGAGACTACATTAATGACATTACTGTTGTAAACTTACTATCCAGAAAATGTTTAAAACGTCCATGTTATATACCGAGAATTAGTTCTCATAACGATAATATCCAGTATGTATGCGGACGAAGGGACTTACATGGTTGTCCTGTTAAATATATAGAAGAGGCCAACAATTATATGGGATTTACAGTAATTCAATACGGAGTAGTATTAGATGAAAGTCGATACAATTGGAATTCTAAAAATCGAATATTTAAGAGTGATGAATCTGATATAATTATAAGTTATTTAGAGAATATTAGTACATCTTTTAATATAGCTAATAATTGTCTTATTAATGTGTTTAAAAATAGCGAAATTTCAACACTTAACGACTGTATAATTAATACAGGCTCAGATTGCTGTATTACTGCCAAAGATAATTGTCTAATTGTTACTGGAGAGAGGTGTGTTATAAAAGCAGGTGACAACTGTAACATTATCACATTAAATGATTGTAATATTACAGTAGACAACAACTGTAACATTATATCAGATAGTACTTCAACGGTAACAAATAAAGATGATTGTGTTATTTCTTTAAGAAGTAGTATTCATGATTAAAAAAAAGAGGAAAGATATGTTAAACTTCAGCGAGTGGTGTGAAGCCAATGAGGAAGAATTGAGTATTCTCTGGGCAGAAACAGGAGCAGATAGAGAGTATGATTTTAATGTTGAGAGAGAATTAGAAAAGCAATATGACGAGTACATAGAAAGAGAATTAGAAAAACAATATGATGAGTACATAGAAAAAGAATATAACAAGCATCTAAAAAGGATAAGAAAATGAAAACCTATGTAGAACTTCATAAGGCAAAAGAGCTATGTGAACAAGCAAAAGTTAAACTTCTATATTTATGTAAGTTTGGGAGCCATCTTTATGGCATAAACACAGAAGATTCTGATTTAGACCTAAAAGGAATCTTTCTTCCAAGCGAAAGACAATGTCTTCTTGGAAAGATTTCCAAAAGTATAAATTATTCATCAGGTAGTAAAGATACTAAGAATACTCAGAATGATATAGATATTCAACTTTGGTCATTGCAATATTTTCTACAATTAGTTCAGAAGGGTGAAACCAATGCTATAGACTTGTTGTATTCTGCAACATATCCAGAGATGGTTTTATATGAAACTTCCAGCATAAAAAGTATCTTTCGTAATCACGATAAGCTTTATAATGTTAAAGATTGTAATGCTTATTTTGGATATGCTCTTGGGCAAGCTAAAAAATGCGGAATGAGAGGAAGTCGGTTACATAAAATTAAAACTGTTTACGAATACGTAAATAATTTTAACATCAGTCATGGTGAAAAATTACTATCATTAATTCCATTTATAATGGATAAATATCATGATAAATCTTATTGTTTTACAACAAAAGTTAAAGGTATTGAAAGTTTGGTTCTTTGTGGAAAAACACATCAAGGAAATATTAAAATTTTTGAGTTTCTTAACAGATTAAAAAGAACCATTTCTTCTTACGGGGAACGGGCAAGACAAAACAAAGGAGTTGATTGGAAAGCATTATCTCATGCTATGAGAGTTTTATTTCAAATGGAGGAACTGATAGCAACAGGAAAAATTCAATACCCTTTATCTTCAGCAGAAGTGTTGCTTAAGATTAAAAATGGAGATTATGACTTCAATCGCATTAAAGAGTTGATTTCTTACAAGCTCAGTAAAATAAAAAGAGATTTAAAAAATTCAAATGTAGTAAATCGTAAAGACAAAAAATTAATTGAATCAATCATTATGAATGCATATAGGTATAAACGTATATAGGAAAAAACATGACTATACAACAGTTAAACAACATGATCGAGAATAACTTTATTTCTAAAAGAAAGCATCCGTCCGAAGATTTATATATCTATAATTACACTGTAAGAACTCAATATGAACAGTTTTGGAACGAAATAACATTACAAACAAGAGGATTAATCCTTGATAAAAATTACAATGTTGTTTCTCGCCCTTTTAGAAAATTTTTTAATTATGAAGAGTTAGAAAGCATTCCTAGTGGTAACTTTGAGGTTTTTAATAAGTTAGATGGTAGTTTAGGAATCTCTTATCCTGTAGGAGATACTACTTATATTGCTACTCGAGGAAGTTTCATATCAGAACAGGCTAAAAGGGCAAATTATATACTAAGAACTAAATATTCAAGTGTTAAATTCAAAAAAGGGAGAACCTATCTATTCGAAATAATATATCCAGAGAATAAGATAATTGTTGATTATGGTAATACTTCTGACCTGTTTCTACTTGCTGTTATAGATAATAAAACAGGAAGAGATCTACCTCTGGAAGAAATTGGTTTTCCTATTGTTAAAAGGTTTGAGGGTTTTTCAGATTTTAAAAAATTAAAAGCTTTAAACTTGAAAAATCAAGAAGGTTTTGTTGTTAAATTTGATGACGGTTTTCGATTTAAAATTAAATTTGATGATTATGTTAGATTACATAAAATTCTAACAGAAATTTCTAACAAAACTATTTGGGAATATCTAAGAGAAGGTAGAGATTTTAAAGAGTTATTAGAAAAAGTACCTGATGAATTCTATAACTGGGTTAAAAGGACTAAACAAGATTTGGAAACGCAACATCGAGAAATAATCGATAAATACTTGCTTTATTTTAAATCTTTTAATGTTAAAGATCGAAAAGAATTTGCTTTGTATGCAAAAAATTACCAATATCCGTTTCTACTTTTTTCTCTGTTAGACGGGAGAGACATTTCAGATATGGTATGGAAAATAATAAAGCCAAAGCATCAAAAGCCTTTTAAAGAAGAAATATAACAGGCTACAAACGAATATACCTTATTTATTCATATAAGTAAAGTTGGGATGTTTAATATGGAAGAATTAACAACGAAAGTAACTAAAATCAACGATAAGTATCATGTTAGATTATTTAAAAACGGTAAAGTTATAGATGAGATGGTATGTAAGTTTAAGCACGAAATTGGCATTTGTTGCAAAAACATGTTACGTTGGTATAATAAATTAGGTGGAACTTCTAAAATGGCAGAAGCTTCAAGAAATAGAAACTTCTGTAAAAAGAGTGTAAGGTGAAATATCTATGAAACTATTAAAAAGAATAAGATGGGAAGAAAGAATTTATAGGGTAACTGAAATAATAGCAATAAGCAAAGAAGATAATGATGAGGAAGTAATAGTGAGTACAGAGGAGTTAAAAGAACTTACAGATTCCGGACACATAGGAGATAAGATAGTACCAAAAAGTGAACAACTATATCCGTGTGTGGCTAGGAAGATCTAATATAAGGAGAATTAATCTTTTACAATGTGCATTACATTTAAAAAACGAAATACACATGTGTTTATCACGTATTATAAATGTCCATTGTGTAATACATGGAAAATTCTCGTCAAATACAATACATCTAGTAAATGTGAGTCGTGTGGCTACATATTCACTGATGTAATAAATACACTAAATACCAATGTTATAGATAGATTAAAATACCATATAGGTGCCCGTAATGAACTGGACATAAAAACAAGAAGACAAGTACGAGAACAATATATTCACATGCAAAATTCAAAATGCTGGTATTGCGGTGAATCCTTATATAAACCAGCAGGGAAACAAATCTTAAATAAACATATTAATAAGACTTTATTCCCTAAAACATTTTTTGACTATCCAATACATCTGCATCATGATCATATAACAGGGCAGACTATTGGGGTGGTCCATTGCCATTGTAATGCAGTACTATGGCAGTATGAACATAAATAATAACGAGGTTCAAAAAAAAATACGTGCTGACACCTCGTTAAGTATATTTATTGGGAGGTCGGTATCCCAACACCGGCTTCCTGATATTAATAAAACAATATTATGAGAATGGATATATGCTAGACTTCAATACGCAAATGAGCGCTGATGTATATATAGAAGGAAAAGATATTGCTGCCAGTGAACAGGTAAATGGTAATGGTGTTTATGATATTATAAACAAAGCAATGAAGTGCTTAGTTATGGAAACTATAAGTGAGCTATGCAGAATTACAGAAGTAAATATTACTATTAATACTAAGCATCTAGCTAATTCAGCAACAGATTTTCTTTGATAGGGGATTATACAAGATAATTATGGCACTAACATTTAAAGAAGTTAAAATTTTAGACTATTATGATTCATTCAAAGAAGTTATATGCAATAAATGTAAAAATCCTTTATTGTATACTGACGCATCTTGGCCAACTAAATGCTGGAAATGTAATGAAAGCATGCCAAAGTTATATAGGCATTTTAAAACTAAACAGATCGCGAGATTTACATATCACTTGAAAACTACGTAACACTTTCTGAGGTATAATATGATTAATAAATTCTTTGTTTATGGCACGTTAAAGGTACATGGGTATTTTGCACATATATTCGATGATTTGCGAGAGACTTCTGTTGAAGCTAAGTTAAAAAACTTTGATCTATATAAAGTTGGAAATGCTTTTGATGCTTGGTTTCCTGGTATAGTTCCTGGCAATGGAGTAGTACTTGGAGAGGTACATGGGTATAACCCAAAATATATTGGGCAAGTGTATAGTGCCATGGATCGCATTGAAGGGTACCTTCCGTCTAATCCTGAAAAAAGTCTTTACAAACGGCAGCTACTAGAAGTAGAACTACTTGATAGTACTACAGAAGTAGCTAATGTATATGTGTACAATCGTAAGATAGAGCAAAATTTTGAATTAATTACTAATGGGGTATGGGATGTTTAACATCAAATTTAAAGAGGTATACAGAAATGAATACATATCATAAAATACAAACAGTGTTCCTAAGAGATCCAGCTACTAAATATAAAACACTATTAATGGGAAAATTTTCACGACCAGAATTCGATTATTTAAAAGATAACAAATGGTGTTTCACCGAGAAAGTTGATGGTACTAATATCCGTGTAATGTATAAAAATGATAAACTCTTTTTTGCAGGGAAAACAGACAGAGCCCAGTTGTACCCAAAATTGTTAAAAAAACTAAAAGAGTTATTTTTACCAAACCTAAATACATTTCAAGATATATTTAAAGGTAAAGATGTATGCCTATACGGAGAGGGTTACGGTGAAAAAATACAATCTGGAGGAAAATATTGTAAAGGGCAAAACTTTGTTCTGTTTGATGTAAAGGTAGATGATGTTTACTATTTGCAAAGACATGATGTTGAAGATATTGCTAACAAATTGGGCATAGATATTGTACCTATTATTGGTTATGGTACATTATCGAATATGGTACAAATGGTGGAGGAAGGATTTGAATCCCTTTGGGGAAACTTTATTGCTGAAGGAATAGTAGCAAAACCTACCGCTGATCTTTATACACGGGAAAGAAAAAGAATAATTACAAAATTAAAATATAAGGATTTTGCTCGATAATTTACAATTTTGAGCCACATAGGATTATAGTCATGCATAACTTCGTAGTAAGAGCTAAGGTTACGAGAATAACAAATGGCAGTATTCATATGGTAAACTCATTTTACAGATTTAATACTGAAAGCCCATATAAAATGTGTCATAAAGTTCTCTCTTTAGAATACAATAAGGATATACCTGACACAATTGATAGTATAACTTTGAATATTGTTAACAACAATTTGCTTACGGTATAAATAGTGTAAAAGGAGGAATACATTTTTCTATATAACTAATTATAATAGGTATTTGTATTTGAATTATATAATGAAATCAAATGATATAATAATTGTTGGAGATTTACATTGTGATTGGGCTTCACTTAATAGATTAATCAATAGGAAACATCCTAAGTATATATTACAAGTTGGAGATTTTGGGTGGTGGCCAACTTTTCACAATATTCCTAAAAGTAAGACTGTACGCAATAAGTATGGTAAGTGGATTAAACCTTACAACAACCTTGGAATAAAATGTCAAGATACCGAAATATACTTTTGTCCAGGTAACCATGAATGTTGGGAAGAATTATTGCTTAACACATCAGTACCAACACACCTATATTCTAATGTATATTACATGAAACGGGGTGCTACTCTTACTCTTCCTGATGGAAGAATAGTTCTATTTATGGGAGGAGCCATATCAATAGATAAAAGTAGTAGAACTCAAGGAGTAGACTGGTTTCCACAAGAACTAATTCCGTACTCTGAGTTTTACAAATTAAAGGAATCTGGAATTGATAAAGTAGATATAGTAATAAGTCATACATGTCCCACAGAATTTAATCAATTTTTAAGGGTAAAAAGGGTATATAAAGAATGGGAGAATAAATTTAAAGATAGCAGTCAACAAGTCTTATCTGCTATATTAGAAGAATACAAACCAAAGTTATGGTACTTTGGTCATTTTCATGTATCTATGAAAGGGACACATCAACAAACAAAATGGTATTGTTTGAACTATCCGCATAATGGTGGAAGGTGGTGGAGGTATTTATCTTCGGATAATGAAAGAGGTGAATCATGTCAGCATCATTAATAATAGATGAACTAGAATCAGCAGACTCTCTTGGCGATTTTTTAATGGATATGGCAGGAACTTATGGAATAGCAGTAACATATGGCATGGTGAAAGATACGAAAGTAATTTTATTAACCATGCCAGAATGTAGAGATGAATATTGCGCAATTCACGATGAATGTGATTTAATACTTATATCAGAACAACGGGAATTAATAGCAAAGTCTTTACCACGTATATACAAATATAGCACTGAATTATATGCCGATCTATTTCAAAATGTTACATCAAGCATTTCCAAGCGTCCTATCTTTGTAGAAGAAAAAATACCAGGTATTCAAGTTTGTGTTAGTAAATATAATAACGAATTAATAGTAACAACAAAGAATTCAATACATGCTACAGAATTATTCCCCGGCGAGAAAGTAAATACTATAGAAACAATAGTGAAAGAAGAACTTAAGAAAAGTACGTATTTTATTAATTTATTCTCTGATGCTTGGTTTCCTCATAATTCATTAATATTTCAACTTGCACATCCATCAAATACATCGTATAAATTATACTTACTAGGTGCAGTAAATATGAATGATGGGAAGGAGATAGCGAGAGACAATGTAACTACAATTGCAAAATACTTCAATCTGCATCGTCCAAAAAAAGTAGTCATTTATGAAGAAACACAGATAGCTAATGCAGTACATACTTTACTTGACAATGATTCTACAATTAATGCTGTCATTTTATCAGATTCATTGAATAATAGAGTCTGTTTACCAATAAGTACTGAAATGAGGATAGGCTTATGGGGTAACAAGTATAGGAAGCATATTTTAGATATCGTGAACGACATCATGTTAGGTGCTACACCATTAGCTTGTAAAACTTCAGAATTGATATATAAACTGAAGTCTGGTAGAGACAAGCTAAAGAATGATGTAAGTACGCTGTTTAATATACATAAAAAACAACGAACACGTAAAAAGTATGCAACATGTGTAAAGAGTCATCCGTTGGCAAAAGTGTTGTTCGCTTTACGTGATAATAAAATAACCTCTATAGATGAATTTTATAAGGTAATTACACCTTTGGAATTTATCAATGTAATAGGTGCAAATGATACTAAGGAATTACGACACATTATTAACAATTACAAGGAGTAACAATGGAACAAAAGAAAGTTAAATGGTTTAGTGGTGAAACCCCTGCAGAAATATACCAATCATTTAATATGAAATTTGCATTTGCAAATGTTGTTGATGGTAATATAGTACAATGTCATCAATGGGTAAAATGTAGAGATTTTTTACACGATGTAATACGTACTATGCTTACTGGCAAAAGGTCAAATGTCTGGAGCTTTATTTTTGATAAAACTGTTAACCCACCAATAGCAATGGATAAATTGATGCTATTGGTAAGCAAGAAGAGTATAAAGGATGACAAGAGATTCTCTAATGTATTGACGAAAGCATTGAAACTTATAAATTGCTGTGAAGATTTACGGGGCATAAATCGTAGTGTATTTGAGAAAGTTCAGCCAGATGATCAAGCAGGCTACAAGCATGTATGGCTATTCACTGGTAATGCCTTTTGGCTGAAAGCTCCACATCTCATTTCACTATATACCTTATTGTTAAGATTAGGCAATAAAGATGTACAATTAGAAACTAACAAAACGATTACTGAACTATTACAGGATATAAATGAGAGAGAAGAGAACACAGACGATAACGATCTGAAATATTTGAAGGATGTATGGGATAAAGTTGAAATACTGATAAATAAACATGACGATTTGACGACGGTAAAAAATGATGGGTTTTCAAGTCTATATTATGATGATACTCCTATAAAAGCTTTCCACGATGGAAGTGGAATAGTAAGTGTATGTACTGCTGAAACGTGGTCACATGAGTTTAACGAAAAATTAAAGCAAATATTAGATATAAAGGAGCCTTAATGAAAAATAAAAAACTAATTCGTATAGAATGTTCGGATAACTTGCCGCAAGATACTTATAAAACTACGTTTTCGGAAAACATGTATTTTGCATTAGTTAGTGCGGGTGAAGAAACTAAAAATGGATATAAAGTTAAGAGGCAGATATCTAGATTTACTCCTTGTCGTGAAAGTTTTAATGATGGTGTGGGACAATTTGTTCATAAAACTGGGGATACACATATATGTGATAGTGTTAATGATACTATGGATAGAAAGTATCTCCGATTATTAATAGCAGTAAAACGTAACTCACCTACAAAAGAGCGTATGTTTGCTGCTAAACACATTATAAATATACTCGAAGCTGAAAGTGGTTGGCCAAAATCAGTTATTACTACAGTAAAACACAATAATTACGATAATAATAATTACAGATTTTATCTAATAACTGGTCCGGGACAATGGATACGCGTTCCTCAAATGCTTTCTATGGTAACGTTAATTCTACGAATAGTGGCAACTAGTACTTATGATATGAAGGTGCTCAAAGTAAAAAATATAAAGGAAGTAAATGCATTGTTTAAGATGTTTGCTAAAGTACGACTTAACCGTGGTCTTGATAATGACTATATCGGGGAGTGTAGAAGGCATATAATACCATTGATGAAAAATATAGATCATATATTTAAAGGTAATACTGATAGATTCTATTTAAGACAATTTGATAATGGGTGGACAGGTTATGGTGGAATTTCTTCATTTTTAAAATGTGCTACTAAAAGTGACGAATTTACAAAAATTGCCACCGATTATCTTAAAACTGTTAAACGGGAAGCTCAAACAGCATAATTCTGTTATAAATTAATTCCATAATAAAGACAATAGGAGATTGTAATGAGTGAAAGAAAGATCACCATCGGTTCAGATCCAGAATATTTTATTTTAAACAAGGTTACCGGTAATTTAGTGTCAGCTATCCCACTCATAAAAGGGGATAAACAAACACCTACTACATTACCATCAGGAGGCAACATCCAATCTGATAATGTGGCTGTAGAATTTGCTACTCTTCCTGCAAAATCAGGAAGAGTAGCAAATT
>Ga0190313_1001460_pt1 | contig 12754 bp, 11 predicted proteins | sample 4870071011_MG_FD_169989 | JGI IMG/M metagenome (GOLD analysis project Ga0190313, IMG submission 169989) | Hydrothermal vent sediment bacterial communities from Southern Trench, Guaymas Basin, Mexico - 4870-07-10-11_MG | ecosystem: Environmental > Aquatic > Marine > Hydrothermal vents > Sediment ...
GTAAAACCCTTAGCCCCAGGTTGGGTGACTAAAAACACTAATGTTATCGAAGCAGTAAGGGATGTGCTTGAGTCCCTACTAGCAAAGGAAGTTCCTGTAGGAGTCGAACTAGGAACGACGGATGGTGTTTGGTTGATAGATCGTATGCCTGTAGTTCAATTTGGGGCTTTGAGGAAGGGAACGAATGTTCATGGTGCAAATGAGTTTGTCTATTTAGATGATGTTGTTTTGGTTAAGGATTTCGTAAGGAAACTTGTTTTAGAGTTAGAACTGTGATTGCTAATCGAACCTCTCAGACATATCATTTTTTTAGCCTTTTTTGGAGATAATTTCATAGCCAGCTCAGCTGGATTGGTGTGTCTAATGGGCGAACACCTGGCCGTGGAGATAACATCGGCTAAGTGTGGGACGAAGCCCGAGGAGATAACTGTAGAGAGGATAGGGGGTATCATTTATATTAGGGGGTCAATAAATGTGTCGAACCCTTGCCATACAATAAAGCTGCGTGAGGAAATCGATAAGGAAAACAAAATTCTTAGACTAATACTTGATGTTAAAAGGACAAAGAAAATATGTATACAGTGCCTAGCAAGCTTAGATTTTGTCATAAAGATCAATCGCTATCACTATCGCATGCTTTTTGATGCGCAGAGTTGCAAATTAAGATTAGAGTACCACTACAAGGGGAAAGTGGGTGTACTCTACGACGGAGACTTCGAACTCTGAGACCAGCGAGCACATGAGTTTAATTAAAATAAAGTCGGATATAGGAGAAGGTAAATATATAATCTTATCTGTGGTGGAACTCGAAAATATAGATCTACTTGCACATAAAATCTATCTTCAAATAAGGATCCAAACCATATTGATGATAACATTCCTCGCATTAACCGCCATATCTGCCGTTTTAGGTTTTGAGGAAGTTCTCACTTTGGGTTTGCTATTTATTGCTTTTAGTTTTCTTTTAGAGCAGAAGGTAAATAGAAATCTGTATAATGGCATTCTGGTAATAACTAAAAGCTACAGGAAATACCTAGCCGAAAAAAGTACTGGGTCAGAAAGCTCGGATATATTTATATTCTATGGAGATAGAGAGGGTTTATTAAGAGCTGAAAAAGCGCTTGATAAAGTTACTAGTAAACTTGTAGAATCCCAAGAGTATCTAATATTTAACTCGAAATTGGTAGCGTCAAGGCTTCTGCCGTCGCGTATATTGTTACTGCTTGGTCTAATATTGATCGCAACGAAGTATCTGTTTATTTCATTCGTATCTTTCGTTCTTATTGGGGGTATTCTGTTTTTTGTGATGGTTGATGTTCTTGGGTTGATAGTTGATCAGATAAAAATCAGCTAAAAATTAGGGGTATACCAAATTGAACATAATACCTTTCTTCTAAGCAATCGGATATCTGACCTGCTATATCTATAAAATAAAAAGCTTTGAATTAGAGAGTTAAAACTAAAAGTAACTCGGGGGGATAATAATGGATGTCCTAACGATAGGCCTAGCATTCTCGATCTCAGCTGGAATACTAGGTTTGATAGTGGTCTATCTTCTTAGAAGATGGGTTCTCTCAATACCTATCGAGGTTGAGAAAACCGCGGAGGTAGCCAGGTGGATAAAGGCCGGTGCAAGGGCATTTCTAAAACGTGAATATATGACAATAGCATACTTCATTGTCGGCATATCAATTGCTCTAGCAATTCTCGCATATCAACAGATTCTAGCTTGGTCCATAGTCTATGGCTTCATACTCGGGGCGATCTTATCTTTACTGATGGCATGGGTAGGTATGGAAACAGCGACTGATGCAAATGTTAGAACAACAAATCTTGGAAGAAAAGATCCCCTAGAAGCATTAAAAGCCGCATTTCGAGGCGGTGCAGTAACGGGTTTATCGCTGGTATCCCTATCAGTACTGGGAATAAGTATACTATACTTAATAACTAGGAACCCATCTCTCATAGTTGGCTTTGGATTCGGAGCTTCTCTAGCAGCCCTATTTGCTCAGTTAGGGGGAGGTATATACACAAAATCGGCAGATATTGGTGCGGACCTAGTGGGTAAGGTTGAGCAGGGTCTCGAAGAGGATGACCCAAGAAACGCTGCTGTGATAGCAGATCAGGTCGGCGATAATGTTGGTGATTGTGCTGGAAGAGCAAGTGATTTGTTTGAGAGTTTCTCAGATAATCTAATATCGATAATGATAATAGGTGCGTTCATAGCTGGGATTTCGCTAGCGGATCTTATTGGTGCCAACAAGGAGTATGTAGCAAGCCTAATAATTTTGCCTCTAGTACTCCAAGCCGTTGCGATAATAGCTACGATAATAGGGATATTCCTGCTACGTGGGGAAGATCCAACAAAAGCCATCTATCTGACATTTCTTGCGACTGGTGTAATGATAGTAATCGGCTTTGGTTTATCAATAGAGTGGCTAATAGGCCCAGTGGGATCAGCCATAGGTGACCCAACATTTGCTCATAGACTATTCCTAGCTTCGATAGTGGGTATCGTTGGCTGTCTACTCACTGTGCTTGGAGTGATGTACTACACGGGTCATAAGTATAGACCCGTAAAAGAAATAGCTGAAGCAAGTAGGGGTGGGCCCGCTATCAACATCCTGGCGGGTCTGTCATATGGTATGGAAAGTGCATTCCCAGAAGCAATAATAATAGCGGCAACAATAGCATTATCCTTCTTCATTGCTGCTGGATCCCTCAACATAACTGGAATCGCTGGAATAAAGGGGATATATGGAGTCGCACTTGCAGGTCTAGGGCTACTTGGCTTAACGGGAATAATACAGACTTCTGATACTTTTGGTCCAATAGTTGATAACGCTGATGGTATTGCTACTATGGCTGGAATTGGGGATGAGGTTGGGGATTCCTTGGAGGTTCTAGATGCTGTTGGCAACATGACAAAGGCTATAACAAAAGCTTACGGTATGGCAGCGGCGATATTGACCGCTGTGGCTATGGTCTTCGCATATATCTTGGAGACCCTAGACAAAGCACACAGTGTCCTTGGGATAGACCTAGCAGAAGTTGCAGGTGACTTTGGTGAGATTCTAAGAATAGCCAGCATAAATGTAGCGAACCCTCTAATACTAGTTGGTGTTATAATAGGTGCTACTGTACCATTTCTATTCTCAGCATGGGCCATAAGAGGGGCCCAACGTGGAGCTTTTGCCATGGTGGATGAAGTTAGGAGGCAATTCAGAGAGAATCCTGATATTCTTGCTGGGAAAGCTCTACCTAACTATGGTCGGGCAGTAGATATATCTACTAAGTATGCCTTGGTAGAAATGGTTATGCCGACACTTCTAGGACTTCTAATGCCTATACTGATGGGAGTTTTGATACCTGGAGCACTTTCACTATGGGTTTTAGCTGGATATTTGGTTTCCCTAAACGTTGTGGCTGCACTATTGGCGATATTCCAGTTCAATGCTGGTGGCGCTCTTGACAATGCCAAAAAATATGTTAAGATGACGATCGGAAAGGGAACAGATGAGCATGAAGCAGCAATTGTCGGTGATACCGTCGGTGATCCGCTTAAGGATACTGCTGGGCCATCACTACATATACTTATAAAGCTCTCGAATATATTGAGCATCACGCTGATACCATTGTTCGTAGCTCTGATTGAACTTAACAACTATATGTACAATGTGGCTATCGCAGTAACGATAATCATTGTGTGGGTGATACTCAGTATAGTCATTGCTAGGACACGAAAAGCATTCATACGTGAGCTGGAAGCCGAGAAGAAATCCTAGATGCTACCCTTTTTTCTTCCTAATTCTCCGGTATCTTCCATTTTTTATAGATGATTAAGGATTCTTTTGGTATATGCTAGCATGTAGAGGCTATGTTTGTTCTGATCGTGGGAATTGTGAGGTACTTAACGCTGAGGGGCTGATAATTAATATTCCTAATAGGTGGATACCATTTTATTGGAGAGATCCAAAATGAGAATAAGTCCATATGTTTTAATGATAATTGTCCTTTCGCCTATATGCATGGTGTATTGGCAGAATACACACCTAACACGAGTATCTCTGGATGTTAATTTTGAAATAAGCTCATGGCTCGTTGCCTACGCAATACCCGACTCATCTTTCTCTTCTCTAGTTGACGCATTTAGTAATGCGAAGAACTTTGTGGAGATAGCGGTATATGAGTTCTGGAGCAATGATATTCTAGAGCTTATAAACTCGACAGCTAGAAGAGGAGTAAAGGTAAGGATACTCCTAGAGGGTAATGTCTATGGGGTCGAAGGCGATGAGTGGAATAGATACATGCTCAACAAACTCTACCAACTAAATCAGTCTGGGTTACCAGTATGGGTTAGGCTTGAGGATATTTCGGGATATCTCCACATGAAGGTCATTATAATTGACAACTCAACGGTGATTATTGGGAGCGATAATTATGTCCCCACAGCGTACCCAGAGGATCCTAGAAAAATAGAGCTTATTCCGTATTCAACAGCGTCCCGTGGTTGGGGGGTTGTTGTGAATTGTGATGAGATAGCATCATATTATCATAACATCTTTAGCTCGATATTCTTTGATGCTGATAAGAGCCATGATTATGACCCAGATATTGATGGGACCGGCTCAGAACCGCCCAGTAGTGGTGTTCTAAATTACAACCCAAAGATCGGTAGGCTAAATATATCCAATGTCCCTGTAGCTCCAGTCGTATCTCCAAACAACTCACTTGATATGATACTGTGGATGATTAATAGGGCAAACTACACAATCTTCATTGAGCAGATGTACATACTGAGTGACAATGAGCCAGTAGCTGAGATATTAGATGCCCTCTACAGAGCCGTTGATAGGGGTGTCACTGTCCAAGTAATCGTTGAGGATAACTCTCCTGGTAACTACTATGAGATATATAAAGACTTAGAGGCACACGGTGTTCATGTGGTAAGAGCATTTAGCAAAAATTCGGCTCTCTTTATGCATAACAAAGGCCTAATAGTCGATGATCTCCTAGTTCTCGTGGGCTCAATGAACTGGTCTGGTAGTGCCTTAACGCAGAATAGGGAAGCAGGACTACTTATTAGGAGCAGGGAAGCAGCTTTATACTTCCGCGAAATTTTTGCTTGGGACTGGAACCAGAGCTCAGAAGATTTATTTGATTCAGATGGCGATGGGCTGAGCGACATATATGAAAGAGAGCATGATTATAACCCCCATAATCCTGATACAGATGGGGACGGTATAGGGGATTGGGAGGAGGTCTTTATATATGGGAATAAGTACGGGGGTTACAAACCCGAGGAGATACCCGAGATACTACTGATACTACTAATAATAGTGGTGGTGGCTATACTAGTTGTGGTGGTAGTCGTCATCATTAAGTATCCATCTAAGAGAAAAGTATTGAAGAGAGCCATCAGAAAGGAACTGAGGAGAAGAAGTAGATAATTCTTTCCATTTTTCTCTGCACTTCCGATCAGATTTCCTAACTACTGTCTTATATTGGTGTTTTTGGTCAGATTGGAGGATACTACTAGATAATGAGAGGGTTGAATCGTCATATAATTTTCTGTCTTATGTAGTATGCTGGGGGGCCATATATGCCGCATAGAGTTCCTAGAAGTAGCTATATTGTCGGAGCTATTTATGCGTGTCTGTTAAGCCTTATGGCAATCTTTATGCTTTGTGTTCCAGCAATTTTGCTTATAGCTAGCTTTCTTATTGCTGCTATAATATTTGTGTCTCGCTTCCTATCGGGTTTTGGGCTTCTCGGATTAATATTTATGGGTATGCTTCTAGTCTTCCGATATGTTCCAAAGGACTACAGAAAGAAAAAATCGATACTGACACTGGTACGCATACTGCTTGGGGTATCTCTATTAGCCTCCGTCTTTCTCCCGCTATGGGCACTAGTCCGCACATTTCTTGGTGAGCTCAATGTTTCGCTACTAAGCATGATTTTAGGAGTACTCTCATTTGTTGTTACGATGTACCTTATCCCTCTATGGCGCGAAAAAGAGCTACCTAAGGAAGAAGGAATATTAGATTCCATAAGAAAGGCTATAGGTAAGATATCAAGGAAGATTAAGAGGGGATACTATTATTATTTCTCTAAGGACTACCTAAGAGCTTTTTCTGTTGACTTCATATACCTCAAGACTAGTATAGATTCTCAGAGGACAAAAATCGGTGCGTTGTTGTTCCCACTGGTTATAATAGCCATGGCATATTGTCCCCCCGCCCTAATAATAGGGATCATATACATCCTAAGACTCCGTAGCGGTAAACTGAGTGTTATCGATAACATAGTACTGAGCATAGCATTACTTGCGGCGCTAACAGTTCCATTTACTGTGATTCAGATCCCAGAATACCTAGTTTTGCTATGGAACGTAGCATATTTCTTAGGTAGTATAACAGCAACAGTAACATTCAGCCCCGCGGTTTTGGATCTAATTCTCAAGTAGCCCTACTATTTAAATATGGATATATACAAAAGGCAGAATTGAAATTTTTTCAAATATCTATTTCTCATATTAGGGAGTTTTCAGCGTATTATCTTATCGCAAAATTGATCCCAATCACTACCCATCTTTGCATTTTCATTTAATCATTGGTTTATATATACAAACGAATATGACCACCGAAAGGATATACAAGTATACTACTTTAATGTGGAGATCAGGAGGTGAAGATCCATGGCAGTAGTGTCACCAAGTGTTGTTATGGAGACCGTACCGTTTGCTATGAGGCATATGATAGGTCCGCATGACCTTACGACCGATTTACTAGAAAACCTAATCAAGGATATTGTTAGAAAAGCGATGAAGTTTGGGCTTATAGACTATGATAAAGCTTTAGGAATAGAAAGCGCTTCAAAAGAGCTTGCAAGGAGAATCATAGACACATTAAGGGAAAAACTCCAGCATTTCTGCTCAGTTAAGAGTATGCGTACACCTAAAATAGCAGTTATGAAGAAAACATTCGAGATAAGTATTGGTAAGATAAGCATGAAGTTTGTATTTGTTGATGACGGAGAGAGCTGCGGCATACGTCTAATAGAACTCAGATGACAATACGTCTGATATAGGTTTCAGTTTTTAGTATTTTTTATCGAAAAATAAGTAGAATTAGATCCTGTTAACAGTATTTGTGGTTTTTTCTATGGCATACTAGGGGCATTGGGAGACAGATGATGAATACTGCCTCACTCATGGCAATCGGGTTAGCATTAACCTTAGTCATTCTTGGTATATGCTTCTCTGAGCCTTCAGTATATAATGGGCTCTCGGTATCAACTTTTTTTCTTAATCTCGCAAAATCAGCAGATCCATTGACTGTTTATCTAGCAGTTTTTATAGTGACTATCATAGGGAACGCTAGTATCTTCATAGCAATACCATATCCACTAGCAATACTATACGCACTGACCTCTGGTGTGGACCCGGTGCTTCTCATAGTTGTTGCCTCAGTGGCTGCAGCTATCGGTGAGCTAAGTAGTTACGTAGTAGGTGCTCTTGGGCGGAAAATTAAGGAGGAATATAAAGACTTCTATGATAGGCTTAGCGCTCTATTGGAGAGAAATAGGAAGAAAGTATATTTGATAGTATTCTTTATGGCGGTGACACCGCTTCCAGACGATTTAATACTGATCCCCCTCGGACTTGCTTGGTTCGGCTTACTCAAAAGTTTCATTCCCTGTTTCCTAGGGAAGCTAGTATTGATATCTATCCTAGTGGTATTCTCAGAGTTTTTTGTTAGAACAACAAGCAGTAGTGTTCTACTTGATTTATTAACCCTTTGGTTCATCATAGGTATGATTTATGTGGCAAAGAAGAGTAGCGAAGAAACGATGAAGAGGCATGTGGAAGCTTTAATAGGATAGGTCTTCCCCTGCAGATTTTAAGCGTGGCTTCAATTAGCCGTAAGCTGTATATTCCTATGGAAAATAAAGGGGTATCCGATTAAATATTATGCAGATTTTGGATAAACTAATATGGCCCATAAGATATTGGATATCCCTTAGGTGATGGGCATGGCGAAATATAAAATAGCGTGGCTCCCCGGCGATGGAATTGGTAAGGATGTACTTGACGCCGTAAGAATAGTTCTTGATGCGATAGGATTTTCCGCAGAGTACTTGGAGGGTAGGATAGGCTGGTCATGCTGGATAACGGAGGGGAATCCTCTTCCAGATGAAACAATAGAACTTGTCAAAAAATGTGATGCTATAATGTTTGGAGCGATAACATCTAAGCCCCCTGGTGAAGCTGAGAAGGAGCTCCCAGAGCACCTCCGAGGGAAAGTGAAATATAGAAGCCCAATAGTCCGATTAAGACAGATTCTCGATCTATATGTAAATATGAGGCCATGTAAAGCATACCCAGGAAACCCACTTAACTACAAGGAGGGTATAGATATAGTTGTATTTAGAGAGAATACGGAAGACTTATACTTCGGCGCTGAGATTCCAGAATGGACTGAGGACCTACAGAAAGTTCATCCAGAATTTGCTAAGATCCCAGTAGGTGCGGCTGTCTCCTTTAAAGTGATAACTAGGAGAGGCTCAGAGCGCATAATAAGAGCGGCCTTCGAATACGCCAAGAAGCATAACCGTAAGAAGGTAACTTGTGTTCATAAAGCGAATGTCGTACGCGCAGCAGATGGCTTATTCAGAAAAGTATTCTATGAAATTGCTGAGGAGTACCCTGAGATAGAAGCTGATGATGCTAATGTAGATTCGTTCTGCCAATGGGCGTTGAAGGATCCGTTGCGATACGACATAGTTGTAGCTCCCAATCTCTATGGTGATATAATATCTGACTTCATTGGGCAAATGGTTGGTGGCTTAGGTTTCGCGCCATCAGCAAACATGGGAGACAAATATGCTCTATTTGAGCCTATTCATGGTAGTGCACCGAAGTATGCTGGTAAATACATAGTGAATCCCATAGCGGCGATACTTTCCGCAAAACTTATGCTTGAATGGCTAGGCGAAACAAAGTTAGCCCTTGCGGTAGAAAAAGCTGTTGAGGAGACGATAAGAGATGCACCTCCAGAAGTAAGAACCTATGATTGGGGAGGGCCTAAAAAAGAGGGGCAAACATTAGTTCTAGCGCGATATATAGCAGAGAAAGCCAAGAAAATTTTAGAAACACTTTGAACTTAGAGATCACTTAAAACTTTTGTCCTATCGATTACTATCCTTTTTTATTTAAGCTGTTATTCTTGCCTATCAATACTCCTCTTAACTTCTTTGGGTTTTTTCGATTCTCAACACTGGTCAGAGAAATGTTGAGATTTTCGCGTGTATTAAAAAAAGAATACTCTCTAATTTCCTTAGAAAGCGTTGGTGAGTCCTATGGCTTCACCCACAAAGATCTTGAGGAAACTACTCGAAGAGCCCGGGCTTATTATCAGGCCTGGTGTTTATGACGCCCTCTCAGCAAAAATAGCTGAGGCAGCAGGATTCAAAGTACTACTAATGACTGGTTATGGAGTTTCTGCAACAAAACTTGGAGAACCTGATGTAGGACTACTAAGCTTTGGAGAGATGATTCAGCGAGCCCAAGAAATATGCCACGCTGTGAGAGTTCCCGTAATTGTGGATGCTGATACTGGGTATGGAAATGCTATAAATGTTTATAGAACGACAAGAGAGGTTATATTGGCTGGTGCTGCTGGGATACAAATAGAGGATCAAGTGTGGCCTAAGCGATGTGGTCATATGTTTGGGAAACAGATAATTTCCGCTGAAGAGATGGTAGGGAAAATAAAGGCCGCAGTAGATGCTAGAAATGAAATAGACCCAGATTTTGTTATTGGTGCCCGTACCGATGCGCGTTCAGTAGCTGGATTCGAGGAGGTTCTACGAAGGGCTAAGATGTATGCCGACGCTGGTGCTGACTATATATATGTTGAGACACCCCAATCGTTAGAGGAAGTTAAGAAGCTCGTGGAGAGCGTTCCAGCACCAATAGCATTCAATATGATTGAGGGAGGTAAAACACCATACTTTACATTTAAGGAGCTTGAGGAAGTAGGGGTGAAAATGATTTCATTGCCTCTCACACTACTCTATGCTGCTACAAAGGCGATGTTCGAGGTTCTTGATCTCGTCAAGAAGTCCCAGTCACCTAAAGAGTGGGAGCACATGTGTATTGACTGGAGGAAGTTCAATGAGTTTATAGGTCTCCCAAGGGTTAAGGAAATGGAGAAGAAGTACATACCAGAGGAGATACTTAAGAGGATGTATGGTGGTCTTGAGAGGATGAAAGAGCAGTAGGTGGGGTTGTATGGAGAAGATCATAAGGGGACGTGTTTGGAAATTTGGGGATAATATCGATACCGATTTCATTTTTCCTGGACAATTCATGCATATAACAGATCCCGAACAGACGAAATACTATTGCTTCAAAACGACATACCCAGAATTCCTCGAAAAGGCAAAGCCTGGCGACATAATAGTCGCTGGTAAGAACTGGGGATGTGGATCTTCAAGAGAGCAAGCAGCTGCTTGTCTTAAGTACTTTGGTGTTGGCGCCATAGTTGCAGAAAGCGTAGCGAGGATATACTTCAGAAATGCGATCAATCTCGGATTACCTATTCTGATAGTCCCCGGGATAACAAAGTTCGTTGAACAGGGCGATGAGCTTGAAATTAATCTTGAAACTGGAGAAATAAAGAATTTGAGGACAGGCGAAACGATGAAGGCACAGCCTCTTCCACCATTCATGATGGAGATACTTAAGGCTGGCGGTCTAATACCTTATCTCAAAAAGAAGATAGAATCGGGTGAGATCCAAGTAAGGAAGTAGGAGGTGGCTGATATGGGCATGACAATAGCAGAAAAAATTTTAGCGAAGAAATCTGGCAAAGAGGTTGTTAAGCCCGGAGAATTTGTTATTGCGGAAGTAGACTTAGCAATGTCTCATGAAAACGCTGACATGGTGCTAAAAAACTTTATGAAGCTAGGATTGGAAAAAGTTTGGGATCCAAACAGAATAGTCATAATCTTCGATCACAGAATCCCAGCAGAAACCGTGACGACGGCTACTACGCATAAAAGGCTGAGAGAGTTCGTAAAGAAACAAGGGATAAAGCATTTCCACGATATTGGATACGGAATATGTCATCAGGTTCTTGCCGAAGAATACGATAAACCCGGAATGCTAATCGTGGGTACAGATTCTCATACAACTACTCATGGGGCATTTGGAGCGTTTGCTACTGGTGTTGGAGCTACGGATATGGCGATGGTTTGGGCGACTGGGAAGATTTGGCTTAGAGTTCCAGAGACCATAAAAATTGTGGCTAAGGGTAAATGGCCCAAGGGGGTGTATTCAAAAGATTTCATCATCTACACAATTGGTAAGCTAGGTGTTGCGGGTGCTGACTACAAGGCAGTTGAATTCCATGGACCAGCAATAGAGGATCTGAGCATAAGCTCTAGATTGGTAATAACGAATATGTCGATGGAGATGGGAGCAAAAACAGCGATAATACCACCTGACAACAAAACAATTGAATATGTCAAGAAGAACATTGGAACCGATTTTGAGCCGGTGTACCCAGATAAGGACGCAGAATACGTGGCGGTATACGAAATAGATGTCTCCGAATTAGAACCAATGGTCGCAGCTCCGCACTCTCCCGGCAATGCTAAGCCCGTAAAAGAGGTAGAGGGTACGAGGATACATCAAGCTTTTATAGGTACGTGCACTAATGGGCGTCTAGAAGATCTAAAAATAGCAGCAGAGATTCTGGAGGATCGAAAAATACATCCAGATGTTAGACTGATAGTAGGCCCCGCGTCAAGAAGAATTCTGAAGGAGGCAATGAGGTTAGGTCTTATAGACATATTTATTGATGCAGGAGCGGTAATAATACCACCTGGCTGTGGCCCATGCCTAGGTAAGCATCAGGGTGTTTTGGCTCCTGGAGAAGTATGTATCTCAACGGCTAATAGAAACTTCAAGGGAAGAATGGGATCTCCTGAGGCATTTATATATCTTGCGTCACCAGCAACCGTTGCGGCGTCTGCTATAGAAGGCAAAATAACGGATCCAAGGAAGTATCTTTAAACGAAGAACCTTTTTCTTTTTTCTCTGGAAGAGACAGGAAAATTTTTGATGTTTTTTAGGATTTCTGAATAGTTCATAGGAAGAGATAAGTGATGATTACAAGTACGGTGGGTTCTGACTATTTGGAGGATTCAGAGTATTTTTAGTTTGTGGTTTCCTGTCTGGAATGTTATCTGGCTTACGAGCAGGTTATAGTCACTCGTTACGCTGTAAGATCGCAGCTCCCCTCTTCCCGGGATAATGATCCCCACTTCACTTAGAGCTATTTCTCCAAGGCATTCTTCGTCGAAGAGATCTACTTCTTCTGGCTTTATGTCCTCACTGAGGAATGTGAATATTGCTTTTCTATTGTATTTTGACAATAGCTTTGTTCGTTTTAGGTATAATAATGTTCTGATAATTCTCATCTGTTGATTCACACTCCGCAGGAATTTGCTTCTAAATATGCTGTCTCCGCGGGGGAGTGTTGGTATTGGTATCTCCAAGACATGCAGACCCAGAAGGATTATCTTTATGTTCATCTCTGTTTCGATAAAAAAATCGTTAGATTTCAACTTGAGCTTATCCCATATGTTTTTTCTCATAGCTCTAAAACCAGCAAGAGGGTCTCCTTGAATTCCGAACCCTATTTCGCGGAAGAGTCCGCGTAGCATTGGCATATAAACATAT
>Ga0190313_1001461_pt1 | contig 12750 bp, 13 predicted proteins | sample 4870071011_MG_FD_169989 | JGI IMG/M metagenome (GOLD analysis project Ga0190313, IMG submission 169989) | Hydrothermal vent sediment bacterial communities from Southern Trench, Guaymas Basin, Mexico - 4870-07-10-11_MG | ecosystem: Environmental > Aquatic > Marine > Hydrothermal vents > Sediment ...
TTGTATCAGGGAAGATTAACTGCAAGGGATTTAGTAAGAAATAAAATTCGAACCACAATGATTGTGGATTCTGCAGTAGCATCAGTAATGGATGAAGTGGATTTAGTGATTGTTGGAGCAGATGCTATAACCGCGCAAGGGCATTTATTTAACAAAATCGGGACGTATGGTATTGCTATTATTGCAGAAGAATTTAGTGTTCCGTTTATTAGTGCAACTTCTTTATTAAAATATAGTTCTGAAACGCTTTTTGGGAAACACGAGAAGATTGATGAACGAAATCCAAATGAAGTGTGGGAGAATCCTCCGAAAGGATTGAAAATAATTAATAACGCGTTTGATATTACACCAAGGGATTTAATTGAAGCATTTGCAACAGAAGTTGGAGTTATTTCTCCGAATTCAATACAATATAATGTTAAGAAAAAGTATTCGTGGATTTAATTTTATAGGAAAATATTTAAAAACAAATGAATAGCTCTCATGTATGGGGGTTGATGAAGAAACTCTTGAAGAGATTGTTAATGCATTATACTTTGTTTCAGATTATTATCTTAAGCAGTTAAAAAAGGGATGTTATTCTTTTGAAGTTTTAGAATCAGTGTATCTTAATTCTTTTAATTATGCTTTTAATAAAAACTCTATTCCAAGAGTTAATTTTAAAGTGCCTGACATAATTTATTTTAATTCAAAAGTCATTCCTCTTGATTTAAAAAGAACTCTTAAAACAGTTAAAAGAAAAAATTTTGACATTAATTATTTAAGAAAGAGAAAAGCGTATTTGCAAACATCTTCAGAGAATTTGAGTAAGATTTTTGAAAGCCAAAAAAAATTTTTGAAAAAATGGTTTGAACCCTTAATGATATTTAAGGATTTTCACGGACAGCAATATTATGATAAATATAAACAAGACGTGAAGCATATGAAACTTCATGACGGATTAATAATAACTTCTATTGATGTGAATACTAAATATTTTAATGAAGAGAGGAAAGAATTAATAGAAATAGAATCAGTGCCTTTATCTCATGATTTTCTTTTTTTAAAAACAGGAAGCACGTATAGGGAATGCACTAACGTCTTAAACTCTTTAATCATTCCTCATAATGAATACCTTAAATTAAAAAGAGTTTTTGAAATAAGAGATTAAAAAATTCTAAAAGCATGAAAAACATTATTAATGTTGGGTGAGTAATTATTTTTTATGATTTATAAAGAGTATGTCAGCAGGGATTATAAGCCAGCAAGGACAGACATTATTTGCGAGTTCAAGTTCAAGCCAGCAAAAGGAGTGAGTGTTTTAAATGCAGCAGGAGGTATTGCAGCAGAAAGCAGTGTAGGAACATGGAATAAAGTCACGACTGAAACGAGAAAAGTAAATAATATGAAGGCTATTGCATATCAAATAAGAAAAGGTATTGTTAGAATTGCATACCCTCTTGAATTGTTTGAATCAGGAAATATTTCTCAACTTTTATCAAGTGTTGCAGGCAATGTTTTTGGCATGGATATCTTAAATTCTCTTTTTTTGAAAGACATTATTTTTCCAAAAGAATATGTTAAATCATTTAAAGGTCCAAAGCTTGGAATAAATGGATTAAGAAAAAAATTTAAAATATATGAGAGGCCTTTTGTTGGCACAATCATTAAACCAAAAATTGGTTTAAGTTCTTCACAACATGCTAAAATTGCTTTTAAAGCATGGATTGGCGGATGCGATATAGTGAAGGATGATGAGAATCTTACGAATCAAGATTTCAACCCATTTAAATTAAGAGTTAATAAAACTCTTGCTCTAATGCGTAAAGCAGAGCAAATAACAGGTGAAAAGAAAGCTTATCTTATTAATGTAACAGCACCTTATGAAGAAATGCTAAGAAGAGTGAAGTATGTTGAGAAAGCAGGCGGAACTCATATCATGATTGATGTAATAACTGTTGGTTGGAGTGCTTTGCAGGAAATTAGAAAGCATACGAAACTTCCAATTCACGCTCATAGGGCAATGCATGCAGCAATGACAAGGTCAAAAGATTTTGGAGTAAGTATGAAAGTTATTGCAAAATTGTGCAGATTAATTGGTGTAGACCAATTGCATACAGGAGGCATTCTTGGAAAAATGAGTGAAACAAAAAACGAGGTTCTTGAAACAGTAGAAGCAATAATAAGTAAGAAAAATGATTTAGGAATGTTGAAGCAAACAATGCCTGTGGCAAGCGGGGGTTTGTACCCTGGTGTTGTTGAAAAATTGGTTAAAATTCTTGGAAGAGATGTTATCATACAAGCAGGCGGGGGGATACATGGTCATCCAAGAGGAACTGAAGCAGGGGCTAGAGCAATGAGACAAGCACTTCGCGCAGCAATTGAGAGAATACCTTTAAAACGTTATGCAGAAAATCATCAGGAGTTAAGTGAAGCAATCAAAAAATGGGGAGTGAGGAAATAGGCGAAATATTTTTAAAAATAAAAAAAATGTTATAATATTCATGAGGTCAGCAATAATAATTAATAATAACATTATTAATAATTGCTAGTCCTGTCGTTTTTTTCTTCTAAAAATGGCAGTAAATTGTTCATTATTATAAAGCCATTCTTTAGAAGAAAGGAAAAACAAGAGCTCCGGTAGCTCAGCAGGTAGAGCGGTTGGCTGTTAACCAACAGGTCGCAGGTTCGAGTCCTGTCCGGGGCGCTTAATAAATAATGAAAAGGTGTTTTTTTTTGGACATAGAAAAGGTTGCTAAAATAGCGAGAATAAATCTGGATGAAAATGAAAAAAAAGAGTTTGAGAAAGAGTTGAAGGAAGTTTTAAAAATTTTTTCAGAACTTGAAGAAGTTAATACAACAAACGTGGAGCCCGCATTCAATGTGATAAGAATAATAAATATTTCAAGAAAGGATGAGGTTAAGCCTTCTCTAAGAATTAAGGATGTTTTAAAAAATTCAAAACATGCTGAAAAAAATTATTTTAAAGGACCGAGGATTATTTGAGATGAGAATTAAAGAATATTTGAGGAAAGTTGAAAAAGGCGAAATCCTGCCTTCAAAAGAGATTCCGAGGATTGTAGAAAAACTTGATAAATTAAATGAAAAATATTCTTGTTTTATCACTCTTAACAAAAATCCGAGGATTACATCAAAAAAAGGGAGATTAAGAGGCATTCCAGTTGTGATAAAGGATTGTATTTGCACAAAGGGATTGAGAACAACAAGCGGTTCTAAAATTCTTGAAAATTATTTTCCTGTTTTTAATGCAACAATTGTTAAGAAAATTGAAGAAGAAGGAGGCATTATAGTTGGGAAAACAAGCATGGATGAATTTGGTTTTGGCACGTTTTGCACGAATTGCGCGTTTAATCTTCCGAAAAACCCGCATGATATTACTCGTTCAGCAGGAGGGAGTAGTGGGGGTGCAGCTGTTGCATTAGCAATGTCTGATTTGCCTTTGCTTAGCATTGCAGAATCTACTGGTGGAAGCATTTCATGTCCTGCAAGTTTTTGCGGGGTTTATGGTTTAACTCCAACGTACGGTTTGGTTTCAAGATATGGTTTAATTGATTATTCAAATTCTTTAGATAAGATAGGTGTTATGGGAAAAAGTGCGTGGGATTGTGCTCTGGGTTTAAGTGTTATTGCTGGTAGGGATTCAAATGATCAAACATCTATTGGTGAAGAAAAAGATTATACGCGATTTGTTAATAAAAAATATATTGAAAAAAATATTTCAGGTAAAATAATTGGTGTTCCAAAAGAATACTTTGGTAAAGGAGTTGATAAACAAGTTAAAAAAATAGTTATGAACGCTATAAAAAAGTATGAGAGTCTTGGCGTTAAGATAAAAGAAATTTCACTCCCATACACTAAGTATGCTCTTTCAGCATATTATGTGATTGCATTAGCAGAATCTTCTACAAACCTTTCAAAATTCTGCGGTTTAAGATATGGTTTAGCAACTGAAATAAAAGGAAATGCTGATGAATATTTTTCTTCTGTGAGAACAAAAGGGTTTGGCAAAGAAGCAAAGAGAAGAATTCTTTTAGGAACATACATAAGAATGAAGGGTTATAGGAATAAATATTATTTAAAAGCATTAAAAGTAAGGAAATTAATTATTGAAGATTTTAAAAAAGCTTTTGAAAAATGTGATGTTTTAATGGCACCAACAATGCCTTTTATTGCTCCTAAATTTAATGAAATTAAATTATTAACTCCAGCACAACAATACGCTTCTGATATCTTGACTGTTGCTCCAAACCTCGCGGGTTTGCCAATGATTAACGTGCCTGTTGGCAAAATTAATGGCATGCCTGTTGGATTGCATATTATTGGAAATCATTTTGAAGAAGGAGAAATCCTTAGTTTTGCAGGTGCAATAAAATGGTGAGAATAGGACTTGAAATTCATGTTCAATTAAATACGAGAACAAAATTGTTTTGTTCTTGCAAGAATGAGGCAAGCAAAAAACCGAATGTTAATACTTGCCCTATTTGTCTTGGAATGCCTGGCTCAAAACCCTTAATTAATGAAGAAGCAATAAAGAAAGCTATAAAAATTGGGTTGATGCTTAACTTGAATTTCAGCAAAAAAATGTTTTTTTCAAGAAAATCATACTTTTATCCTGATTTAAGTAAGAATTATCAAATAACACAATATGAGCTTCCTGTTGGAACTCAAGGTTATTTCTTAATTAATGTAAAAGGAAGAATTAAAAAAATTAGGATAAGAAGAATACATATTGAAGAAGACCCAGCTCAAATAATTCATGTTGGCGGTTCAATAACAAACGCAGAATATGTTTTATTAGATTACAATCGTTCTGGCGTCCCTCTTTGCGAGATTGTTACTGAACCTGATTTTGAAAGCTCTGAAGAAGTTATTATTTTTATGAAAAAATTATTATCCTACTTACAACACATCAAAGTTTTTGACATAAGGAAATGCAAGTGGAGGTGTGATGTTAATGTTTCAATTCCAAAAGGGAATAGGTCTGAAATTAAAAATGTTGGAAGCTTCAAAGGAATTAAGAGCGCTATAAATTATGAAATAATTAGGCAGGAGAGTTTAATTAATAAAGGATTTGAAGTGAAAAGAGAAACAAGGCATTTTAATGCTTCAACAAATACAACAGAATTATTAAGAACTAAGGAAGAAGAAATAGATTATGGTTATATTTTTGAACCTGATTTAACTTCTTTTGAATTAAGCTCTTATATCAAGGATTCAGAGGATAATATGCCTGAACTCCCTGAAGAAATAATTAAAAGATTAATTAAAGAATACAGAATAAGCAAGAACAATGCAGAAATCCTTGTTCAAAAAGACCCTTTGTTTGTGAAGTTTTTTGAAAAATGTTCAAAAATGTATGAAAATAAAAAGAAATTAAGTAATTGGATTGTTGGAGACTTATTCAAATGCTTGAATTTCCAAGAAAAAAGTTTGTTTGAATCAAAAATAAAACCAAATGATTTTGTAGATTTTCTTAACTTAATGGATTCTAAAAAAATTACAGAAAGACTTGGAAAAGAACTTATTAAAGAGTATGTTGAAAAAGGGATTCCTCCAAGACAATTAATTAATAAGAAGAATTTGAATCTTTTAAGTAAAAAAGAAATATTAAATGTTATTGAAAAAGTAGTAAAAGAGAATCCTAAATCTGTTAAGGACTATCAAGAAGGTAAAGAAATTGTAATTGATTTTTTAATAGGCGAGGTTATGAAAAAAACAAGGGCAACAGCAGACCCAAAAATAACAAGAGAATTATTGGAAAAAAAATTAAAGAATAAATGAAATTAAACTTTAATTAAATGATTACTTTATTGCAATCTTTTTTATTTTCTCTTTTTTTGCTTTTGGAAGCACTACTTTCAAAATACCGTTTCTGAATTCAGCACTTGTTTTTTCTGGAATTACTTCTTCAGGAAGCCTCATGCTTCTGTAAAAACCAATTTCTTTTCTTTCCTCTCTCACATAACCTCTTTTTTTTGTTTTAACTTCTGTTTTCCTGCTTGCTTTTACTGTTATCCTGTTTGGTGTTACATTTAATTGAATGTCTTTTTTCTCAACGCCTGGCAGTTCAAAATTTATTCTTAATTCGTTTTCAGTTTCTTTTATGTCCGCATAAGGTTTTCTGAAATCCACTCCTTCAACTTCACTTAACTCCCTTCTTGTTGAAATCCCTGTATCCTCCCAGAAATCCCTGAAAATCCTGTTCATTTCTTTTTGAAGCCTGATTATTTCCTTACTAATATCTGGAAACATTTTTTACCACCCCCATTAATCATAATTATTAATTAATAACTCATTCCTTATTTATACCTTTTATCTTTTATCATATCCTTGCTCTTTAAGAATTCTGATTAATTCCTCTCTTTCTTCAATTATTTCTTTTTCATTTTTTGCTCCTGTGCAAACAATTTTTCCAGTGTTAAATAATAGGAAACTCACATTTGATCTTTGAGGTTTATAAACTAATCCAGGGAATTGTTCTGGATTATATTCAGAATTTTTGAATTGAAATGCTAAGTCATCAAGATTGATTTTAAAACCAATTTTTCCTGATGCAACAACATTTTGGATTTTAATTTCAGGTTCTTTTATGAAAGTTATGCCAAGTTTTCTTAATCTTTTTTTCAATTCTTTTATGCTCTTCTTAATGTCTTTTTCATTTTTTGCTCCAGAGACAACAATTTTTCCAGAATCAAAAACAAGGATGGATGTTCTTGGTTTTTCTAATCTTAAGCAAGCACCAGGAAACTTTTTTGGATTATAAGTAACATTCTCAATTTCTTTCACAAATTTTGTAAGAGGTATTTTTGATGAAAACAAGTCCACAGATGCAACCATGTTTTGTATTGTTATATCCTTCATGTACTAACACCTTAAAAAAATAATATTAATTATTTACAGCAAAAACATAAGAAAAATCTTTCTATTGAAAAAATAATCAGAACCATTTCGTGATTTTTTCTTGTGCAGTGAGAAAGTTTAGAATCCTGCTTTTTTCTTTCCAAGAATCCCAATCAATATTTAACTTTGATTTTATGTATTTTAATGCATTATTTAATTCTTCAAATTTCATTGGAGTTTTTTTTGTTGCATCTCTTATGTTTTGCCTGACTTGCCACACTCCTAATGGGTAGATGTAAGTGTTATCAATTTCTCTGAAAACAATAACTCCTGCCTGGCGTTTGATTTTAGACAAGAATTCGCTAACTGCAAGTCTTCCTGAATAATAACCTCCTGTAATATTTTTTGCATAATTCTTTCTTCCATTAAAAAATTCGTAATCAGAAACTATTCTTGTTTTTTTACTCCATAAACTTCCTTCAAACCATGCTTCCATTTGTTCAAAACAAAACTTTTCAGGAAAAAAGAGAATAACATAATGATTGCCTAAATGATAGTGTTCAAAAACAAGGTATTCATTAATTAAAGAATAATTTTTTATTCTTTCAATTAAATGCTTGCTTGTTATGTCATCAACAGCAGTTATGCTCCATCGCGTTGGAACTAATTTTTTGCTTTTTCCAAGCATTCCAACACTAAATACTTTAATTATTTTGCTTATACCAACTTTTTTTGAGTAAAGCATTCTTACTCCTTCTGTTGCTTTTAATTCATCATTAACAACTTTTTCAATTTTCTTGTTGCTTGTTGGGTTGCTTGTTACAATTATTTTTTCAGTTCTTAGTAAGGGACCCATTGCTTGAAAAAAATTGCTGAACTCAGGTTTTAGAATAACTTTTTTATTTATTACTTCAGTATCAATGCCTTTTTTTGCAAGAGCAAAGTCTTCAATCAAGTAATGCAGTTTTCCTGGTTTTTTAACATTAAATTTTCCAATGTTTGCTCTTAGTAAAGAAAGCCTTCCTGTTATTATTTTTGAATAATCCATTTTAACTAATTTAGCATAATTTTCTAAATCCTCAAGATCACCTAATTTATTGCTTACCAAAGGACTAATGCTTATATTTGGGTAATTGTGCCTGCCAACAAAAATGCTTGGAGGACTGCTTCCTTGAAATTCCATTAAATTCTTAATGCTTAAACTTTTCAAAATTACTTTTTCTTTTAATAACGGACAGAATTTGTTTCCGCATAAATGCCTGCTCCCCTTACACTGCAAGCATAAATCACTAACCATATGAAATTAAATAAAATATTTTATTTAAAAAATTAGGTTTTTGCGTTTCCTTTATTCCTTTATCTTTTTCCTTAATTCACTCACTTCTCTTCTTAATATTTTTACTTCTGATTGCAAATTCTCCACAGCATTATCTAATGCTAAAACCATTTTTTCAAGTTTATCAATTTTTTCCAACCCAAACATTAACACATCCTCTCGTCTTTAATATTCCATAACCATGAATTAATTAATATTTCTTTGCAAGAATATATTCTTATACTAACATGCGAGGTTTTTGTAGTGCATGTCTTATTCCTGTTTGTTGTATTTATTGTTTTTTCAGGAAAACTTATTTGCACGAGATAACCGTTTGGTTCTCCAATTAATTTCATGGTTTCATTCATTCTTTTTTTAATTTCTTCAAGAATGATTTCATCATTATTGCATGAATGCATTTCAATTAAATCAAGGAGTGTGAGATTATAATTTGTGTTTGAAAGAAGTAAGGTTTGAAGTATTTCATGATGCGTTATTGTTGCTGTTTTTTTATACTCGTTTTCTAATGAAGAGTTATTAAATAATAAAAAACTTAAAAGCAAGATGGAAATTATTAAAAAAATCATTAATTCAATTATGCTTGTAAACCCTTTTTTATTAATCATAATCGTACATCACCGTTATCATTCCAATGTGTTTTTTAGTTCCATTCATTAAATTAGTTGGAATGCTTATTCTTTTAGGTTCATTTAAAGAACCAACACTCCATGAAGTGTTCGTGATTAAATCCTTGATTTCAACGCTTTTATTTTTTGGAGGAGTAAAAGATTTTAATAATGAAAGATTAACAATGCCATCTCCTAATTTTTCATACTTTAAACTTAATACATAATCAAGATTCTCAGTGTGTTCTTGCATGTCTTTTTTCAAAGAATAATCATTAATTATTATTTTTGTAAGAGTGCTTATTAAAATAATCACAAAAATGCTTGTGAATAAAACACTAAATATTTCTTCATCCAATAAACTCACCGATTACAAAATTATTTTTTGATTTATTTATCCATATTCTTTCAGTAAAATTAAAAAATGTGTTTGTTAAGTTAGAATCAAGTTTCTTGGAGCATGAGAAATCATCTTTTATTAATTCAAGCTTATTGTCTTCAATATTCATTGTTGCATTTAATTTTGTGTTATAAACAACATTAATTTCTGATTCAAGAGTTTCTAATTCACTTATGATAGAAGCAATATTATTGCATTCCCTAATAACATAGTGTTTCGGGTAATAATTGCTTATGATTTCTTGCAAGCTTATAATGGAAACGAAAAGGATTATTGCATAAAAAAATAAAGAGGTTCTGTTTAACAGAAAAGATAACATATTAATAAAAGTGTTATTTTTACAGATTTTTAATATTGTCGATAGTTGTTTGGATTATATCACTCATCTCAGGTTTCTGCCTTTCCCAAAAATCCCTTAAACTACTGAGATTTCTTATTACATTCTCTACTAATCCTTGTTTCCATATGTTTAAACGCTTCATTTCTTTAATCAGAAATTCTACGCCAGACAAACTGCTTCTTAAATTATCTGCTTCTTGACTCATGTTTGCTTGAGTTAGTGCTTGAACAATAAGCGTTTGCATGAGTTCTATTTTTAATTTGTTATTATTTCTTATTATGAGATTGCTTAAGGAATCAATTTCTGTTCTTAAAACTTCTATTTTTTTATCTGCCCACGCACTCAATTTTTCTTGAACCCAAACATCAGGGTTCTTGTATATGTGCTCTAAAACTTTTAATTTGCCATTTGTTTCTCTCATATAATTTTTTATTTCTTCTGATTTTGGTAAGGCTTCCCTCAGTACTTCTATTTCACTATCATTTGTTTTGACTGCTTCACTAATTCTCTTTATTGCTTTATTCATGTTAGTAATTTCTTTTTCAAACTTTCTTACATTTTCATTATTGTTTAAAATGTTTTCTCTTATTCTTTTTGTTTCTTCAAATAATTGTTTTTTTGTTGAAAGAACTTCTTCTATGTCTCTTTTTAATTTGCCTAATTTTATTTCAAAATTATCTATTTTTAGTGCTTCCTTATTTATTCTTCCTTCTGAAATCTCATACTTCTTAACATATTTTTCTAAAACTTTTTTATTTTCATCAAGAAAATTTTTTGTTTCTTCTTTATGGTTTTCTATTTCTTTTTTCAAGAATTCTTTTTCTTTTTCAATCATTTTTTCTGTTTCTTCATCCTTGTTTATAAGATTCTCTTCAATATTCTTGAATTCTGTTTTTGCTATGTTAATCATGGAATTTAATTCTTCCTTGTATTTTTTGTTTATTTTTTCCAATTTTTCATCATGCGTATTAATTATTGCTTGAATATTGCTTTTTTCAATATCAACAGATGATTTTAAATCCTTAATTTTTTTGTTAACCTCTTTTTCAAACAACTCAATCGCATTATTAGTTCTTTCTTCATAAGAATTAACTATTGTTCTTATTTTGTTAATCTTTTTTTCAAGCTCTTCTTTTGAGTTAAGAACTACTGACACGTTTTTGCTTATTTTTTCAATAAGATTTTTTGTAATCTCGCTTTGTTTTTTGAACTCTTGTTTTAAATCAAAAAATTCTTTTTGGCTTTTATTATATCCTTCTAAATTTAAGCTGTTTATTTTTTCAACATTCAAATACAATTTTTCAAGTTTTTTCTTTGCTTCTAAAACTTTTTTGAATTCTTCTTTTAATTCCTTGTTTTCTTTTTCTATAATCTTGAAATTCTTTTTAATCTCTTTAAAACCATCATCTATTTCATCCAAGTTTATTGTTAAATCCTTTACATTATTGCTTAAACAACCATATCTTGAAAAACTTTCAGACAATTTTTCATTTACGCTAATCAAACCATTTTTTAGTTTCTGAATTTCCATATTATTTCCTGAAGAAATTATTTTCAAATTTTTTGTTTCTTCTTTTAACTTGGTTTTAAATCCTTTAATCTCCTTCTCTAAATCTTTTATTTTTGCTATCCTTGTTTTTTCTCTTTTTTCAAACAATTCTTTAAACTCTCTTATTTCTTTTAATGACTCTAAATACTTTTTATGAGCAATCCCGTTTTTTTCAATAATCTCAAGAAAATCCTTTTTTAAAGATATTATTTTTTTCAATTCTGCATTTATTCCAGTACTAATATTCTTGAATTTTTCATCATATTTTTTAATGGTTTTCTTAAATTCCTTGAATTCCTTTATGCTTTCTTTAATAATAACATATTCTTTTTCTAAATTTTTTACTTTATCTTCTATTTCAGACAATTTTTTTATGTTCATCTTATTTGCTGTTCTTAATTCATTCTGCATTTTGTAAAGCTTTTCGCCGAATTTTATTATGTTTTTGTAATTCGACACTAATTTTGAGTTTTCTTCAATAATTGTTTTATTCTCCGCAGAAAAACTATTTAACTCCTTTTTACTATTTTCTAAAACCTTTTTTATTTCATTAATATCTTTACTTAAATTTTTTATTTTATCATCAATTTTTGAATCCGTTCTCTTAAATACTTCATCAAAAGATTCTATTTTTTTGTTTAAATTTTCTATTTTACTTGTTAAATTCTTTAATTTTTTAGAATCTTTTTCACTTTTTTCTTTTACATTAAGTTTTAAATTCTTGAATTCTCTTGTTAGTTCTTCTTTCTTGTTTTTAATTTCTTCAACCCACTTAGAAAGTTCTTTTTTTAATTCAAGAATTTTTTTAAAATTATTGCTTAATATCTCAAAATTCCTGCTTGTTATTCTTATTTTTTCTGTGTAATCCTTTTCTAATTCATTAAATTCCTTTATAACTCCTTGAATGCTTTTTTTAGTTGTTTTTTCAAAGTTTTTAACAAGATTATTATACTTTTTTTCAATTTTTTCAACTTTTGTTTTTAATTCAGCAATCTCCTTTTTCATAAACAGCACCAAGTGATTAACAAATAATTATAATATTTATTACATTAAATATTTAATGAAATTTATAGTTTAAAAAAAATTAAGTTAAGAATTAATTATGCAAAATACACTTCTATTAATTCCAAAAAAAGTATTATTCCTTTATTAATTAAACTTGATTCACTTTTTTTAACAATTTCAAGAATGAAAAAAGTTTAACAACTTTTAATTAACACCTTAGTAAATTATTTAAAGAATTGTTGTAGGGTAATTTAGTTATGAGCAGTGCTTCTAAAAAGAAAGGGGAAAGCGTAAGGGAGTTCATAAAATTAAATTCTTGGAATATTGCTCTTGCATTATCAATCGCACTCTTTATTCTGAGTATTCTTACTAATGGGTTTTCATTTCACTCAATTACTGGTGATGCAATTCTTACGACATCAAAAGGAGGGAGAGTAACTCTTGATTTATTTGTTATGAGTGAATGCCCGTACGGTGTTCAAGCAGAGAATATTTTAGGTGATGTTTTAAGAGCGTTTGGGAAAGAAATAAATTTTAATCTTTATTTCATAGCAAACAAAGTCTCTGACAATGAATTCCAGAGTTTGCATGGGCAAACAGAAGTTGAAGAGGATATAAGACAATTATGCATTATTAAGAATTATCCTGAAACATATTATAATTATATATTATGCC
>Ga0190313_1001462_pt1 | contig 12750 bp, 11 predicted proteins | sample 4870071011_MG_FD_169989 | JGI IMG/M metagenome (GOLD analysis project Ga0190313, IMG submission 169989) | Hydrothermal vent sediment bacterial communities from Southern Trench, Guaymas Basin, Mexico - 4870-07-10-11_MG | ecosystem: Environmental > Aquatic > Marine > Hydrothermal vents > Sediment ...
AAATAACCCACCAGAAGTTCGGATTTGTTGCTTGAGCCGGCAACCATCCTTCCTTCCTCGTTGGCGATAGCGTAAAGTATGTTCATCCTGATCCTCGCCTTCAGATTACCTATAGCAACCCGATCCCCGAGGCTTAGAACATTCAGATAACTTTGAAGTATATCATCTATACTTATTTCCCTGTACTCCACACCGAGAGATTTCGCGAATTCTCTGGCGTCTTCTGTATCATCAGGTGGGGTAGTTTTTTCAGGCATATGCACAGCGAGAACTCTCTCCACGCCCAAGGAATCCGCACAAAGTTTGGTAACCACGGCGGAGTCTATACCCCCGCTTAGCCCTACCACCACTCCTCTATTCCCAACAAAATCCTTTATGAATTTCTTTATGGTCTCTTCCGTGTAATCAGGAAGTTTTATTTCCAGCATTTTTTCACAGCCTCTTGAAAACTTCCTCAATCTCTTTTCTGAAAGTTTTAAGAATTTCCTCCACGAGTTCTTCTTTAAGACGGGGCGGCATTGATGTTAAGCCGAGGGCGGAGGCTACCTTAATAACCTTAGCGACGGCAGATCCCTCTTTTATCTTGGCTTCCATGTACTCTATCAAACCTTCGTGAAGCATCTTTTTTAACTCTGGATTTTCGTTCAGTTTTTGTCTGAAAAATTCCTTTATCTCATCCTTCACTAGGTCTTTGAACGCTTCCGCAGCCAGCCCCTCGCTGGGCATCAGATTTTCTATCTCTTTTTTTAATCTCTCTATCTCTTCCATCATAGTGGGCCCGCCCGGATTCGAACCGGGGACCTCCCGCGTGTCAGGCGGACGTCATAACCACTAGACCACGGGCCCTGCGATGGGCAAAATACTTTATGGGATTTAAATCTTGTGAATATTCATCTGGGAGGGCTAACTATCTTTTCTTATTCAGTATTTCTTCCGCCATATTCTTTATATCGCTTATGTGTATCTCCACGGTCATCTCTCTCCAAAGCGGGTCATCTTTGAATTTCTTAACGCAATCGTATTCCGCAAGGATGTGCGCTTCCTCTCCGGGATATCCAGCCGCGCGGTACTTTATCTCTACAAGTTCGTGGAAAAGTATGTATTTTTTCGTATTTTTTCCACCTCTCAGAAATCCAAATCTCGTTTAGAGGAATGCCCATAACATCCGCGGCGTTCGGCTTTATGTTCTTTCCGTCGTAAATGACATTATAGCAAGCATTGTAATCCTTTATCACCTCATGCGGAACATAAACAACGCGATAACCGAGGTTTTTTATTTCTTCCATTGTTTCCATATATATCACCATTTACGATGAAATACCAAGTAATCTCTTAATTTCTTTGGAATAGTACCACCACAAAAGCATATCCTTCCTGCTTACTGGCTCCCCGTATATTTCTCTCAGTTTTTCTTGGAATTCTCTGCCGTGATTTGGATAAATAAGGTGCACTGCTTCATGCGCGGCGATAAAATCTCTTATCTTCTCCGGTACAAACACAAGCAAAAGATTAAAACTTACATTTTTCTTAGTTGAGCAACTACCCCATTTAGTATGTTGCTCCCTTATGTATATCCTGTTTGGTTTGACTCCAAGCTTTTTACAATATTTTTCCAGCCTTTTCTCCATATCTTTCCTCAGCATATCCTTCAACTGCTTTTTCAAATGTCCTGATTTTTCATCGCATATCCTTATCTCTTTTTTAGCCTGATCTATTCCCGGATCGGAGCAATCAAAAATTATTTCATATCTTTCATCAAGAATTTTTACTCCTTCCTCCATAAGTTTCTTGACTTTCTCTTTTATCTCATCTATTTCTCTTAACTTTCGCTCTATCCAGGATTTCTTACTTTCAAGTAATCTTTCTATATCAGTTCCTCTGGGGGCAACTACCACTATCTCTCCCTCTCTCAGATCAATCCGCGGATACTTTACATTTCTCCATATAACTCTCATATCTTCACCTCAGATAAGGCAGTATTTCTACTATTTCGTTGAGCATTTCTTGAACAATTGATTTATTGTACTTTCCGATCTTCACTAAATATTTTACAAGTTCTATTCTCAAGTTTTTCTTCACTTCTTTTCTCACATCTATTTTAGTATACCACCCCTCAAACAGCAATCCTTTCTTTCTCAATTTTTGAGTCATTTCCCTCACGAAGCTTATCAGATCCGTTCTCTTCCCAACATGCTTTTCCATAATTTTCAAAATTGCGTATTCCTCAGGTTTAAGTTTTGCTTTCTCTATCTTCTTCTTTTCCTCATATATTTTCTCCAGAGCCCTTTTCTGTTCCTTCCAGAACTCTTCAAGTGTGGACTTCCTTTTCTTCCACCTTTCCAATGATTCCTGTATATATTCAACAATATCTCCGTATATCTTACTATTAACAGGATTTCCTTGTATGGTTGATATGAAAATGCTAAGTATGGCACTCATATCCACTACCGCCTCTTTTTTCTCAACATTTTTTTCAAGATTTTCCAGAAATTCTATATCCACAGGTATCACATCACCTTTTTTGAGATTTTGTATCCTAACGAGTTCCCTTATCCTGTTTTCCACATCCTCCACTATGTTCTCCACATCTCCCGGAATTTTCTTACCATGGAGTTTTTGATATACCACATACACCACACTGAACGCCTTGAATACTGATCTTATGTAATCATCTGCTTTGATTTCATTTCCACCAAGAGCATTGTAAATTTTCTTTAACTCTCTGTAATCCTTTAAAAATGCTTGTGCATCGGCCCTCATAATTTCATACAAAGCGCTAAAAACAGCTTTTCTTTCTGTTTCCTCTATTTCGCCCCTGTTTGCGCAGATATACTTATATTTTCTGCACATCTCATCTATTTTGTTTCTAAGAAGTTCTTTGAGATCCTCCACATATATCGCGGCATTTTCCGCTTCCTCTTCCGTGATTTCATAATACTCACTCAGAGCACTGGTGAATCTCCTGAATATCCCTACATAATCAACGACAACCCCGTACCCTTTATCCTGATACGGTCTGTTAGTTCTCGCTATCGCTTGGAGTAGCGTATGGCCGTTCATGATTTTATCCAGATACATGACCTCAAGCACTGGCACATCGTATCCTGTGAGGAGCATATCGGTCACTATTATCAATTTAGGAGTTTTTTCAAGAACTTTAAAATCACTTCTTAGTTTATCGGTAACCTCCGAGTACTTTCTTCCGTACCTCCTTTCTATCTCTTCCCTGTATCTCTCTATTTCCTCATCATCTTTGCCCGGACTGTAAGTAATAACCACTTCCGCAAATTTTTCCCCGTATTTCTCGTAGATCTCCGGATATCTTTCTTTCAGGTAATCCATTATGTATCTCCTATACAGAACGCATGCCTTTCTATTTGGGGCTACAACCATCCCCTTGAATCTTCTATTGTTGAGAAAATCTTCCACTATATCCGCGGCGATTTTTCTCATCCTTTTCTCGCTTGTCTGGAACGCAATAATGGGGTGCAATCTTTTCGTAACCTCTTCTTCGTATCCTTCGGGAATTATTTCTCTTACCACCTTTTCAAGTTGCTTCTTATTCAGATGTACTCCCTTTTCTTTGGTGAAAGTGTACATTATCGGAACAGTATAACCATCGTCAATACTTTCCTTTATGAAGTACTTGTGGATTATAGAGCCAAATTCCTTGAAAGTGTTTTTAGTTCCTTTAAGGAGAGGTGTGCCTGTGAAACCGAGTATTCTCGCATTTTTGAATACTCTCCTCATTCTCGCCGCCAAAATCCCATACTGGGTACGGTGTGCCTCGTCTACAAAAACCACAATATTTTCCCTCTCAACGATCGGCAATTTTTCAATTTCTTTCAGATCTATTCCTTCCTTTTCTTTGAACTTCTGAATTAACACAACGAAAAACCCTCTTTTTCCGCGACCTCCATCGTACTTCAATACCTCCTCCAATTTCTTTATAGAATCTATTCTTTCCACGATAACATTTCCTCCCAGATCCATGGATTTGATCACATTGAAAAGTTGTTCTTCAAGTTCTTTTCTATCAATAACGAAGAATATGGTGGGTTTTTTCATTCTTCGCTCCCTGTACAGTTTGTATGCGGCGAAAATCATGGTGTAAGTTTTTCCGCTTCCCTGCCAGTGCCACACTACCCCGCCCTTCTCGCCTTCAATGGTTCTTCTGTACAGTTCCCTCACAGCCTCGTACTGCATATACCTCGGCATGATTTTGATGAATCTGTTACCGAATTCCGCGATGAACACGAAATTCTTTATTAAATCAAGTAAGTTTTCCGGTCGCAGCAGATTGGCGATGGCTTCCAATTCATCCTTTCCTTTTTCTTTCCATTCCGTCGGCCTGATTTCCTCATCGTTCTCTATCCACGGCATTGTTGGATACACCATTGCTTTGAGAGATAGAGGCACATTTATCTGAACGAATCTGAAAAGTTCCGGCAGAGATTTCTCGTATCCTCTCAGTTGTTTAAACGCATCGTACCATGTGATCTGAAACGAGGAAATACTCTTGCACTCTATTACCACAAGAGGTATTCCATTAACGAATAGAACCACATCCGGGCGCCTTTCCTCGCCTGTGGGTGTGAGAAAAGTTACCTGATTACTTACCACAAATTTATTTCTCTCTGGATTTTCGTAGTCTATGATCTTTATATCTATCAGTCCTTTCTTACTGAGATTCAGAGATACATGTCCCAGTTTCAGATAGCGAAGCGTTTCCCTGTAACCCTCCACTCCCGTTTTGCTCTGAAGAATCATCAAAATGCGGTTGAAATCCTCATCCCTCAACTCTATTCCCTTCTCCTGCGCATCTCTCATAACAAATTCCTTCAAATGAGGAATTATGATTATATCTCCCTCCTCCCTAGGCAGTTCCCGCGCCGGCACATACTCCCACCCTCTCTCTACCAGCGCCTCCACTATCGGCCTCTCACATCCCTCATACTCCGCCATCTTTGGGGGCCTCCTGTGTTTTCTTTCTATCACACAAATCAAATATTTCCTCAGGAGACAAGTCCCCTTCCAGAATTTTTTTATAGCAATCTTTTAGATGGTTTCTAAATTCTTTTGCCTCTTCTAGGTATTCTATAACATATACCCATACCTTTCTATTTTTTGCATGTCGTCGCTTTAGTAACCATACAGCAATTTTTTTATTTATTCTTTTGCTGAAGTTATTACTTTCATTATGAAATTTATAACAAAATTTCCAGAGGTACAAAAAGCTCTCTATATTATTTAAAGTTTCCAGAGCTTGACTTATCTTATCTTTATAATGTGGCATTTCATTTGGTATATTTAGATATTTCCTCATAGAAATCTCTTCAATAACTTTTGAAGTTGAAGGAACATCTATTATTTCTCCATCGTTGTAAATAGTGTTTCTATCAATCTTAAAACCTTCCAGAGTCTCATTTGTTAACGGGTTTATATATTTTATGTAGTATTGGATTGGCAACATTATCTTTAGGATATTTATTAAATTAAGTAAGATAGATAAAATAACAAATATAGTTATAAACGCAATATCCTCAAGTAATAAAGTTGAAGGGTAAAGAGATATAGAACGAAGCCAAATAGAAAGATCTGTAATTACAAAAAATATGGAAAACATAAATCCCCAAAAAATGCCTGGATCATCATATTTATATTCCTCTTTAAAATATTTAATAATAGCATAAATATTATTTTTAATTTTTATATTGTATTCTTTAAGTAAAATTAAATCTGATTTGGTGGGACTAAAAAAATATGCTAAAATATAGTTCAAAAATGCGGCAAACAATATTGAAATAAATATTATAGTTATGTGTATATTATAATCAAATGGGATAATTGGTAATAACATAATACTTAAAACCCCAACAAAAAGTATAACTATTAAAGCAGCAATAACAGTAGTTTTCTGATGTTTAGTGAGATTTTTCCCCTTCTCAATAATGTAAGGTAATATACCTATAAAAGCAACAATTATTGGAGTGATAATTTGTAGAGGATCCATTCATCTCACCCCCATTCTCACCCTCTTCCTTCCCGTCAGCAAGTCATTCATCAGCCCTTTCTTAACCCTTTCAAGTTTTTCTTTGCGCTTTCTCAATAGTTCCAGTTTTTTATCCACCGTGGAAAGAATTTCGGCGATTTTTTGCTGTTCTGGAAGAGGTGGCAGAGGGATTTTTATTTTCAACAAAATAGGAGTTCTTATATAAGGTTGATCAGTCCCAATAAGTGATTTAGAGAGTTCTCTCTTAAAGTATTCTCCCATTAATAGGTAAAATAAAAATCGCTTAGAAATTTCTTTGTTTTTGAAAATCAATCTACCAACTCTTTGATATAGTATAGATGGCTCATCTCTATGACTTAACATCGCAATTTTTAGTTTTCCATTTATAATTGGTCTGTTTAATGCTACTACTATATCACCTGCCCTCAAAACAAGTTCCGGATATTTCTTTAAATATTCTTCCGGGAGAAATGTTGTAGTTTCCCAATACAGCTTTCCAAACCCAACATTATCTATTTTTAGGCATCTTACACCATTTTCACAAAATTCTGAATACGAAAAATATTTTCCAGATTGTATATTTATTAACTTTTCTAACCTAACAACCTCCCACTCCTTCGGAATTCTCCCGATTTCCGTATCCTTGAACTCATTATGCCCTATCCCTTTCGTCAGAAGTTTCTGCATCAGGCCCTTTTTCAGCCGTTCGGTTCTCTCTATCGCCTCATCAACCTTTTCAATAGCCTTATCCACAGTACTCAGAACTTCGGCGATTTTGCGTTGTTCTTCAATGGGTGGTAGCGGGATTAAGTAATTCTCTATATCTTTTTTTCGTATTGCTCTGAAAGTAGAACCAGCTGAAATAATTTCAAACTTTTTTCCATTCAATTTTAAGTAGTAAAACAGAAATAAATAATTAAGTCTATCTTTCTTAGGCCTAATTGTAGCTAACCCTCTACCAATGCAGCACCTAAACGGAGCAATATTAACATCACCAACAGGTGCTCTTACAGAGAGTAAAATATCATTCAATTCAGCAATTTTTATTGGTTTTGAACAATATATTGAAGGAGATGGATATATCTCCCCAAATTCTGTTTTACCTTGTAGAAATGGCAAACCACTACCACTATCATTGTATGTAGATGAGGGAGGAGATTGTCCCATAATTATTTCTGCAACTTCTTTATCACCAAGCCTAACAACCTCCCAATCTTCTGGAATCTTACCTATTGGAGTTTGTTTATATCTGGGCTCAGGCATTGTGGACACCTCCAAATTTTACTTTACCAAAAAGTTTAAGTAGTATGATACAATTAGATAATTGCGGGTAAGTCCATGCCTGGCTGTGCACCGGATGGTGCACTTCAATAGCCGGCATGGGTCCGCAATTTAACCTTAATTTTTCCATAGTTCCATCCTCCCGCGGTTTACTATTTTTCCTTCAATAATCCGATAATAGGAGTCATCTCCACTATTATATCGCCTATTTATAGCCCATGCTACAAAGTCAACTACTTGTAATTCTGGAGTTGCCTGTGAATCCCTATGCTTTATTTCTAACCTGATATGTGGGTATCTCCCTGTTATTTTTTTGGATATGTAATGATTGAAATTTTCACGAATTAAAGTATTTGTATGCTTCTTATCGATAACAACACAAATATCCGTTCCCTCCCGAGCTATTTCGTTTATTAATATCCCGCATATAAAGTTATAAAGTCTATCTTTAACATCATACAAATGATTAAATATTTTGGATTTATCAACAACAATCGCAAAAATGGTTAAATCAGATTTGGCAACTTTTTTTAAGATATATTCTCTTACAACCCGATTAGTTTTATTTGCCTTTAACTCCGGGAGTTCTTTTATTTTCTTTTTTAACTTTCTATGTCGTGCTTTTTTAATTATTCTTTTTAAAATTATTGGATTTTTTACTACAACTCCCGCTATGGTAAAATAATTGCTCCCGAATCTACCAAGATCTCCGCTTTCATCAATATATACGTATATCTTACCTTTTTGCTCATTTTTTGACATCATTTGATCTCCTTCCTAATTCAGAGATTATTTTCATTATTTCTACCATAGCATTATTCAGATAGTCAAAATAACTCTCAGGCTTCTCCTTTCTCTCAGGCAATGCATATTCTAATCTAAAAACCATGCTTTCTAACTCTTCATACAGATACAAATTCCCCAATATTTCCCTTTTTATTGGTGTAAGATCTAATTTTTTCAAATCTTTTTTAATATCTTCTAATTTTTCCTTAAAAAATTCTTCACAGAGTTTCATATACTTTTCTTTATAATCATCTCTCAATTCATCTAAAATCATTTCTGTTATTTTTATTTCATAATCTTCATCCGGTTTATACGGTAATGCTATAGCCAATTTTCTACTTCTCTCGAGCCTCATTAGAATGGGATATCCCCCTATGAATTTTTCTCTTTTTTTATCCACTATTTTTTCATAAAGAGTAAAGTTTTTATTTTTAATATATTTTAGAAATTCAGCGTATGAAATTTTTGATAGTATGTTTTTAAAGTTCTGGCTAAATGAGCTCATAATTTGATTCGTGATTTTTTCCCTATAATACTGCAAATAGAACTGGAAAAGGCCCGCAAAAATACCTATGACGGAGACCACTCCAAAAAAGTATGTTGGCGGACTTATAAGGATCACCAATCCTATTAAGGTTAGAAATCCTATGTATGCAACCCATACAATAATAACAAGAAAAAGATCATTAAGTATATTAAAGAACGAAAAATGGAGATATGCAGGGATTTTATATCTCAGAGGTGCATTACCTATACCAAAATCCCAAACTTCCTCGTGTTTATCTGATGATGATTTATGGTATAAAAACCATTTAGTTTTTATTAATATGGCAGACAAGAATAAACCACCTACAAATACAGCACAATATAAAATAAGCATTAGATAGAAGTTTTCTGAGTAAGTTATCTCAAAAATTTTGCAAAATATAATAAAGATGACAAGATTTGCGGTAATAAAAGATACTTTCTCATAGAAATTTATTGTCTTTTTTAAATTCTGCAAAGTATTTTGATCATCGTTTGAAACCATCTACACCACCTCCCCTAACTCCTCACATACCTTCCTATATCTACAGCTCCTGCATTTATTTTTGTTTTTCGTTTTTCGCGCTGGGGTTCGGCCTTCAAGCACATCGCTGATTTCTCTCAAGAGTTCCGTGATTTCTTTCTCGCGCGCATCGGTAAATTTTTCCGTCCACATTACGGTCAAGGTATCCCTGTTTCTCAGCACGCCGTATATGGGCGTTTGGGGGTTGTACCTCAGTTTGAAAGCGAGGGCATAGCCCCATACCTGATACTTACTTGAAATGTAAGGAAAATTTCCGGGCTTATCGTCCAGTATCAAAATTCTATCCGGTGCTATGTGAAGTTCGTCTATATATCCCAGCAGAACGGCGAAAGGAAGAACTCCCCTTATATCCACCTCTCTAAAAACATATGTTACATTTTCCACGGGTGCCTTTTCCATGGCTTCCTCAACGCTCATTATTTCCTCCGCTACCTCCTCGTGAATTATCTTAAGCTCCAAATGCCTCTGCGCACCAGCAACCATTTCCGCGGTTGGCTCAACTTCTACCTTTTTCACTCTATCCAGATACAACTGATACGGGCAGTAAAGATATGAATGGATCCAGCTTATCCCTATGCAGGTCCTATTTTTCTTCATCATCACCCTCCTTCAATCGTTCATTATCACCCCGGGGTGTGGCGGATTTGGCATGTTCTTGGCGTATTTTTGGCTGATTTGGCGTTTTCGTGGCGGAAAGTACATAATAAACGCCAGCACCAATGTTTCCGATTCTATCAAGTAATTTTAACTCAACCAAATGTTTAAGTTCTCTTGATGCTGTTCTATCGGATACATTATTTATTTTCTGATATTCTTTGTTTGTTATCCTTCCCTTTTCTTTCACATACATAACTGCCTTAATTTCTCTTTCGTTAAGTCCCAACTTCCGCAGATATTCTTCATTATAGATATCCTTCCAAAATTCAACTTTAAACCCTTCTCCAGTTATGCTAAAGGTAACCTTCAGCAAACCTTCATTTTTCGCTGCTTCCAGAATTCTCAGTGTCCCGCTACCCCATTTTTCAATATATCCAGCAAGATAGAAAACTTCTGCTATTAGCCTGTTGCGAGGGTGAGAGTGATGCTCTCGGTACAAATCCTCCACCGTGAGATCGTAGGGAAGTTCTCCGGGATTCCATATGCTTAGATGGTCATCATAAATCTTTATCTGTATTTCTTCGGGTCTGCGATAATCTCTGTGAATAACAGCATTTATCACCGCTTCCCTTAGTGCAGTTAAAGGATACTCCCAGACCTCCTCTCTTCGTGTTTCTTTGATCACAAACCTCTTACTCAGATGTTTCTTTATGGCATTCATTGTTTCCTCCACTTGATTAAATAGATTACCACGAATATCCACGGAATCTAGTATTTCAGAGCCTTTGAATCTTCCAACCCTAACAACAGCATTGATGAAAAAATCCTGTACATTCTTTCCGAATAAAAGGATGGCTGCTCTGGTAATTATATCATCTCTGACTAGATGTAATTTTCTAAGTATTTCTTCCTCGTCGTATCTATCTAAATCTGCCATCTTTGCAAAGTTGCTCACAGCATTAAAATCAATGTCGTCAATCGTTGCATCTACCGGGTAGTAATCCCAGCTTATACCTGTGGATGCTTCAAACATCTCTGCTATCTCCCTCGGTGTTAATCTTTTGTTTGATGCACCAACCCTTTTAAATGCTCTTCCTCTAAAGAGTACCGGTTTTATTGGAAATTCATCCACTTTTATTATAACTATTTTCTTGCCATTTATTTCCTCAACTTCAAAATCTGCTATTATTTTAGGCTCCGTGTTTTGCGCTATCTCGTTTGCCCATTTCGCTAAGGCATTTTTCCTTAGCGTAACTCCGGAAATTTTACCATTATCTTTAACTCCGATAATCACAAATCCTCCCTTCGTGTTTGCCATGGCGGTTAAGGACTCAATGGCTTCCTTTCCGAAGTTCTCCTTAAATTCAATTTTCTCGCTTTCTCCTCTCTTTATCAGTTCCTCAATGTTCATCACTTAATCACCCTCAGGTACTCTTCTATTTTCTCATCAATTCTCCTCAATTCCTCATTTATTTTTTGAAGTTCTTGCCATTCCTCTTCAATATTTATATTTTCCTCTTCCACCTCGGGATAAACATACAGCGTAACATTCAGGTTGTAATCGTTTTCCTTGATTTCTTCAATATCAACCACCCTGCAGAATCCTTCCTCATTCTCAAATTTCTCATACGCATCCACTATATTCGCGATATTTCTCTCGCTCAGTATGTTCAACCTCCGCACATCCGGATGTTTTTCGTATTCCTGAGATGCATTTATGAACAGGATTTTTCCCTTCCTCCCGTCCGGCTTCTTTTTGTTGAATATTATTATGGCGCCGGGCGCGCCCGTATTGTAGAACAATTTTTCCGGCAGAAGAATGACTGTATCCACCCAGTCTTTTTCCACAATCTTCGCCCTTATCCTCTTCTCTCTGCCGCCGCGGAACAGTGCGCCGTTGTCAATCACAATACCAACCCTGCCGTTATCCTTTGCGCTGTAGAGCATGTGCTGTATCCAGGCCCAGTCCGCGCTTTGCTTCGGAGGAAAACCGAATTCAAATCTTTTTTCCCAGAACTCTCCTTTCTTGAGGGTTTTCTCATCGTACCCGTCCTGATTCCACGGTGGGTTGGCTATGACTATATCAAATTTCTTTGGAACTCCTCTTTCCCGGATCTTAGGATGCAAGAGAGAATCACCGAGTTCAATCACAGCACCATCAATATCGTGTATTATCAAATTCATCTTGCACAGACCGTAAGTTACATGATTCCTCTCTTGGCCGTAGAGGAATAGTTTTCTGGCGTCCTCCCCGTACCTCTCTTTAACATATCTGTAAGATTCTATCAGCATTCCGCCGGAACCGGCGGCGGGATCGTATACCTCATCGCCCGGTTTAGGCCGCATTATCTTAACCAGTAACCTTATTACTTCTCGCGGCGTATATACCTCGCCTTCCTTGGCTCTCTGCGGAGCGAAGTATTTCAAAACCCATTCGTAGGCATCTCCGAGCACATCCGAGGACACCTCACTTAAATCAACACTGCTGAAAAGTTCAACTAATTGATGTAAAATCTCCAGATTCTCCCTGTTCATCGTAAATGAAATGAACTCAACGGTGTCAAATATGCCCTTGAGTTCTGGATTCAATTCCGCTATTTTCTTGATGGCACCGCTCAATCTCTCCGGAAGCTTATCCACATCCTCCCTTATGTTATCCCACAGAAATTCCTCGGGTATGGCTATTTTATGATATTCCTCGGAGTTTCTTACTTCCTCCCTAGCAATATCTTCGGGTATACCCTCCTCCACAAGTTTATTTATCATCGTTTCGCATTCTTCTTTCCACTTATCGCTGATCCTTTTTAAAAACAGGAGTATCAGTATGTAACGATAATCCACGCTGGTCCTTATAATATCTGCTGCCTTCTTTAGAATTGCCTCTAGATTTCCGCGGGATACAACCTCTTTCTTCCTGATAAGTTTGTAGATATTAACCCGCCTATCTTCTATTGAAACTCTGCGTGTGAGATAACCGTTCTTTCTCAGGTCAGACAAAATTCTA
>Ga0190313_1001463_pt1 | contig 12749 bp, 13 predicted proteins | sample 4870071011_MG_FD_169989 | JGI IMG/M metagenome (GOLD analysis project Ga0190313, IMG submission 169989) | Hydrothermal vent sediment bacterial communities from Southern Trench, Guaymas Basin, Mexico - 4870-07-10-11_MG | ecosystem: Environmental > Aquatic > Marine > Hydrothermal vents > Sediment ...
AGAATATGAAGAAAATTAATTGAATTTTTATTTTAAAGTGGAAGAAAAAGAAAAGAAGAATACGCATTTTCAGTCAGGGAAGGTAATTACATTTTCAGATCGGCCCTGACACCAAGGGCATATAATCGGGCAAATCTTGACATAGAAAAACAAATATAAAACCAGACTGTTAACGGTCATTTAATCTGCATTAAGATTCTTCAAAATCTTCTTTGCCAATGGTTCTTTGATCTCGGTATGCCGTGGAACAGCTTCTGTCGCTCCATTCTTCGGATTAATCCAAAGTGAATGTGAGGCACCTTCCCGTTTCAGGTAGCAACCCGCGATTCTCAACCTTCGCTCCAAGTCTCGTCGTTTCATCCAATCATCACCGTATCTTGAATAGTGTCGTCAGGCAGCCCTCGGAGAATGTCAGCCTTGCGATCCTCCAAGATCAATTCAATAGCCTGCCGTAAATTAGCCTTGGTTTCCTCTATCGTCTCACCCTGTCCATTGGCGCCAAGTATCTCCGGGCAGATAGCCCAGAAGCCGCCCTCGGGTGCGACCTCTATGATTGCAGTGAATTCTGCCTTCATTATAATCTCCTATCTTTTGTTGTTGACCAAACGTTTAAATCAACGGCGCGGCTTTTTGCGTCGGCTGAATTAGCCTGATTAAGCATTTTTTTACTTAATTGTTTCACAGAATTGATTATAGTTTCTAATTTCGCCATGGGAATTCGTGCTCTGCGTGAGCTATCTTCGGTTTCATGAGCGGATAGTTCTTGTGAACCCTCAAAATCAGATATTGCATCCGCTGTTGTTTTATTATTCGACCAAATAGCCGTAGTTAATTACGGCTATTTGGCGGCATAAAGTTAAAAAGTATAAATAATACAACATATTAATATTCAGCTTTGGCTTTTTATAACGCCTGTGCCTTTAAAACAGGGTGGGTTTTTAAATGCTCAAGCCTGTTAAGCCCGTTGATAAAAGCCTTGGCGCTTGCAATTATTATATCAGGGTCAGCGCCTCTGCCAAGAGCCACATGATTGTTTTCCCTGAGTTGCACAGTGACCTCGCCCTGGGCATCCGTGCCTCCGGTAAGAGCGTTTATGGAAAACCTTAAGAGTTCAGCGCCTGTATCAACCAGTTCTGATATGGCATTAAATGCCGCATCAATGGGACCGTTTCCGTATCCTGTGCCTTTAACAGGGTTTCCGTTTATTTTAAGTTTTACGCTTGCCATGGGGTCAACGGTTGTGCCGCTTGCAACATGAAGGTACTCCAGGCTGAATACATCCTCTGCCTGAAGGATTTTCTCTGCAACTATTGCTTCAAGATCCTCATCAAGAATATTTTTCTTTTTGTCTGCAAGTTTCTTGAATTTGACAAAAATAATCTTTAACTCTTCGGGGTTCAGGTTATAACCCATCTCAGTCAGATGGGAATGGAGGGCATGCTTGCCTGAATGTTTTCCAAGCATAAGCTTGTTGCTGCTAAGCCCTATGGTTTCCGGCCTCATTATTTCGTAGGTCATGGGATTTTTGAGAATACCATCCTGGTGTATTCCGGATTCATGGGCAAAAGCATTGGCACCGACAATTGCCTTGTTCGGTTGAACCATTATGCCTGTTATCATACTTACAAGTTTGCTTGTGGAGTAAATAAGATCTGTTTTGATATCTGTTGTTACAGGCAGGGAATTCTGTCTGGTGTTGATAGTCATAACGAGTTCTTCAAGGGAAGTATTTCCGGCTCTTTCTCCTATCCCGTTAATTGCCACTTCAGCCTGCCTTGCTCCTGCATCTAACGCTGCCAGTGTATTTGCCGTGGCCAGGCCAAAATCATTATGGCAGTGTACACTGACTATCGCTTTATCTATATTGGGAGTATTTTTTATAACGTATTTAACAAGTTTTGCAAATTCAGATGGAATGGCATACCCTACTGTGTCAGGAATATTAACAGTAGTGGCTCCTGCGTCAATGGCTGCCTTGAATATTTTGCATAAATAATCAGGCTCCGTGCGGCTGGCATCCATTGCGCTGAATTCAACATTATCGCAAAGGCTTCTGGAAAGTTTTACTGCTTCAACCGCCATCTCCAGCACTTCTGCTTGACTCTTTTGCATTTGATATTTTAAATGAATTTCCGAAGTTGAAATAAAAGTATGTATTCGTGGAAATTTTGCGGGTTTTACAGCTTCAGCGCATATTTTAATGTCCCCGGGCAGAGCTCTCGCCAGACCGCATACTGTTGAACCGGTTATTTTACCGGAAATTCTTTTTACTGCCTCAAAATCCCCTTCAGAAGCTGCTGGAAAACCGGCCTCAATAACATCTACCCCGAGACGTTCCAGACGTGTTGCGATACGCAACTTTTCCGCAGTATTCATGCTGGCGCCGGGGCATTGTTCACCGTCTCTTAAAGTTGTATCAAATATTATAAGTTTTTCATGCATTCTTATAATTCCCCTCTTCTTTTGCCAGCTTAAACTGAAAACTGTCAGAAAGCGCCTGCCAGCTTGCTTCGATTATATCTTCCGACACCCCTATTGTTCTCCATACCTGATCATGATCACGGGATTCTATAAAAACCCTTACCTTTGCAGCAGTTCCTTCGCGGCCGTCTATGACTCTTACTTTAAAATCCACAAGGCGCATTGAATCAAGGCTGTTGTAAAACTTGCATAGAACCTTCCTGAGAGCATTGTCCAGAGCGCTTATGGGCCCAAGGCCCTCGGCAACTGTCAGCTCTTTTTTTCCGTCAACTTTAATCTTTATTATGGCCTGGGCAGAACATGGATTTTCTCTGTCTTTTTCAGTTGTAATTCTGAATGACTCAAGCTCAAAAAAAGGTTTGAACTGATTTGTAAATTTTTCCATCAAAATTTTTAATGACCCGTTAGCAGTATCAAACTGATATCCCTCATGCTCAAGACGTTTAATTTCAGAGACTATCTTGCTGCTGTCAAGTCCATCGCCGGCATCAAGGTCTATGCCCAGCTCTTTTGATTTATATTCAATATTACTCTTGCCTGAAAGGTCTGAAACCAGCACACGCCTTCTGTTGCCTATTATTTCAGGAAGCATATGTTCATATGCCCTGGGGCTTTTCATAATAGCGTTTACATGAATTCCTCCCTTGTGCGCAAAGGCGCTTTCACCCACAAAAGGTCTGTTGTTTAAAGGAGTCATATTTGCGATATCGCTCACAACCCTGGAAACTGTTTTAAGTTTTGCAAGATTTTTTGATGAGATACAGGAGCGTCCCATCTTGACCTGCAAAAGCGGTATTATTGAAGTAAGATCTGCATTGCCGCATCTTTCGCCGTAGCCGTTAATGGTTCCATGCACCATAACAGCCCCTTTTTGTATCGCTATAATTGAATTTGCAGCAGCCAGGCCGCAGTCGTTATGCGTGTGGATTCCAATTTTAACGGGATCCGGACTTTCTTTTGTCTGTAAGTTTTCTTTAAAGAATGCTTGCAGATTGTCTAAAATAGATTCTACTTCAAAGGGAAGTGTGCCGCCGTTTGTGTCGCAAAGAACAATAAATTCCGCCCCGCCTTCCACGGCTGCCAGCAAGGTTTTTACGGCATAATCAGGATTTGCCTTATACCCGTCGAAAAAATGCTCGGCATCGTATACAACCTCTCTTTTATTATCCTTTAAAAAGGAAACCGTTTCCTTTATCATGGCAAGGTTTTCTTTTAGAGTGTTTTTCATTACCTGCTCAACATGAAAATCCCAGGTCTTGCCGAAAATTGTTAATACAGGAGCTTCGCTTTCCAGAAGGGCTTTTAGGTTAAGGTCTTTTTCCGGCCCTATGCCTGGTTTGCGGGTTGAACCAAAAGCCGATAACTTTGCATTATTAAATTTGGTTCTTTTTGCAAGTTGAAAAAACCGGACATCCTTGGGGTTGGAACCGGGCCATCCTCCTTCAATATAATGAATCCCGAGATCATCCAGCCTCTTTGCGATAATCAGCTTGTCATCGGCAGAGAAATTGATGCTTTCTCCCTGGGTTCCGTCTCTTAAAGTTGTATCATATATGAGGATAGAGTCCATTATCCGGTTTTCTCCAATGCAAAATAAAAGCTAACCAAAGGTATTTTTTAATTTATTTGTTTCTGTTTTCCGGTCGTAAAGCTCTGACTGCAGCCCCGGCTTTCCACATTTCCGAGTTTTTGATCTCGTCAAGTTCTTTGGTAAGGCTAACCTTGTAATCAGGAGCGCTGTTTACCTCTAAAACTCTTTGTGTCTCTTTTCCTGTTTTAACACGGCTATACAGATCTTCAAAAACAGGAGTAACAGCGTCGCGAAATTTAGGTGACCAGTCCAATGCTCCCCTTTGTGCAGTTGCGCTGCAATTGGAAAACATCCAGTCCATGCCGTTTTCACCCACAAGGCGGATAAGACTTTGTGTCAGCTCTTCAACAGTCTCATTAAAAGCTTCGCTGGGTGAGTGACCGTTTTTTCTTAAAATATTATACTGCGCCTCCATGGTTCCGGCGAGGCATCCCATGAGCACTCCGCGCTCTCCTGTGAGATCACTGTAAACTTCATTTTCAAATGTTGTATGAAAAAGATATCCTGAACCTATGGCTATGCCAAGGGCGATTGCCCTTTCTTTTGCCCTTCCTGTATAATCCTGATGCACTGCAAAACTGGAATTTATACCGCTTCCATCCAGAAAATTTCTTCTGACATTGGTTCCTGAACCTTTTGGCGCAACAAGGATTACGTCAATATTTTCAGGAGGAATTATTTTAGTCTGATCTTTATAAACAATCGAAAAACCATGGGAAAAATAAAGGGCATCACCCTCGTTTAAGCATTCTTTAACAACTGGCCATGTTGCCGTCTGACCTGCATCGGAAAGAAGAACCTGAATAACAGTACCTTTTTCTGCTGCCTCTTTTATTGGAAAAAGAGTCTCCCCGGGGATAAATCCATCAGCAACAGCCTTGTCCCAGTATTCATCTCCTTCGAGTTGCCCTATGGTAACATCAAATCCGTTATCTTTAAGGTTTAAAGCCTGGGCCGGACCCTGAACTCCATAACCCAGCACAACTATTTTTTCATCCTTAAGAACCTCTTTTGCTTTTTCCATAGAAAATTCTTCAGAAGTAACAACCTCTTCAATTACTCCGCCAAAATCGATATTGCCCATTTTTGTCTCCTTAATTTATAATATATTTAGTATGATCTGTTTTTTAATAAAATTATCTACCCATTACGTGAAAATATAATACTATTTAGGTTCTCTAAATAAAGCTATAACTCCGGTCCTTGCAATCTCCTTTATACCTATGGGTTTTAGAAGATTTAATATGGCAGACATTTTTTCTTCATTGCCCGTGACTTCCAGTGTATAATGTTCCTGGCTCACATCAATAACCTTGCACCTGAAGATATCAACTATCCTTAAAATGTCAGCGCGGTCTTCCTGCTTTGCCTGAACCTTTATAAGGGCCATTTCCCTTGCAACATATTTTTTATCAGTAAAATCATTTACTTTTATCACGTTTATAAGTTTGTTAAGCTGTTTTTCTATCTGCTCAATAATGGGCAGCTCAGCCTTTGTTACTATCGTAACCCTTGAAACAAGAGGATCTGTGGTTTCAGCAACACAAAGGCTTTCAATATTATAACCTCTGCCGCTAAAGAGTCCTGATATCCTGGAAAGTACACCAGGCTGGTTGTCCACAAGAATTGAAAGCACGTGTTTATCTTCTTTCATGGCTAATATCCTTTAAATTTTCATTAGCAATACATAAGGTCTTGATACATTATGTTAAAATTTCTTAAACCAGCAGCATCTCCGTAATTGGGGCTCCGGCAGGCACCATGGGATATACACTCTCTTCCCGCTCCACAACAAAATCCATAACTACCGTTGTTTTGCTGGAAAGCCCTTTTAAAAGAACCTCTTCAACCTCTTCAGGTTTGGTAGCCCTTAAGCCCATTGCTCCATATGCCTCTGCAAGTTTTACAAAATCAGGCGCATGCTCCATGTTGGTGCAGGCGTATCTTTTTTCATAAAAAAGCTCTTGCCATTGTCTTACCATGCCAAGATATCCGTTATTTAAAATAACCACCTTTACAGGCAGACAAAACTGCATTGCAGTTGCCAGCTCCTGAATGTTCATTTGTATGCTGCCGTCTCCGGCAATATCCACAACAGTTTGATCAGGGCAGGCAGTTTGCGCTCCTATGGCTGCGGGCAGCCCAAACCCCATACAACCCAACCCTCCTGAAGTTATAAAATGATTCGGCTTGTTAAAGTGATAATACTGTGCAGCCCACATCTGATTCTGGCCTACTTCAGTGGTGATTATTGCATTGCCTTTGGTCAATTCGTATAGCTTTTCTATAACAAACTGAGGTTTTATAATATCCTTCTGGGTATATGCAAGAGGGCTTGTCTCCTGCCATTCTTGAATTTTGTCCAGCCATTTTTGTCTCTTGCTTTTAACATCTTTGAAGTCTTTTTCTTCGAGAAGATTATTAAGGGCCGCCAGAGTAATTTTACAGTCGCCGACAACGGGCACGGCAACAGAAACATTTTTATATATGGATGTGGGGTCTATATCTATATGCACTATTTTTGCCTGGGGGGCAAAAGAATCTATCTTCCCTGTTACACGATCATCAAAACGGACTCCTGTTGCAATAAGAAGATCACATTCTCCAATGGACATATTAGCACGATATGTGCCATGCATGCCCAGCATGCCCAGCCATAGCGGGTCTGTTCCGGGAAATCCTCCAAGCCCCATTAAAGAACCAGTGACAGGCGTCTGGGTTTTAATGGCAAGCTCGGTGAGTTCTTTGGAAGCGCCTGAAAGGATTACCCCTCCTCCTGCAAATATAACCGGTTTTTTAGCATTTTTAATCAGTGTTACAACCCGTTTCAACTGTTTCATGTTAGGGCTGTAGGTGGGATTATATGAACGCATCTTCACCTTTTCCGGGGCCTTATAATTTACAACAGCATTGCTGACATCTTTTGGTATATCTATTAAAACAGGGCCCGGTCTGCCTGAACTCGCAATATAAAAAGCCTCTTTTATTGTTTTAGCAAGATCTTCAGCATGTTTTATAAGATAGTTGTGTTTGGTGCAGGGTCTTGTTATCCCGACTATGTCCACCTCCTGGAAAGCATCGTTTCCAATCAGATTTGACGGCACCTGGCCTGTAATTACAACAATGGGAATGGAGTCCATATATGCAGAGGCAATCCCCGTGACAGTATTTGTGGCGCCGGGCCCGGATGTTACCAGGCACACACCTACCTTGTTGCTGGCTCTGGAATAACCGTCCGCAGCATGGACAGCGCCCTGTTCATGGCGTACAAGGATATGCTTTATATCTTCTTTATCAAGTTCATCATAAATATCAATAACAGCTCCACCAGGATATCCGAAAATTGTATCTACGTTTTCATCCTTTAACGATTTTATTAGAATTTGTGCGCCTGTCAGTTTCATAATTAAACCTCCCTTGTTGAGCCGATTTTAAAACGTCCCATTTTGCCCGATCTCTGCGTCAGTCTCAAATTTTAATCCTCTAAGCTACCACAGCTCCCTGGCTGGCGGATGAAACCATTTTCGCATACCTCGCCATATAGCCGTGGGTTATTTTTGGTTCAGGAGGAGTCCATGCGGCAAGCCTTTCCTTTATCTTTTCTTCAGGGAGTTTTAAATTGATTTTTTTGTCAGGGATGTTAATTTCAATTATATCGCCTTCTTTGATAATCGCTATAACTCCCCCCTGCATGGCTTCAGGTGATATATGGCCTATTGCTGCTCCCCTTGTGCCTCCTGAAAAACGTCCGTCAGTAATAAGTGCCACATGCGCGTCCAAGTTCATGCCGGCAATGGCTGAAGTGGGGGTCAGCATCTCTCTCATTCCGGGTCCTCCCATGGGCCCTTCATAACGGATTACAATGACATCCCCTTTTTTAATTTTTTTTGTCATAATAGCATTACTTGCTTCTTCTTCTGAATCAAATACCCTCGCAGGTCCTTCATGGCACATCATTTCATCCAAAACCGCCGACTGCTTTACCACGCATCCATCAGGCGCAAGATTGCCAAAAAGAACAGCCAAACCTCCCTGTTTATGATAGGGGTTTGCAATTGGTCTTATAATATCAGTATCTAAAACCGATATTTGGCTTATGTTTTCTCCTACGCTTTTTCCCGTAACAGTAATACATTCAGTATTAATAAGTCCAGCGCCGGACAGCTCACTTAACACAGCCTGGATTCCGCCGGCTGAATTTAAATCTTCTATATGATGAATTCCTCCCGGGCTGAGGGAAGACAGATGCGGTGTATTTTTGCTTATTTCATTAATAAGATCAAGGTTTATGTGTACATTGGCTTCTTTTGCAACAGCCGCAAGATGAAGCACGGTATTTGTTGAACATCCAAGGGCCATATCAACTGCCAGGGCATTTCTGAAAGCCTTTTTTGTTAATATTTTGCCTGGAGTTATTCCATCTTCAAGAAGCTTCATTATCTGCATTCCTGCTTTTTTGGCCAAACGGATACGAGCTGACATTACAGCCGGAATTGTGCCGTTGCCCGGAAGCCCCATGCCTATGGCCTCTGTAAGGCAGTTCATGGAGTTGGCAGTAAACATGCCGGCGCATGAGCCGCATGTGGGGCATGCGGCATCTTCAATTAAGCTTAGCTCTTCTTCGGTCATTTTTCCTGAAAGCACTGCCCCAACAGCTTCAAAAACTGTAATCAGATCTATTTTTTCAGTTTTTTTACCTTTGCCATCTTTTTTTTTGGGGCGATCTCCAGCCAGCATTGGCCCCCCGCTGATTATGATCGTGGGGAGATCAAGCCTTGCTGCTGCCATAAGCATCCCAGGAACTATCTTGTCACAATTTGTCACCATTACCATGGCATCAAATGCGTGGGCAGTGGCCATTACCTCTATTGAATCGGCAATCAGTTCCCTGCTTGCAAGGGAGTATTTCATGCCCACATGATTCATGGCAATACCGTCACATACACCGATGGTACCGAATTCGATGGGTGTGCCTCCTGCCATATAAACCCCGGCTTTCACAGCTTCGGTTATCCTGTTTAAATGGATATGACCTGGTATTATGGCGTTTGCGGAATTGGCAATACCTATGAGCGGGTTCTTTATTTCAGTATTAGTATATCCCATGGCCTTAAACAGGCTGCGGTGGGGTGCTCTTTCTATGCCTTTTTTTGCATTATCGCTTTTCATTATCTCCTTGGCTCCCTTAGCTGTTTTCTTTGTTCAAGAAAAAAAATCCGTTATCAGGTCAGGCTGATAACGGATTTTTTATTTTATATGAATTAGAACAAAATTAAACCATTATCAGGCCTTAAATTTGGTTGAGATAAGTATCCCGACCATTAGACCGACAGGCACAAGTCTGCCGCCAAGACTAAACAGGTTTAAAATTGCTATGATTTTTTTCATTATAAATTTCTGAATTGAACAATTTTTATTAATAGCCATTAAAAATATTGTCAAGCTTTTTATGGACTTTTTTATAAAATTCCTCAATTTGGCATACTGTCTGTTTTTTTGCTTTCCTCAAAATATCTCCCCACAGCCTGTTGTATTCAAAAAAACCCTTTTAGGCAAACCATTAAAAAAGGCAAGGGTGGCAGGCATGCCTGTGCAGTGACTTACACCTATCCTTTTGACGTCAAATTCGCGCAACCAGTTTATGATTTGTTTTAACTTCATATCCGATGCCTGACCAAGATGAAGACCGCCCATTATGGCATATATTTTTTTGTTTCCTGTTAAATTGATGACATGTTTCAAGGTATTGATCAAACCCCTGTGACAGCAGCCAAGCAAAACAACAAGACCTTTTTCAGTATCAAGAATAAGAGAACTGTCATCTGCAAGCGGGTCAGGCACGTTTTGTTTTTTTTCTTTTATATAAAAGACTGATTCAATTGCCTCAAACCCGGTTTGCATGGGTATTTCACCTGTTGTTATAATACCGTCGGCAATTTCAACAGGTTTTCTGCTTATCTGCAGATTAATCTTTGCTTTTTCAAGAAAATCTTTATTAAAGGGGGCGCCAATATATCTTTCTTCGTTATTTTTGATTGCAAGTTTATGAGCAAATATATCAGGATGAGCAATAAGCTTAAAATTTTTGTTATACTCAATAAGCCCTTTTATGCCCCCTGTATGGTCATAATGACCGTGGCTCAATGCCACAGTGTCGATTTTATTCAAATCCAGCCCAAGGAGTTTTGCATTATTAAAAAGAGCTTTCCCCTGACCTGTATCGAATAAAATTTTTCTCTTGTTATTTGTTTCAATCAAGAATGAAATCCCGTGTTCACCAATGAGCCCCTTGCCCATGCAAACCGAATTTTCCACAAGAGTTGTTACTTTAAAATTCATAAAATTTAATGATCGCAGAGGTTGTCACCTGAAATAAGGGAATCTTCAAGATAATGTTTTATCAGGGCTTCAGGCTCAAGAGAAGGAGCGCCTGTAACAACTTTAATCCCTTGTTCATTGAAAAGGGTGATGGCTTTTTGTCCCATTCCGCCTGCAATAATTACATTGGCTCCAAGTTTACCAAGCCATGCCGGCAGTACGCCTGGTTCATGTGGGGGAGGCACCAGCATCTCTTTGTTTTTTATTTCATTATTTTCAACATCAAGAATGGCAAATTCCTTGCAGTGTCCGAAATGAGCTGTGAGTTTTCCTTCTGCCATGGGTATTGCGAACTTCATTATATAGTTCTCCTTATAATTTATTTAATATAACAGGGTTTGCCTTTGGCAAACATTTATTTTACATATTCAAGCAGTTTTGCTGCAATATCTCCAAGCGCCTTTGTTACAGGGGAGTCTGTATATTTGTCCTGAAAGGATGTGCCTGAATCACCACACTGCACAACATTAAGGTCAAAAGGAACTTTTCCTAAAAAATTAACCCCCATGGCGCTGCTTGTTTTTTCACCCCCGCCTGATCCAAAAATATCAATATGTTTATTGCAGTGAGGGCATGTTAAGCCGCTCATATTTTCAACCAGACCGACGATATCCATTTTAACGGTTTTGCAAAAATTTATTGATTTTCTTACATCAGCAAGGGCAACCTCCTGGGGAGTTGTAACTATAATCGCTTTTGCATCAGGGATAGTCTGGGCGACTGATAATGGCTCATCACCTGTTCCTGGCGGAGAATCGATAATAAGAAAATCAAGGTCATTCCATTCCACATCACCGATAAACTGTTTAATTGCAGAATGTTTAATCGGCCCTCTCCATATTATTGCGTCATCTTTATTAGGTGAAAGGGACTCTATGGAAACCGCAGCAAGGTTGTCCGAATATTTTATGGGTTCAAGCTTCCGATTTTCACTCAGCCCCAGCATATCTTTAAGCCCCAGCATCCTTGGCACGTCAGGGCCATGCAGGTCAACATCCATAAGCCCTACCTTATAACCCAGTTTTGACAAAGCTATGGACAGATTTACAGAAACGCTGGTTTTGCCCACGCCGCCCTTGCCGCTCATAACAATCAACTTGTTTTTTATTTTTGCCAACGATTCCTTAATGGAAACATCCTGCTGATCTTGCGCTTCTTTTTGTTTTGCAGCGCTGCAATCGCTGCTATTGCATTCTCCCATTACTCTTATCTCCAGTATTAGTTGGTTCTTCTGTTTTTTAGAATTATTATATATATTAAGCCCAGATATATTAAGACCAGATATATTAAGCCCAGTGACCTTCCACATTAGCGGCATCAGTAGGTTTTAATTCACCTTTTTTATATTGCTCAACCGCATCTTTTACCAGACCGCCGACTCCTATAATAATTTTAATGTCCGCACTTTGCAACACTTTAAAAGCCTTGGGACCACAATTGCCGGTGATAAGCAACTCTACATTATTTTCGATTATTGTTTTTCCGGCCTGTATCCCGGCTCCCTGGGGAAGGTTTAAATTCTGTGTATTTTCGACAAGCTTAAAATCCATTGTTTCAGAGTCCACTATAATAAAATAAGCTGCTCTTCCAAAACGCGGATCTATTGCTGAATCCATATCTTTTCCTGTTGCTGTAACGGCGATTTTCATAATTATTAATCCTTATATGGTTTAATTAAAATATAAATTTATTTTAGAGCGAACCCTAAAGATTTTTATTTTTACATAAAGGGCATAGTGCCGGCTTGTCGGATTCTTCAGGCTCCTCCCAGTTGTGACTGCATTTGCAGCAAGTATTTTGTTTTGTCCTGCCTGCTATCTCATAGTTCCCGCCTTCAATATTTATGGCTTTCCCGTTAATAATAGCATCTGCAACAACTTTATGCGCCTTTTGAATAATTCTGCCGAATGTTGCCCTGGAAACCCCCATTTTTTTACCTGCTTCCTCATGGGACATGTCCAGAAGATCAGATAGTCTCAGGGCTTCACTTTCATCAACTGTAAGTTGAACTTCAGATAAATCCATCATGGGTATGCCTCTCGGCTTAAAATAGTTCACTCCGGGATTACAGGTAACGATTCTATTTTTTTGAGGTCTGACCATGTATTCACCTTTATGAGAATATGCTCATAATTATTAAAATAAGGATTGGTTTGAATTTTGTCAAGAATTAATGATTGATGGTCTCGTAAAAAGTCGAGATCAATTGGACAGTAGATTATGAGCGTTCGCTCATAATTGATTACAAATTAATAAAAATATATTTTAGCGAACCAAATCGCATAAAAATGCTCTTTGA
>Ga0190313_1001464_pt1 | contig 12744 bp, 15 predicted proteins | sample 4870071011_MG_FD_169989 | JGI IMG/M metagenome (GOLD analysis project Ga0190313, IMG submission 169989) | Hydrothermal vent sediment bacterial communities from Southern Trench, Guaymas Basin, Mexico - 4870-07-10-11_MG | ecosystem: Environmental > Aquatic > Marine > Hydrothermal vents > Sediment ...
TTGCACCATCATTAGTGATCGTTACATCGCCGAGAGTATCAACAAGCATCTTATCCATTCCTTTAGGACCATAAGTCGTTCTTAAAGTCTCTGCTACCGCCCTTACAGCCATAATATTTGTTCTAAGCGCATCTCTACCAGCTGTTCTCTGAGTACCTTCTTTTAATATGAGTACAGGTACACCCATAGGCTCAATAGCCACTTCCATCACCCTCCATGATAAGTATTGATGATTCCATCTAATCAAATACCATGAGAGAGGTTCTATATAAACTCTACTCTCATGATCCTGTTAATGCGGTACAAGTACAAGAGATCAGGGTCTAATGGAAAATATGTAAAGTTTTATAAATATCTATTACAATTCCACGTATATAGCTGTCTACTACTCTACACTATCTATATAAAGCTTAGAGGGATACAGCATGGGTAAAGTTAGAATAAGACTAGTTAAAAGAACTGCTAGAGAACTACTAGAAAAGTATCCTGATCTATTTACAACGGACTTCGAACATAATAAAGAAGTTGTAAAAAGACTCATAAATATTAAGTCTAAGAGAATAAGGAATAGAATAGCAGGTTATATAACTCATCTAGTAAAATTGAGAAAGAAACGAGAACTGCTATCAGTTTCAAAGATCTAATTTCTAGTTTAGTATTTTATGAACAATTATACATACACATTATACATTAGGGAATTCGTTTAAAGATACAATCTACTCTTTAAAGTAGGGAATAGGAAAATGAAAAACTTACACGACATAATACCGAAAATATCAATCCCTAAACCCTATTCATATAAGTTTAGACTTCATAAAAATGAAGTCTATGGATATGTCTTTATATGCAACTTTAGGAATGAACCTACTACTTCCATTCTTGAAAGACTTTCTAAAATTATGGATAGATATGAAGATTCAATAATAGCATTAGCACCTATGCATATCATTCCATCAATAAGGGTCCTAGCATTAGCGACACTCTATACTTACAACGTATATCTTAAACAGAAGAGAAAGATACGAAATAGAGCTCTACTTTTATTATCAATTATTTTTGCTAAAAGACAACTTTTTGACACTATCAACATTATAAATAAGTATATTAGCAAAAAATCCGAACTCATTATAATAGGTTATAAGAAATATATGGAGAATTTATTAAATGATTTAAAAGATATCCTTGTTTATTGTAGAAATTGCCAAGACAATGATTGGGAATTAAGTACTCGATTTAAAGAAGTTTACGGCATAGAACCCTTTACTAACCATGAAGTTAATGAAAAAATCGTAATCACTAAAATCACTAGACATTACTTATCTCTTTTATGAGCAATCCTAATTATTATCTACCATTCCTCTTCTTCCTCCCACCACTCCTCTTCTTCTTCAAGTTCCTCTTCAAGCTCTAGTTCCTCTTCTTCCCACCATTCTTCTTCATAGAACAGCATCTCCCTTTCACCTAGGGAATTGTTTTTATCATTTTCAAGATAACCCTTACATCTGATTAGATTAAAAACATTTCCACTATAGAGAAGCCATGTATGTAGCTAGTTTATTGATAGAAAGGTTATATAGGGGGTCTATACCTAAACTAAAAAAGATTCAAAGCATGATAAACGGTGTAGATTAAATGGTAAAATTCTGTCCCAAATGTGGGGGTTTAATGGTACCGACAAAAACTGGTAAAAAAATATATCTACAATGTAGTAAGTGTGGCTACAAGATTGAAATGGACAAATCTGCTAGAGAGAAGTACAAAATATCGTACGAGGTTGAGGAAGAAAAAAGAGTAGTTACTGCAAAAGCTATAAAAGGTGTTAGGAGAGCATTGACGCCGGAAGAGAGAGAAATGCTACAAGAATATTATGAAGTATTCTTAGAATCATTTGAGGCTGAAGAAGGCGGAGCCGAGTAACATCATCTCCTACTTATTTCTCTCAGATAATACCAGGTCTTCATCCAAGAAGTTTTCTTGTCCGTGCCGTCACCACTCATCATCTATTTCAATTTATATTAGATTTTTACTAAGCTATATAAGTTGGGTATATCCATTTCATATATCTAAATATTGATGCAACGGGAATCTTAGGGGATCAATTTGGCAAGAATAGCAGTAATTGATAGAGAGTATTGTAAACCTAGTAAGTGTAATTTAGAGTGTATAAGATTTTGTCCAATTAATAGAAGAGGTGTTAAGAAAGCCATAGAACTTTCTCCTGATGAAAAAGTAGCGGTTATATATGAGGATATATGTATTGGCTGTGGAATTTGTATAAAGAAGTGTCCATTTAAGGCGATATCTATTGTTAACATACCGGAGGAGTTTGAAAAGAATGTTGTCCATAGATATGGAGAGAATATGTTTAAACTCTATAATTTACCTATGCTTAAAAAAGCTAGAATATTGGGTATTATAGGTAGGAATGGCAGTGGTAAGACAACATCAATAAAGATCTTAAGTGGACTCTTAAGACCTAATCTCGGTAGATATAGTGAGCCTCCTGAATGGGATGAAGTTATTAGAAGGTTTCGTGGAACAGAGTTACAGAATTATTTAAAGAGTCTAGCCGATGGTAGGCTTAGGGCGGTTGTTAAGATCCAATACGTAGAACTTGCTAAACGAGCATTAAAGGGCACAGTAAAAGATCTACTTAAAAAAGCTGATGAACGGGGAATATATAGAGATGTCATAGATTATATGGGTTTAAAGGAAGTTATGCATAGGAATATTAAGCATCTTAGTGGAGGCGAGCTGCAGAAATTTCTTATATCAGCTGTACTCGTAAAAGATGCTGATGCATACTTCTTTGATGAGCCATGTAGTTATCTTGATGTTAGGGAGAGAATGAGAATAGCTAAGGCGATCCATGAATTCATTGATGTACCTAATAAATATGTAGCTGTCATAGAACATGACCTAACTATTCTAGACTATATATCGGATAACGTAGTCGTAATTTATGGCGAGCCGGGAGTATATGGTATTGTCTCCAAACCTTATGGTATTAGAGCAGGTATAAACCATTATCTACAAGGATACTTGCCTGCAGAAAATATGAGAATTAGGAAAGAAGCAATAAGGTTTAGAATACTTGTATCTGAGAGAATATCGCCAACAACGGATTACCCGATAGTCCAGTGGAGCTCCATGATAAAAAGTTATGGTAATGGATTTAAACTACTAGTTGAAGCTGGAGAAGCTTACCCAGGAGAGATCATAGGTATTCTTGGACCTAATGGCATTGGAAAGACTACCTTCATTAAACTTTTAGGTGGAGAGTTAGAGCCTGACGATGGAGAAGTACTCATTGGTGTTAAAAAAATTAGCTATAAGCCTCAAGAAATATCACCAAAGATTTTTGATGGAGATACTGTAGCTGCTAACCTTAGATTAGCTGATCCAAATTCATTAAATCCTGCTTCATGGATTTATGCAGAGCTTATTAGAAAGCTCAGACTACATAGGATGCTTGATCGTTATGTAGAGGATCTTAGTGGAGGCGAGTTACAGAAATTAGCAATTGCTGTATCATTATCGCGAAAAGCACAGCTCTATCTACTTGACGAGCCATCAGCATATCTTGATGTTGAAGAAAGACTAAGTATTGCAAGAGTTATTAGACGTATTATTGAGGAGAAACGTGTTACAGCATTCATTGTAGAGCACGATCTTATGCTTCAAAACTTTGTTGCAGACAAGATCATGGTATTTACTGGCGAGCCGGGTATAAGAGGTAAGGCTTTAAAACCAGTTGATCTTAAGACAGGGTTTAACATGTTGCTCAAGGAGCTTGACATAACCTTTAGACGTGATCCAATTACTGGAAGACCGCGTGTCAATAAGCCAGGTTCGTATCTTGATCGATACCAAAAAAGTCGTGGAGAATATTATATGCTTGAAGAAACTTGTGAAAGGCGTGGTGAAACCTAATTTTTAAATATATATTTAAAAAATCAAAGTATATTCTCCAAGATATTATATAGATGTTTAAAATAACATTTTTAACCCCTACTACATATAGATACAAAGTGAAATCATTAATTCACATATGGTGAACTGTGTATGGCTAAGAAAACAACTCTTTCAATAATTAAAGCAGATGTTGGATCCATTGCCGGACATCACATGCCCCATCCAGATCAGTTAGCTGCATGTACAAAGATACTTGCTGAGGCTAAAAGGAAAGGTATCATAATAGATTTCTACGTAACACATGTTGGAGACGATATACAGTTAATTATGACCCATGATAAGGGTGTTGATCACCCAGATATTCATGGACTCGCTTGGCAAGCTTTTCAAGAGGCTGCAAAGATTGCTAGAGAACTAGGATTGTATGCTGCAGGCCAGGATCTTTTAAGTGAGGCTTTTTCAGGTAATGTTCGTGGTATGGGACCTGGTGTTGCAGAGATAGAATTTGAGGAAAGACCTAGTGAGCCTGTAATAACGTTTCATGCTGATAAGACTGAGCCTGGAGCGTTCAATCTCCCACTATTCAGAGTATTTGCAGATCCGTTTAATACTGCTGGATTAGTAATTGATCCTAAGATGCATGATGGATTCATATTCGAGGTCTATGACGTATTTGAGGGTAAGAGTGTTAAATTAAATGCTCCTGAAGAAATGTATGATATACTTGCACTCATCGGTACTCCAGGTAGATATGTTATAAAGGCTGTTTATAGGAAAAGGGATGGCTTACAAGCAGCTGTAGTAAGCACTGAAAGACTAAATCTTATAGCTGGTAGATACGTTGGTAAAGACGATCCAGTAGCTATTGTACGTGCACAGCATGGTTTACCAGCTGTCGGTGAAGTACTAGAGGCCTTTGCCTTCCCACACCTAGTAGCTGGATGGATGAGGGGTAGTCATCATGGACCACTCATGCCTGTATCTCAGAGATACGCTCGTGTAACAAGATTTGATGGACCGCCTAGAATCATAGCTCTTGGATGGCAGATCAAGAACGGCAAACTCATTGGACCAGCTGATCTCTTTGACGATGTAGCATTTGATGAGACTAGAAGACTAGCACAATTAGTAGCAGAATATATGAGGAGACATGGACCATTCATGCCGCATCGTCTAGGTCCTGAGGAGATGGAATACACTACGTTGCCAGCTGTTCTCGAAAAACTTAAGGATAGGTTTGTAAAAGTTGCTGCAGCACCTAAGGGTATCCATAAGCATCCAAGTGAAATGTTAAGTACAACCAGAGAATCAAGCGAGTAAATGAGTTTTTCTCTAAACTAAAACTATTTTTCCCATATAAATAATATATATTGTTAGAAGGTGGTTTATTGTGGCTCTAAAACCTATAGTTGCTGTAAATTTTAAGGCATATTATCCGTATAGTTTCGGTGAATATGCATTAAGACTCGCTAAATCAGCAAGAAAAGTGTGGGAAGAGACTGGTGTAAGAATAATACTTGCACCACCATATACTGAGATAAGGAGGATCATTGAAGTTGTTGAAGGCACTGAGATAGAGGTTTATGGGCAACACGCTGATCCCATAGAACCAGGTGCTAGAACAGGCTATATTCCATTAGAAGCTCTTGTTGAAGCCGGTGCACACGGAGTTATACTAAATCATAGTGAACATAGGCTTAAACTAGCTGATATAAACTGGCTTATTAAGAGAGCACAAAAACTCGGTTTAAAAACCCTTGTATGTGCAGATGTGCCTGAGACCGGTGCAGCAGTAGCCGTCCTAGGTCCTGACATGGTTGCTGTTGAACCTCCAGAACTTATAGGTACAGGAATACCTGTTTCAAAGGCTAAGCCTGAGGTAATCACTGGATCTGTGGAGCTAATAAGGCGTGTAAATAAGAATGTACTTATACTTACTGGAGCAGGTATTAGCAGCGGCGATGATGTGTATGCAGCAATTAAACTTGGTACCATAGGTGTACTTGTAGCATCAGCTATAGTAAAGGCCAAGAAACCCTATGATGTAATAAAGGATATGGCCCTAAAGGCTCTTAATGCAATAAAGTAGAATCTTCTCATTAATGCATAGGAATAACTTTTTCTTAAACTTAAAATAAATAGAGCCGCCGGCGGGATTTGAACCCGCGACCACCGGCTTTCCCGACTTCGGAGCATTCTAGAGCCGTTACGAGGCCGGCGCTCTACCCGGCTGAGCTACGGCGGCATTCCTAGATATCTAGATTACTTCTACTATCTTTATAACGTTTAGCAATGCCTCTCTAGGACCGTATGTTAGTAGAATTATGTCTCCATAGGATATTTCATGTTCTGTAAATAATTTTTTATATAGCATATCAATACCCTCTTCATAATCTAGTGTTTTATCTGTTTCTATATAACATGGTTTTACACCATAGTTTAGAGATAATTTTCTAATAATTGCCTTATTACTTGAGCCAGCATATACTTGTACGTGAGGCCTATACTTAGATATTCTTGAGGGCATGAGCCCTGTCTTTGTATATACGAGGATCTTTGAACCTATGCTTTCAGCTAATAATACCAACCCTTTTGCATATTTTTCCCTAGGATTTAATGGTTCGATCCTACGCGTTATAGGCTCTCTTCCTTCCTCAAAGAACCATTTTTCAGCTTCTCTCAATATTTTCTTCAACCACTTAACAGATTCCACTGGATACTTTCCTACTGCAGTCTCGTTTGTTAGCAGTATAGCATCCACACTATCAAATACAGCATTCATTATATCAACAACTTCACTACGAGTAGGCTGTGGACTATTAACCATAGATTCTAAAAGCTGAGTCGCTATAAGAACTGGTTTACCAAACTTTATTGATTCATTAACAATTATTTTTTGAAGTCTAGGTATTTCTTCAAGACTATAGTGCATACCAAGATCTCCTCTAGCTACAATGACAGCATCTGCCTCACTAACTATTGATTTTAAATTTTTAATTGCATTCTTGGTCTCAATCTTAGCTATAACACCAATGTCGTCTCCACCTAATCTAGACAATAAATCTCTAAGCATTACTACATCTCTTGATACACGTACATAACTTAGTGCTAAGTAAGTAAACTCTCTTGAAACCGCGTATTTAACAGCTTCTATATCACTTGATGTAAGAGTAGGTAATCCTATCTCCTTTCCAGACACAATAAGCGTTTTCCGTGGATGGACAATTGCATCATTCAATGCTACAAGTTTGGCATGATCTATATATACTTCCTCAACTCTAAGCCTAACTCTTCCATCATCAAGCAATATAATATCTCCTACCTCTAAGAATTCAAATAACCTACTATAATTAACTGGGACAATCTTTTCTTCGCCGAAATACTTGTTTTCAGGAAAGTATTTTAGAACAACAATATCGCCTTTAGATACTTTGAATGCCTTAAAATCACCTATTCTAAGCTGTGGCCCCCTTAAATCACCTATAATTGCAGGATACACATTAAGCTCACTGGAAACTTCATTTATGACGCCTAAGTATTTATCCCATGTATTAGGATCGCCGTGGCTAAAGTTTATCCTAAACCCTGAAACTCCTTCTCTTAAAAAAGACTTAACCACATCATAATCGCTTGATGCAGGGCCTATGGTAACTATTATTTTTGTTCTAAGCATTCTCCATCTACTCTTTCTCAGGTTTCCCTATCTCTTCATATTCCTTAATGAATTCTTCAACAGATTTAGGTTTTGGTGTAGTTATTATGAGGTATCCTATGTATCCAATTATACAAGCTATAATAAGCATTATTACTAATATGGTATATTTTATGAGTAATTCACTTAATTTAATGCCATAGACTACTCTATTGGGATCAATAATTAATCCATAGATATATAGAACTATAATTAATATAGCAATTATAATTAATAATGCACCAAAAATTTTTGAAGCCAATACATGCACCACACTATATTAGATCAATTATATCTTTAACCTTAACCCCATCTTTAATACCTATCTCTTTAGCTTTAGAAGTAGCGTTAGAAACTCCTTTCTCAAGCATTTCCTCAATACTACTAACTCCAGATACTCGAACAACAACTAGGCCAAGCTTCTCAGCAACATCGAGATTAATATATCCACACATAATAAATCCTCTCTTACCCCTAATCAGTATCAATGGAGGAGCATTAGGTAATTCGATCTCGAAACCAATAACTCCATCCTTAATGTTCTTAACCCTTAAAATAGTATTAACTTTCTCAATATCCATAATAATCCCCTATTTAAATCATGAATAAATAGAATCAAAAATATTTTACTCAAACATACCAGGCCTTAAGAAATAATCTTCCTCTGACAAAGTATTAACTAAAAGAAAGACATAGCTAAGAAATTGTCAAAACAAGGGATAGTAACAAAACTATGATGCATATAAATATCGAATTAATGCCCATGGCAAAGCATAGCCCACTGCAATTGAAACTACTTTATACTTATCAATCTTAGCTAGCCATGGAGAGCACTCGACAATTTATACATAAAGCTAGTGAAAGAAAGTAATGCTGAACCAAAGACTGTTCAAGACCAACAGAAAGAAGTAATAGCAAAACATAGTAGATTAATTGTTCCAAAAGATAACACTATAAAGAACCATGAAATAGCATAAACAAGCCATCAATCCTTTTAGAAATAACTACCTTCCTAATCTATGCCCACCAAGTATAATTCGTATCTAGACTCACATAAAATTTCTAAATAGCCCATAGAATAGAGCAAAAATACAACATATTTAGTATAAAACATAATGAAGACTATTTGTAATGATTATACATTATTGAGTTTTATAATTATTTAAGCCAAGCTTTTTCACTATTATTTTAGGATAATTACTATAGAGAGCTAAAAACAACCATACTTGTTGTCTCAGTATTCATATCTCCTTGTATAACTATTTCTCCATCCATAATCCTATAATCAGTATGTATACCTCCATAAACGGAATCCTGAGCCATAACCATAATCTCTAAACACTTATCAAGAATATGATCATAATCCCTAATAGTGTCAGAATCAGCATAGTATAGGGCTCTATAGAAGTAAACAAATAAGACACACTTATGGACTTGATAACGTTTTGCACCAGTCTTATTTTCATAGTCTTTAACAACTATATCGTGGAAGCCGTAGCCATCCCATATCTTGATTAAATTAAGAAATGATTGTTCTGCTTCAGGCATCGAACCATGTAGCAAATAGTCTAAGGCACGGTAAACAAGGAGATCAGCGTATTCATACCAGTTATTTATTACTACTGATTCATTCATTTCCTCATAGAATATAATATATCCATTAACTTCTCCAACATACTCATTATAGGGCTTATAGAACCTATCAGGCACATTCCTACTAAGAAGAATATCCATTTTCCCATTCCATCCGCCATTATACTTGCTATTCAGTGTTGTAAGTACATTCTTGGCTAATGGAGAATTTAGTACGGCTAAAGCCCTAGCCGCCAAAACATTATCATTAGCAACATAGATCGTTACATTCTCTGGATAAGCAGTTGTAGCTGCTCTTAAAAGCCCTACTTCCTCAATATACTGGTTCTCAAGGAACTTCCGGAGTAGATCCTTGTCGGGCAATGGCTCGGTAATTAATACTTCATAACCAGTATTACGAATCGTTATACCTAGTTATGCAATCATTATAACTAGTATAATTATTAATGGTTTCCATGATAACTAGGTCACCCTAATTATATTATGTATATTACATATGGAGAAAAAGAGTATATCTTAAGAAATCATTGAGTAATTAACAATGGCTAGCTATATGAATGTACTCTTTAAAAATATACGGAACATCTATTAAATAATCAAAACCGTGACTTACACTATTAATATTGGTACCTAATGAAGAACTCTTTGTCAGTAATATGAGAAGCTACTAATATCTATACAAGATTGTAATTGTAGAGTCAGAATAATCATAAGTGTTTTCTTAAGATGAATACTTCACTATATGATGTAACCAGGATCATCATAGCCTATATCAGGGACTATATCATATTTTTACTGAGAAAATTTTAGAGTTACAGCTTATCGTGTAAACAGCTCAAAAAAGTTCAAGAACATTATGGCCTTGCGATAAAGTATATAAATAGTTCATAAATTATGTATGGAATTAGTGATCCTGGAATTATAGAGCCTATTGCAGCTGCAATTGCTTTATATTTTTCAACTTTAGTCGGGCAAAGAATAAGGAAAACTATTATAGCATTGAATAATGAGTAGAAAATACAATAACCTATAGGCCAGGACAATTTAATTGGAAGCAAAAATATAGAAACAAGCACAGAAATGAACCATGTAAAAGAACCAATAAACAAGCCTACGAAGAACCACCATGTACCATAAACAATCTTATCAATTTCCTCAGAAACAACTACTTCATCCAATATACACACCCAACATTTATCATCTATGTATTCTAGAGAAAAAATATTACGAAGCAAATTATACTTCTAAAAAGACTTGCTCACATAATTTTTCAATTTAAAGAATACCCGGTTTCAATAGAAGCAGTGGCGGCCCGATCCCAGCTTGAGGCGGCTGCGAGGCCTCTCGGACCACAAGTATTTAGCATTCAAAGGTTTTCTGGGGAGAATTATTTAGCAGCTGCTAAATCATTTCATTATCTGGAGACCTCACAGCAGGATAATATGGAGCTTATCCTTATACAAACTATAAGCTTGATTACCACAACCTCCTTCAGGGAAGAGCTTAGAGGCTATATGTTCTCGAGGTATGTAAAGGATGATGCTAGACTAAGGTACAGCTACCTATACAAGAACATCAAGATACTGATAGACCCAGCCCATATAACTAGGCTCACTCCTGGCCAGGCCAAACACTTGTTAAATGGAATAGCTACTCTCAGAGATTATCTAAGACTTATAGGGTATAAGAGGACAGCCGATGCAATAGACGATTATCTTAAACAACTACGGAAAATAGCTCCTAAGCCCCAGAAAGTCAGAGTACTAGACTATGAAGTTGATACAAGCATTATAGATAAAGGCCTAAAAGAGATCAAGCAGATAAAAAATGGTAAGCTATGGAAGATCCTAGCACTGATAAGCTTCTTCACAGGCCTCAGAGGAACAGAAATAGTATTCCTATGGAACAACTGGAGAAGACTTAGAAAGATCTATCACAACGGCATAGTGATCATAGAACTAGGATACAATAGGAAGAGCAAGAAAGCATGGATAACAATGCTCCCAGAAAAACTAGCCAATATCATCATGAAAAACTCCAGCAGTACCACAATAACATATAATGCAATAGACAACCTAAGAGACAAGGCAGGGGTCCACGTAGGCCTAATGCGAAAAGTCCACCTGGCTATACTATCAAAAACCATGATGGAACACGAGATAAAGCTACTACAAGGCAGAGTATCAGAGATAACCGTTAGACATTATACCAGGCACCTAAGGGTCATTGCAGACAAGTATAGAGAAGCATATAAAGAATACTTTACTCTCCTAGAAGAGCTATAGCCCTAGAGAATAAGAATACAAAATCCTCTCCTTTTTTCGTTAAATAGAATCTACGCTCCTTATTAGCCTTCTCCTCAACTAATCCCTTAGCCTTCATAATCTCAATATACTTAGCAACAGTATTAGGGCTATACCCCGTCTGCTTCACTATTTCAGTAAAATTAAGAGACCTACTAGGACTATCCCTGATCGCCACAAGAATATAGTACATAATACCTACATCAACCTTCTTAGGCAAACCACCCACCCTAACAAAAGCCGATACACTAACCATAACCTCTGAACCCAATATATTTAAACCCAACATACCCACACCCAAACAGTAAAAGGCGAAATAATCGAGGCCCCTAAAATTATAAGCATGGGTTTCTATAAAAACTAGTAGAGAGAAAATGAGCTCTCTAGGAAGAGCTCTAGAAGACGATATAAAGATTATCATGTTCCTGTTCATTCTAATGATATTCACAGTTACATCTACATACATACTTTTAGAAATGCAGAAAATATTTCCATCACCACTATATTCAACAACCATAAACACTTTAAACACAACAACAATGCTAATAATAACAATAATAGCATCACTTCCACCAGCAACACTTCTTGCAATAATTAAAATACTAGAAAAACTCTAGTTTTAAAGCAATGATTGGTCTGCTAGTAAAATAATAAAAAGTTAAAGAAAAGATGATAAAACTGATAATAAAGCAGCTATTGCAGCTATAATAAACCCGTACTTACTAATTATAAGTAATTCCTTAAAGATTTTATGTAAATCAATATGGCTTCTATAAGCATGAACTGTTTTTGGAAGTTGTTCAATACTTTTATGTGTCTTATATGCTAATATGATATACATAGTTGCAAGAGTAATCCATAATGATATTTTCAATAATATCTTTAACCATAGCATTTTTAAACCACCAAATAAAAACAATTGTATATTCAGTCTTATAAAATGGATGATATATCAGTCATAGTCTATTCATAGAATCAAGAGAACTACCAGTAAGCGAAGAACACTATGACAAAATCAAGAAACGGACCATACAAGCATACAAACAACACTGAAAACCACACATCAAAAAACTACTTACAAAAATAAACAATGGCTAAAAACAAAAGCGTGTTTCTAATCAACCATATACCTAGTTTGTGCGATAGTTTTATAAGGAGAGAAAGAGAAAAAGAGAAAGTGAGATATATACGGTGAGAAAAATGGAGGAGGTTATATATAAAATTATGGGGTTAGCCACAAGT
>Ga0190313_1001465_pt1 | contig 12740 bp, 8 predicted proteins | sample 4870071011_MG_FD_169989 | JGI IMG/M metagenome (GOLD analysis project Ga0190313, IMG submission 169989) | Hydrothermal vent sediment bacterial communities from Southern Trench, Guaymas Basin, Mexico - 4870-07-10-11_MG | ecosystem: Environmental > Aquatic > Marine > Hydrothermal vents > Sediment ...
CTGTGGATGATCCCACTCTCCTTTTTACTAATGCTGGCATGGTACAGTTTAAACGCACATTTTTAGGTGAAGACAAAAAAGACTATTCACAAGCGGTAACATCCCAGAAATGTGTACGCGCTGGTGGAAAGCATAATGACCTTGAGAATGTGGGCTATACGGCACGGCACCACACTTTTTTTGAAATGCTTGGAAATTTTTCTTTTGGAGATTATTTTAAGGAAAAAGCCATTGAATATGCATGGGATCTTCTCTTAAATGTTTTCCGCCTTCCCAAAGAAAAACTTCTTATTTCAATCTATAAAGATGATGATGATGCTTATAACATATGGAATAAAAATATGGGGTTGCCCCATGAAAAGATAATAAGGTGCGGTGAAAAGGATAATTTTTGGTCCATGGGGGATACTGGTCCCTGCGGTCCCTGCAGCGAAATTCATATTGACAGGGGGGAAGCTTTTGGCTGCTTGAAACCTGACTGCATGGTGGGATGCGATTGTGACAGGTATCTTGAAATATGGAACCTGGTATTTATGCAGTATAACAGGAATAAATCCGGGGAGTTAACTCCCTTGCCAAAACCGAGTATAGATACAGGAATGGGTCTGGAACGTCTTTGCGCAATTATCCAGAATGTACCCACCAATTATGAAACCGATTTTTTTATACCTATAATTAATACAATTGAATCATTATCTGAAAAAAGCTATGGAAGTTCTCCCCAAACAGATATCTCCATGAAGGTAATAGCAGATCATACCAGAGCCGCTGCTTTTCTCATATGTGACGGAGTTTTGCCTTCAAATGAAGGACGTGGATATGTCTTGCGAAGGATTATGCGCCGCGCCATACGCTATGGCCGGAACATCGGCCTTACACGTCCCTTTCTCAATACAACTGCGCAGACACTCTTTAATATTATGAAACCTGCATATCCTGAGCTCCTGGATGCAAAGGCTTTTATAATGAAGATTATTGAAAATGAAGAGATTCAATTCTCCAAAACTTTAGATAATGGATTAAGGCTGTTAAATGATACACTTGCAGAACTAAAGGCCAGGGGGGTGACCACTGTTCCCGGTGAGATAATATTTAAGCTTTATGATACCTTCGGCTTCCCCGTCGATATTGTGCGGGATGTTGTCAGGGATGAAGATATGACCCTTGATATGGACGCCTTTGATAAATCGATGAAAGAGCAGCGATTAAAATCAAAATCTTCGGCTGTTTTTACACAAACAGGAGATGCTTATAAAAAGCTTTCCTCCCATGGGGTAAAATCTGAATTTAAGGGATATGATAATTTTTCATTAAACTCGAAAATCTTCCTCCTTGTGAAAGACGGTGCAGAGGCATCAGAAGCTTCATCTGGACAGAGCATTGAAATAGTAACAGAATCGACCCCTTTTTATGGAGAATCCGGCGGGCAGGTGGGGGATACAGGAAAAATAAAAGGTACCGATTTTGAAATTAAGGTTTTAAATACCATTAAAAATCCCACGGGAATTATAATTCATAAAGGGAAAGTAGTATCGGGAACAGTAAAAACAGGGGCTGAGGCTCTTCTTGAGGTTGATCAGGGACGGCGAAGGGATATAGCGCGTAATCATACTGCCACCCATATTCTTCACGAGGTTTTGCAAAATATTTTAGGGGATCATGTAAAGCAGGCCGGATCCCATGTGGCCCACGACAGGCTCCGTTTTGATTTTACCCATTTTTCCAGGATCAGCATAAAGGTACTTAATGAAATAGAAGCCCTTGTCAACAGCAGGATAAGAGAAAATATTCCTGTTACGACTCAGAAAATGGATATGGAAGAGGCAAAAAAGACCGGAGCAACAGCCCTTTTTGAAGAAAAATATGGGGACAGGGTAAGGGTTGTATCAATATCTTCTTTTAGCAGGGAGCTTTGCGGAGGAACACATCTTTGCTCCACAGGTGAGACAGGTCTTTTTAAAATTATTCAGGAATCGAGTGTTGCCTCCGGTGTAAGGAGAATTGAAGCATTAACAGGTGCTGCTGCTTTATCATACGTTCAAACAACAGAAAGAATAGTTTATGAAACAGCGCAGCTCATAAAAGAGAAACCTGAAAAAATTGTTGAAAGAATAGAAAAAAATCTTGCTGATTTTAAATCTCTTGAAAAAGAGGTTGATAAATTAAAGGGACAAATAGGACGCTTGAAATCAGAATCAGAAGAAGATGAAACAAAAGAGATAAACGGTGTTAAGCTCATAACCAAAAAAGTTTCAGCTGATACTCCATCTGCGTTAAGAACTCTGGCTGATCAGTTAAAAGATAAGGTAGGTTCAGGAATATTTGTTCTGGGGGCAATTTCCGGACCAAAAGTGCTTCTTTTAACCATTGTTACAAAAGATCTAACCGGCAAATATCATGCAGGAAAAATAGTAAAGGAAGTCGCTGCACTGGTTGGCGGGGGAGGGGGAGGTCGACCGGATATGGCGCAGGCAGGGGGAACACAACCTGAAAATCTTGATATGGCTCTTGAAAAGGCGTGCGATATTGTTGCTGCTGTTAGTTAGAGGCAGGGAACCCGGTTGTTTCGCTGAATAGCTACAAAAAGGCAGCAGTGTCCGGTTAGAATTTTGCGTGAGGGGAGTTTAATTGTTTTTGTAGCGTATTCAAGAAATTTATTCGCAATAGCGGAAAAAACAATTAAACTTTCCGTATTTTCTTTCTGGCAATTTTCTAACCGGACACTGCTGACAAAAAGGATATGTATGATAAAAAAAGATTTAAAAACAGGTTTTATTGGCGCAGGGAATATGTGCGAAGCAATCGTGGGCGCAATGGTCAAGTCTGGTATTTTTCATCCATCAATGATAATGGTAAGTGATATTGATAAAAATCGTCTTGACCATTTTGAAAATATCTACGCTGTAACTGCAATTCCTGATAACTTTAAACTTTTTTCGGAATCGGATGTTGTGGTAATTGCGGTAAAACCTCAGCAGATAAAAGATGTTCTCCTTGCAATTTTAAAACAGAATAATTTTAAGTTAACAAAAAGAAAATTGATTCTATCCATTGCTGCGGGATACTCCATTAAAAAATTTGAAGATATTTTTTATCTTTATATCGATGAAAATTCAAGGCCCGACCTTCCGATAATAAGAGTAATGCCCAATACCCCGGCCCTTGCTCTGGCAGGAATGTCAGGAATGTGTATGAATAAATTTACCACGGATTTTGATGCTGCTTTTGCCAGAAAAATTCTGGAGACCACAGGAAAGGTTATGGATTTTAAAGAAAAAGATTTTGATGGGATAACCGCTCTTTCCGGGTCAGGTCCTGCATATCTATTTTATCTGATAGAATCCATGATAAAGGGGGGGGTAGAAGCCGGCCTTGATCATGATAAAGCCTCTGTTCTGGCATTGGAAACTGTTAAGGGGGCTGCCGCACTTTTGGAGCAGACGGGTGAAGCGCCTGAAGTTTTACGCAAAAAAGTAACTTCCCCAGGGGGAACCACCGAAGCTGCAATAAAGGTTTTTGATGATAATATGGTCAAACAAAATATTATTAAAGGAATCCTGGCTGCTGCAAATCGTTCCAGGGAGCTTGGTAAATAATATAAATATTCAGCGGAACATTTGCATAATAATAAGGCACCCATAAGGGAAGACAGCATAAAAAACGCAGGTTTTACATCCGGATTTCAAAACTTTTTGAGCATTGTTCTGAGGGTATTGCTCGGGCTTGTTTTTGTATGGGCAAGCTGGGGCAAGATACTTGATCCTGCCGGTTTTGCCATTATCATCCAAAATTACAGAATTTTACCAGCCTGGGCTGTAAATCCGACTGCTCTTGTTCTGCCGTGGATAGAGATTCTCTCCGGCTTATCTCTTTTAACGGGCTGGTTTGTGCGGGGAAGTCTTTTGATTATAAATTTTTTATTACTGGTCTTTGCAGTTGCATTTATTATCAATATACAAAAAGGATTAGATATAAGCTGCGGTTGTTTTTCCCTGACACCGGAGACAGCAAAGGGTATGTATTATTATCTATTCAGGGATCTTCTATTGCTTTGCGCGGGTCTTTGGGTATTTTTTTTTGAGATTAAGAAACAGAAATTTTATTGACTTTAATTTATATATACATTTATAGTAATTTTTTATAAAGAATGCCCCAATGAAAAGTCTCTTTTTCATTCAGGGATTACTTTAATTTAAAAGAAATTGTAACTATTCAGCTAATATGTACGGCAACAGGTATAATCTGTTTAAACAATTTCAAATGTTTTAGGATCGGAGATGAAATAAGTTGAGCAGAAATAGCGCAGGATTTTGGCCAATATACAAGGCGCATTAAAAGTTGCATACTATACATTCGGCCTTTGATGCAACGAAGTAGATGGGCCAAAAGACAAGCTATTTCGTTCAACTTATAAAATTTTCGTTCTTTAATCAGATCATGCCTGCTGCATATCTTAAATCAGCGACGCTGAATAGGTACAAGAAATTTATATATTGACTCTATTATATGTTCGGGGCAAATATTATGTTCACACAAAAAGAGGATAGTATCAGGTACCAGCGGTTTTTAAAAGAGCTTTCAGAGCACTTCGAAGTTAAGGAGGGCCCTGTTCCGGCTGCAACTGTTGGTGAAAGGCTTAAAAAAATCAGAAAACAAAAGGGCCTTTCAATTAAGGATCTTTCAGCAAAAACCAGTTTTTCGGCGGAACTGCTATCCCAGATTGAAAACCAGACAGTTACCCCTCAGATAGGGACAATTATAAAGCTTGCAAGGTCTTTGAAAACGGTTTTTGGTACACTTACGGCAGAAGAGGGAATCAATACTTACTCGGTGGTGCGTCAAAATGAAAGAAAGGTGACTTCAAGGCATACATCGCAACAAGGGCATAATTATGAGTATATCTCCCTTGCATCTGATGTGAAGAACAGGCATATGGAGTCATTTATTGTTAAGCTCGGCCCGGAAACACCGGAGCAGGAGCTGTCGATTCATGAGGGCGAAGAGTTTATATTTGTGATTGATGGTGAGATGAAGGCTGTGCTGGGAGATGAAATTGAAATTTTATCCACAGGTGATTCCATATATTATTTTTCAAGCATTCCCCATTTGGTAACTTCGAACAGAAAGGAGCCGACATATATCCTTGCTGTAATTTATACTGGTTAATTTAAAAAAGATTACCATAAGGTAAGGATCGCAAATCAAATAACTTGAACAATATTATTTGTCTTTTGGCCCATCTGCTGTGTTGCATTAAAGGCCGAATATTTCGAGTATTCAACCTTTAATGCGCCTTGCAGATGAACCAAAATTCTTCATAATCTTTGCCCAATTTATTTAATCTCCGATCCTAATCCATTGAAATAGCAAAAAATACTGTAATTATTCAGCGAGCGTGTAAGGCAGCATCTTTCATCAGCCACGCTGAATATAGATCATCATATAAATAATTTCACTGCGTTATCGGTCGTAGGCGTATTATAATACGCCTTCCTCCCTCTGGCCTTGTGAAATGAATTATCTGACAATCTATAGTTACAAAATACTTTACATTGATGGGTATTAATTAATAAACGTGAATTGTATATAGATCGGTTTTTTGTTTGTATTCTGCCAAATAAATCCCCTGAAATTTTGTTTTGCCCCTTTTGTTGTACCAAACCTTTGTTTCTGCTTTTCTTTAAACTCCCTGCGGTAAATTTTCTAAAAAGCTCCATTGTAACCAGAGGATCAAAAAATGCTCACCGAGCTTACCGGCCAAATAGAACGTATTACCTATTCAAATGAAGAAAACGGGTTTACAGTGGTAAGGCTAAAAACCTTTGGCCAAAAAGAACTTGTTACAGTGGTGGGGAGCTTTTTAGCCCCCGTACCAGGTGTAATTCTTAAGATGAACGGTGAATGGATCAATCATGCCAGGTACGGTGAGCAGTTTAAGGTTATAAACTATAAAACTGAAGTTCCCGCCACGGTATACGGTATTAAGAAATATTTAGGTTCTGGTCTGATCAAGGGTATCGGTCCTGTGATGGCTGGGCGTATTGTTGCTGAATTTGCTGAAGATGCCCTTGATGTTATTGAAAATAATATTCAAAAGCTCCGCGGGGTTGAAGGTATAGGAAAAAAACGTATTGCAATGATCCAGGCCGCATGGGAGGAACAAAAAGAGATAAGAAGTGTGATGCTTTTTCTTCAAACCCATGGTGTGGGTATTGGTTATGCAACCAGGATATTTCGTGAATATGGGGACGATTCCATCAAGGTGGTGACGGAAAATCCCTACCGGCTCGCAACCGATGTCTTTGGAATTGGATTTATCACAGCGGATAATATTGCAGAAAAACTTGGATTTGCCAAAGATGCCGTTGTTAGGATTGAGGCTGGTATAATCTATGTCCTTTATCAGCTGTCAGACGCTGGACACGTTTATTATCCCTATGAATCCCTTGTGGAAAAATCGATGAAGATTCTTCAGGTGAAAAGGGATATTGTTACAAAAGCAATCAGTACTATTGCCATGGAAAAAAGGATAGTAATTGAAGATATAAATGATGGGATTGAAGATTTTATCCCTAACAATAAGGGGGTTTTTCTTTCCAGGTTTTATCTGTGTGAAATCGGCATAGCCTCTAATTTGCGTAAACTGATCTTTTCGGCCAAAGGTATACGTTCAATAGATGCGGACAAAGCTGTCGTCTGGGTTCAGGAGGAATTATCAATACGGCTTGCCCCAAAGCAGGTGGAGGCTGTAAAGAGATCCAATATAAGTAAGGTAATGGTGATAACCGGGGGGCCCGGCACCGGTAAAACCACGATTATAAATGCTATTATAAAAATATACTCCAGGGTAACCCAAAAAATTATGCTCACAGCCCCCACAGGGAGGGCGGCAAAAAGGATGAGTGAAACAACCGGTCGAAAAGCAAAGACCATTCACCGTCTTTTAGAGTATAGTTTTGGAGAAGGGGGATTTAAAAAAAACAGCGAAAATCCTTTAAATTGTGATCTTCTTATCGTGGATGAAGCCTCCATGATGGATACTGCTATAATGCATTATCTTTTAAGGGCTCTTCCTGGTGAAGCTGTTTTTATACTTGTGGGGGATGTGAATCAGCTCCCTTCCATAGGGCCTGGAAAGGTGCTGAATGATATAATAGATTCAAAAAAAGTACCAGTGGTAAAACTTAAGGAAATATTTCGCCAGGCAAAACAGAGCAGTATTATTGTTAATGCCCATAGAATTAATATGGGAAAAATGCCTGTTTTCAAGCATTTGGAAAAAAACACTGATCTTTTTTTCATGGAGGAGGATGATCCCCAAAGGGCTTTGGAAATAATAACAGACCTTGTAAAAACAAGGCTTCCCGCTAAATTTAATTTAGATCCGGGCAAGGATATTCAGGTCTTGACTCCAATGCATAAAGGAGTTGTGGGTTCAGGGAACCTTAATGAAAAGCTCCAGGAGGCATTAAATCCTGGAGGCGTTGAAATCAAAAGGGGAAACAGGGTTTACAGGCTTAACGATAAAGTAATGCAGATTAGAAATAATTATGACAAGCTTGTATTTAACGGTGATATAGGCTGGATTGTTAAAATTTCACCGGAGGATCAGGTCCTGCTGATATCTTTTGACGGCAGGGATATTGTTTATGATTTTGCCCAGCTCGATGAAATTGTTTTGGCATATGCTGTTTCCGTACACAAAGCCCAGGGTTCGGAATATCCCGCCGTGGTTATTCCTCTGCTTATGCAGCACTATATTCTTTTGCAGAGGAATCTTATATATACGGCAATAACCAGAGGGAAAAGGCTTGTGGTGATAGTGGGGACTAAAAAAGCCCTGGCAATGGGAGTGAGAAACAATAAGATAATGCATAGGTATACTTTTTTAAAACAGAGGCTCATGTAGCTTTTTAACTGATATGTATACAAATTTGGTATTCTTCATCTGTTGGTTTATACATTATTTATTTCCAGCTTTATTTTTTTTATTTAGGGATAAAAAGTGTAAGTAACTTTTTATTTGCCTGAAAAGGAATAATTTTTATGAATGAATTTAAAGTCAAATTTCTTCCCCATGAGAAAGAAATAACAGTTCCCCAGGGAACAACCCTTATCCGTGCTGCCATGGAAGCCGGTGTGCATATTAATGCTTCCTGCGGCGGCGAGGGGGTCTGTGGAAAATGCCGCGTTCGTTTGGAAAAAGGGACGGTGAAAGAAGGGATTTCCGAAAGGCTCAGTAAAGAAGATATTGAAAAGGGGTACAGGCTGGCCTGCCGGTCCATTGTGACCGGTGATCTGGAAATAAGGGTACCCATTGAATCGAGTATGGATGCCGGCATATTGAATAAACAGAGTACCCCCAGGAAAGCTGCCCATATAAAAAAGATGGATTTTGGGCTGTTAAAGGAAGAAGGGCTCTTTGTTCCCCCTGTGGAAAAAATTTATATAGAACTTCCTGAACCTGATTCCATGGACCATCTCCCGGACGTAACCAGACTTATTGTTTTTCTTAAACAACATTATAACGAACGTCATCTGGTGGTGGATCTTTCTGTTATAAAGAGGATTCCGGATATTTTCCGAGAAAAAAATTTCAAGGTTACAGTAACCCTCATGCGTCCTGTGCAGGAGACCGGAAGAACCCATATAGTCAATATTCAGTCAGGGGATACCATGAATTATAATTATGGAATCGCCCTGGATATTGGAACCACAACCGTATACGCACAGCTTGTCGATCTTATTACGGGAAAAACTCTATCCCAGTTTGGAGAGTTCAACGGACAGATAAGTTACGGGGAAGATGTTATAACAAGAATTATGGTTGCTGAAAAACCTGGAGGCCTTGAAAAAATTCAAAAAGCTGTTATTGATACTATCAATAAGGTTTTTAAGACTGTTATAAAACGGGCAGGAATCGACGAGGATCATATTACAGCTGTCACGCTGTCCGGAAATACCACAATGACTCAGCTGTTACTCGGCGTAAATCCGCGCTATATCAGGAGGTCTCCCTATGTGCCCACTTCAACAATTTACCCCCCTGTAAGGGCTATTGATCTTGGAGTCGATCTAAAAGAGCATGTAACTGCCATGGTTTATCCTGTTATATCAAGTTATGTGGGGGGGGATATTGTTGCCGGTGTCATGGGTTCTGGAATGTATAGAACCAAAAAACTGACTCTTTTGATGGATATAGGCACAAATGCTGAAATTGTTGTGGGAAATGAAGAGTGGCTTGCCTGTGCCGCATGTTCTGCAGGGCCGGCATTTGAAGGAGGGGGCATTGAATTTGGGATGAGGGCAACCAAAGGGGCCATAGAGGATTTTTCCATAGAGCCTGCCACGCTGGAGCCGATGAACATAACCATAGGGGGGGTGAGGCCAAAGGGGATTTGCGGATCAGGCCTTATAATCATAGTTGCAACCCTGTTTGAAATGGGCGTTATAAATAATCGTGGTAAGTTTGACAGGGATACGAACACCCCCAGAATACGTGAAAAAAATGGTATATACGAATACGTACTGGCATGGGAAGATGATGCCCAGGTGGACAGGGATGTGGTAATTACGGAAATAGATATTGAAAATCTGATCAGGGCAAAGGGGGCAATATACAGCGGATGTACGACTCTGCTGGGGGAAGTCGGTATGAATATCCAGGATGTGGAACAGATTTTTCTGGCAGGGGGATTTGGAAGCTATGTTGATCTGGAAAAAGCAATGGTGATCGGCCTTCTTCCTGAAATGGATCATGCAAAAATTACCTTTATTGGAAATAGTTCCCTGATGGGATCAAAAATGGGAGTTCTCACAAATCGTCTTAGAAAAGATGTTGTGGATGTAATAAGTAAAATGACAAATTTTGAACTTTCTGAAACCCCTTCATACATGGATCATTACATGGCATCGCTTTTTTTGCCCCATACAGATACTCAATATTTTCCAAGATTAAAAGAGAGAATGGAAGAACGGAGAAAAATCAATAAAAAGGGATAAAAAAATGGAAAAAGATAGAACTGTATCTTATGCAGATGTTTTAACACAGGACATTTACTGCCATTGCGGAACATGGGTCTATTGTCCTGAAATGAACGGCACAAAGCTTGATGAACAGCAAAACGAAATCGCGTGCATAGGTGAAGGGTGTAGCAAACGTAATGATCATGGAGAATATATGGAATGCCCGGAATGTGGTACAATATATTATCTAACGAAATAGGTTTGAAAATAAATATTTTTACTCCATTACCGGTGGTCGAAGTATTATAATACTTCTTTTTTTTCTTAGTTTGAAGTAATAAATAGATTGTTGACAAATAAATGTTTTGTATGTACATATGTACGTGAAAAAGAATATCTTTAATCATAAGTATGGATAATGGCAGATGGAGGTGAAAGTTTTTTTAAAGGTTATTTTGTAGAAAGTTTATGTTCAACAATGGGTAAATAGTCGGTAAACCCTTTGGGTTTTATTTTAAATAGTGCCGGAACGAAAACCGTCTTTTTCGCCGATACCTGCGCCGGGTCAAATTTTATGCGCAATGAAACATTAGTGCAATCTTCGAAATATTTTATATATTCCTGCGGTTAAAATTTTTGCCCGCCTTGATATCGACGAAAAATCCTAGCTTTCGTTCAGGCACTATTTGTTAACGTTATTTGATTTTACATCTATCCTGATTGAACATAAAAATACTGATTTTTGTTTTTTTGAATTTATTATACTAGTATACTTAGGAGGTAACTTTGGGTTTCGAAATATTTAAAGAATCCTATGCTGGTGGTATTAGAGAAATTTCCATAGGTAAGGGGGATAAGGCTGTTACTGTAGGTGGTGAAACAAGCTATCCTCTATACCTTTTTGAAGGGGATATGCCGAACAAACCGAAAATAGCAATGGAAGTTTGGGATATAAACCCTGAGGACTGGCCGGAATCGGCGATTAGTCCCTTTAAAGACGTTGTTTCAGATCCTGCTGCATGGGCAAAAAAATGTGTTGATGAGTTTGGGGCAGAACTGATTGTTCTCCAGCTGAAAAGTATCGATCCCAATGGGGAGAACGCCGGTCCCGAGGCTGCTGCCGCAACAGTTAAAAAGGTTTTGGATGTAATCGATGTCCCCTTGATAGTCTGGGGCTGCGCTAATCCTGATAAGGATGAGGAAGTTTTAAAAAAGATTGCTGAAGAATGCCAGGGAGCAAATCTGACCATCGGACCGGTGGAAGATAAAAATCATAAAGGGATAGGGGCCGCTGCAATGGGTTATGGGCATACCATAATCTCCTCTTCACCCATAGATGTTAATCTTGCAAAACAGGTAAACATTCTTCTTGAAAATCTTGGCGTACCTGCTGATCACATACTCATTGATCCCACCACAGGCGGTCTGGGGTATGGAATGGAATATTCCTATTCTGTTATGGAGCGTCTCAGGATGGCTGCCATGGCCCAGGGGGACGATAAACTTCAGTATCCCATAATAAATAATTTGGGAAATGAAGTGTGGAAATGCAAGGAAGCAAAGCAGAGCGTGGAAGATGCCCCCACTTTGGGTGATCCTGAAAAACGTGGCATTCTCATGGAAGCTGTGGGAGCTGTCTCGTATTTGATGGCGGGTTCGGATATTCTTATTATGAGGCATCCGGAAGCTATAAGGCTTGTACGGGCATTTATCGATCTTGCCGTGGACGGTGGAAGCGCAGCTGATGTTGCAGAAATTACCAAACAGCTCGATGACGTTGATATCGATTTTGCTGCTTTGGCACCTGAGCCTGACCTTACCATTGAAGAAGAAGTAAAAAAAGAAGCTCCTGTTAAAAAGGCTGCTCCGGCAAAACCGGCTGCTCCTGTGGCTGCAAAGGTTGTGGAAAAAGCAGCACCTAAAGCTGAAGCTGCTCCTGTAGTCAGTGAAGAACCAAAAGTTGATCCTGAGGCGGCGGCAAAAGCAAAAGTTGAAGCTGAAGCAAAGGCAAAGCTGGAAGCGGCGGCAAAAGCAAAAGCTGATGCCGAGGTAAAGATCAAAGCAGAAGCTGACGCCAAGGCAAAAGCTGAAGCTGACGTCAAGGCAAAAGCTGATGCCGAGGCAAAAGCCATAGCAGATGAGGCAGCCCAACGTGGGGCTGAAGAAGACGCAATTAGGCAAAAAAGAGCGGAAGAGCAGGAACAAAGATCTGCAAATGCCGCTGTCGAAAAAGATAAAAAAGTTACAATGACTGCAGCCAAAACCAAGAGACCTGCTTTATCAAAATTTAAAAAGATTAAACGGTAATGCATCTGTTGCGTCATTGTTGGACCGATGATCTGGAAAAATATTTTTTATGGTAAAATTAGTTAGTTGAAAGTTATAATTAAATTGTAAAAAATAAACGGTTTTTAAAGACTATTACGATTTAAGTCTTAAATATTATATATAATATGAGGAGGAACCTCAAATGGCAGAAGAAAAGAAAAAAGTGGTAAAAGCTCCGAAATTGGCTGATCCTGTTGAATCTTCCGTAGATGTAGCATCACAGGAAATGATAGCCCGTTCCCATGAACTGGGGGTTGAGACAATCTTTGATAGAGCCCTTACAATGAAACAGTGTGCCATAGGTATCCAGGGTACATGCTGTAAAAACTGCGCCATGGGTCCATGTCGTCTTCCTTTGCCTAAGGGTGGTATAGAAGGTGAAGATGAAAGAAAAGGACTTTGCGGAGCAACAGCCAATACAATTGCTGCCCGTAATTTTATTAGAA